>Ga0334889_1002788_pt1 | contig 18780 bp, 20 predicted proteins | sample GraSluR1_MG_2_FD_207222 | JGI IMG/M metagenome (GOLD analysis project Ga0334889, IMG submission 207222) | Sludge microbial communities from methane-producing bioreactor in Wageningen University, Netherlands - Granular Sludge_8_08-R1 | ecosystem: Engineered > Bioreactor > Anaerobic > Unclassified... | reverse complement strand
CAGGTGACAGGTTGGCATCTGAAGTGGGAATATCAGACTCCCAACTTGCCGAAGAAATACAGCAACTCCAAAAAGATGGTTATGTGATAGATTCATCACCTGAAGAGGGTTATTGTCTTTCTAAAACTCCTAATCGTCTCCTACCTTATGAACTGCAACGTGATTTGCCCACTGAATATATTGGTCGAGAAATTCATTACTATGCAGAGGTAGACTCAACCAACCAAGTGGCCAAAAGATTGGCCCATGATGGTGCACCAGAAGGGGCCATTGTTATTGCAGAAAGTCAGCGCAGTGGCAGGGGACGTCGTGGTAAAAAATGGTTATCACCCTCTGGCGGAGTTTGGATGACCATTATTTTAAGGCCTGATATTCTTCCATCCAAAGCACCTCAGCTAACACTGGTAACTGGAGTGGCAGTGGCTGAAACACTGGATAAAGAGTGCGGTTTGGATGTGGGTATTAAATGGCCCAATGATATTCTAATTGGTGAAAAAAAGGTATGTGGAATATTAACTGAAGCTTGCACCAACCCCCAAGGACTGGAATATGTGGTGGTGGGTGTGGGTATCGATCTAAATGTTGATGTTAATGCTTTCCCCCCAGATCTTAGGGAAGGGGCCACATCCCTAAAACAGGAACTGGAAAAGGAAATTTACAGCGTGAAATTAGTGCAGAAGTTCCTTGAAAACTTTGAGAAACTTTATAACGATTTTAAAACAGGAGACTTCCCTGAAATTTTAACAGAATGGAGGAAACTCTCCAAAACGATTGGGTCAAATGTTGAAGTACACAAAAAGGGGAAAGTGGTTCGTGGAGAAGCTGTTGGAATAACCAATGAAGGAGTGCTTATTCTAGAGATGGATGATGGAAGTTTGCGCAAGATTATCTCTGGAGAATGTATACACCTGAAATGAATTTATTTACTTTTTTTTGATGAACCTATTAACTCAAAGGATAACTTATTCTACTTCAATTACTGCAACTTCACCGAGACTGCCGGTGATATGAAAATGGCAGTCAGTGAATTTCTCAGCTGCGTATATGTTGGTTAGAGTGTGGTTGGTGAGTTTTTCCATCTTAACTGATGATGAACCAGCAATGGCCAGGTAGGGTATGATCTGATCACCCATATACCGGTCCAGAGCAGCACCCTGGGATATACATGATAAGATCTCATTTGCAGCCTCCCTACCAACAGTTTCTGCGGGTTTACCTGGTTTTCCAAGACTACTGGCACCTACACGGGGAATGTTCCTACCTTTAAACTCACTCCAGAGCACTAATCCTGATCCAGGACCCAGAGCATCAGTTTCTGATTCTATTTCAATTTCAGCATCATAACCCGCTGAGTGGAGTGTTTTTTGTGCAGAGTCTGCCTGGCGAATTGCAACGTGTCGGGGGAGTTTTGTGGAGTGTGATATTCCCTTAATTACATCCACTTCTAGTTTATGGATATTCAAGTTTTTTATCTTCTTTAATGGTTTTATGTTGGCTTTTAATAAACCACCACCCCTGGGATAATGGCCTCGCCTTAATAATTTCAAGTCCACAGATGCTCCCATTGTTTTTAGTGTGGGGATGGTCACATTAGTGAGATAGTCCACTGATGGAGCCCATCGTACATCAGTACCTCCCCTAATTGTTATCTCAACACCTTCCGGTGTGAATATGGCCGGTATCATCAGTGCCTGTAGGATCAGGGGGCTGCTGCCAGCAGTCTGCACATCCACCTGGAATTGTCCGCCCTTTAACTTGCCAGGGACAAATTCCATCTGGGTGGAACCGGTTTCTAATCCAGTGATCTGGGCGTTGGAAATTTTTCCAATGGCCAGAACTGCATTCAGGTGTTGCATCATCATTCCGGGTTTTGGCCTGCCAGCCCTGATGTTTCTGATACGAAACTTCTTCCCGGTTAAAGCTGAAAGAGCTGTTGAAACCCTCAAAAGTGCCCCTCCACCTTCTTTATGTGATCCATCTATTTCTATCATGATAATCAGCATAATTTAAAAAAAGGAATATATGAGTATCTTAATTATTCCTGAACAATTACCCGAGCTAGATACAATCCTCAGGTTCATATAATAGTTTCAAACATTTTTCTCCATCAAGTATGATTTTTTTAAGTTTTTGGAGTGAATCTTGGATTGCATGACATATTTGAGTATTATCCACATTTTCTGCATCACGAGAAGCAAGGTCCAGGCGTATGGTGGTGGACACTCCTGGCATTCCCACTGCAGGGATGGTAACTATGTGATGATCTTTTAGGAGTATCATTGCCATTAAAGTCGCAACTTCACGTTCAGAGACAAATAAATCTGTTTCAGGTGCTGTAACTTCCTTCAGGAGATCGTCTGCAGATATCATCACCCCTGTGGGGGTTTTCTCAAAAGAATTCATTAAATCATTTAATTGATGGTGTAGTGAGTCCTTTCTTTTGATTGAATCAAGGATTCTTTGAGGATTGAAAGTCTGCAATGCCCTTACAATACCGGCAACCACTGGTGGTTGGGCTTCCAGACCAAATTGGTGTGCCTTATCTGCTATCTGGTCAATGAGTTGGATTTTACCAGCCATCAAACCTGCTCTTGGGCCGTCCATTAACTTGTCGGTGCTGGTTACAACCAGATCTGCACCCATATCCATAGCTCTGGGCTGGTTATAGACCACAGTTCGCAATCGTGCCCCGGAAGCATCATCAACCAGCACGTTTATTCCCTGCTTATGGGAGATTTGGATTATCTTTTCAAAATCATCCCGGGGAATTATCTGATGGTCCATGGTGGAACCAGTTATAACCACCAGTGCTGTTTTATCACCTAATTTGAAATCTTTAAGATTATCATATTCACTGTAAATTGCACCCTGAAGTTTCGCACTGCGTGGAATGGAAGGATGAGATGGTAACTGGGGTAGATAGTGGATTACTTCTTCTCCAGGTTTAACCAATGCCATTATTGTTGCCAAAATTGCGGCACTGGTACGGTTGAAGGCCAATACTTTCTCACCACCAAGGTGAAAGATACCTTCTTTTTGCAGTGATTGGTAAAAATAAGCTGGACCAGCATAGGTTTCCAGCAGTTCAAGATCAGATTCTTCAACCGGAAATCCGCCGGCTAATCCAGAAAGGTCGTGTAGGCTGCTTCTTCCTTTTTCTTTAACCAGAGAAGCAATGAATTTTAGTGCATTTTCTCTTCTTTTCACTTCGTCAAGTGAAGAATTAATAAACATTTCAGTCTTCCTTGAAAAGCTTTTCAGCTTTATCCGGTTTCAGGACTATGGCATCATCTGCAGAGTTTTGCAGGGCTGCACTGAAACCTGGTTCAGCACCGATAACTATGGTTTCTTTCCCATTTTCTTTGGCCTTATTGATGATGGGTAAAAAATCAGCGTCACGAGTCATTAAAGCTATAACATCAATATTAGGATTGTAAATAAGTTCCATGGCCTCCACAGCCATGTAAACATCGGTGTCTCCTGCCACAACTATGGGGGTGAATCCCTGGTTTACAATTGCTTCAATGAGTTTGTCTGAGGCGTACTGGTTTAACAGAACTTTACCTACCCTCATATTTCCATATTCTGCTATGATTTCCCTTACTAAATCTAGGTTAAGTCGGAATTCCTTTCTTAACATGTTTGGTCCGTCTACCAGGAGACCAATATTTTTTGATCCTGATTCAGACCTTCTAAGTGGAATGTAAGAAGTTAGTTTCTCAAAACTTCGCATTTTTATCCTCCGAATAAAATTTATGGTAAAAAAAGCCGGGCAGTGTGGGATATTATGTTAATTAGGCCTGAATCAATAGTATATGTTTTTATAAAGACCATGGTTAAACAGTTTTAAAGTTAATATTTGAAATTAATCAGGCTCTAATTATTTAACACCACTTACAATCCCCTAAATAGTGGGGTACTTTTTTACCATTTAGTTAAACTTCTTATATCTGTATGAATTCACTAACATATATAAACTTTGAAACTTGAAATTGGTTAAATCATCAGAATTCTGCCAAAATGATGCTTGAAAATAATAATCGCTCCCCCTATCGGTTGAAAATGTGGATGAAGGATTAGTTAAATGTTTCTAAGTGAAAAAATAGGGATTGATGAGGGTGAATAACTCCCTCATGGACAATTGGTAAAATATGAATTAAATTTTATCTAATTTTTTTTATTCTTCTTCAGAGATGAATAATTCACCGAAAATATCATTTATAACTGGAAGATAGTCTTCAGGAATATTTATCACTTCTACCTTTATCACTTCTTCTCCTGACTTGTATCTATAGAAATATTCGGGGTTGACAATAACTCCTTCCTCATTCAGATAAAAGAATAGTCCGTCCTCATATTCCTCAGGTTTTTTTGAGGGTAGGAGAACTTCGAAACGGATGAGGCCTTCTGAACCTGGAATGTTATCCATAAGTTCGAATTTCTTGTTTTCATCGTTTAGGGCAGCTTTAAATTGTTCCATTCGTGAGTTAAGTTCCTTGGTTATTTTTCGTGTATCTTTACTCATGAATTCACCTGATTTCATTTTAGTGTTAATCTTCTTATTTGTTTTTTTACCTTATATAAATATGAAATGACAAAAAGGGGGAGTCATTTATGGCAATTGCACAAATCTATAAAGAGAATTAGGAGTTCCTGTATTAATAGTTTTTCCTGAATGGACTTATAATGAATTTCTTATGTTTTATTTAAATAGCAGTATTAACTAAAAAATTTGGGAAAGAATATTATATCTACTTCGTTAAACTATCCTATAACGAAGTACTATTAAACCTGAAGATATAATGGTAAGTATTCCTGCAAGTGAATTGAAAGAATTGTATCAAATTTAGAAGAAATGAACTAAACCCATGTTTAAGAAAAAATAATGGGCTTAAATCTCTAAAAATCTTTTTAAAAGTCTTTTTTTATGGTATTTTAATGAGTAATATTATAATTACCAACCTATTACTTATTCTAATTTACCATAAGCGTTTTTCCAATCATTAGCTATCATTATAAATTCGGAATACCCATTTTTTCTTATAAATTCACTATTTTGCTTGTATTTCATATATTTATAACCGTTTTTACTATAAAAATTGTTGATTGTATCACATTCTAAATATTCTGAACAATCAGCACAAGTTTCCAGTTTATTGTCTCTAAAACAACATAATTTCATCTCGCACTTAGCCTTGTTAATGTTTCTTTCTTTATTTTCATATCCTAATTTACAGCCTTTGCAAGATCCTTCAATAAATGGTTTACAGGTTTTACAATAAGCACCACAACAACCAACAAATCTAATAGAGTTTTTCTCATTTTCACTACCTATATTTACCATGATATCATCCTATCAGGACATCCAAAGATTTAATAGCTAAATTTACTTTTAATGATTTTTTCTACTTAAATAATTAGATATTTAATACTAAATATCTATCCTATAATAAAGTAAAAATTTCCATAGATCCTATCCTTTACTTATTCCTAGCTAAGGATGCGAAAATTGCTATCACACTTAGAATTACGGAGATAAGGAAGGTTATTTGGATGCTGGTTAAGAGTTCCGGATAATTCTGTGGAGTGAATTGAACAGCCCCAATATAAACAGCAAATATTACTAAAATCAGACCCATACCAAAGGTTTGGCCTAAAAGTCTCATGGTACTTAAGGTGGCCGAAGCTACACCGAAATACTTTTTTTTCACAGATCCCATGATAGCATGGGTGTTGGGGGCTGAAAAAATTCCGATCCCAATCCCTACAACAGCCAAACCTAATATTATAACGTATAAACTTGTTTCCTTGGTTATGAATGAGAAAATTAAAAGTCCAACAGATATTATGGCCATTCCCAGTGAAGCTAATTTTCCCGGATCAAACCTATCAGAAAGTCTACCTGCAAAGGGGGACATTACAACCATGAAAAAGGTTTGAACCACCACAAATAGTCCAGCTATTTCCGGGTCCAATCCTTTTATGTACTGTAAATATAAGCTCAACAGGAAACTCACCACAAAGGTTGCTATGTAGGTTATTAGTGTTGCCAGATTGGAGAATGCAAACCGTTTATTTTCAAAGAATAACTTCACATCTAAGACTGGATGTTCCACCCTTAATTCCCATATAACAAAACCTACAAACCCGATAATACCTAAAATTACCATTACCATTCCAAAGGTTCCGGTAATGGTTGAGAATCCAATTAAAACTAATGAAAGCATGATAATGTATAGTAGGGTTCCCCAATAGTCCAGTTTTTCGTCTTTACTTTCTGCCCATTCTCCTTTCATCTTCCAGAAAATAAGTGCCAGTACAACTAAACACAAAGGCACAATGAAATAGAAAATACTTCTCCAGCCTAGGTACTGTGTGAGAAAACCTCCCAAGAGCGGCCCCAGAACCAGCCCAATATAACTGGCCATAATATTCATCCCAATAGCTTTACCTCTTTCTTTAGGAGGGAAAACTGAGGTTATAATTGCAAGTGCTGTTACAAATATCATTGCACTGGCAACACCCTGGAAAACCCTGGTTATTACCAGGAATTCAGCTGAAGGAGATATAGCTGCCAGTAAAGTAGAGATGGTTAAAATCAGAATACCATAGGTGAAAATCTTCTTCATCCCATAAATATCGGCAATTCTGCCGAAAGGAACTGCAAACATAGCAGATGCTAAAAAAAATCCGGTTGTAACCCAGCTTAATAGAATGGCATTAACTGCTAAATCGTTCCCAATGGTAGGAAGAGCAATTATTAAGGAAGTACCCATAAATGGAGTTAAAAACGTAGCCAGAGTAGCGATGAATAGAATTACGGTTTTATTTATTTTGTTATCTTTAACAGAACTGTTTGATTCCATTTTATCCCCCATATCCCTTCATTATATTTTCATTTTCTATGTTTATTTAAAACGGAAGCATTTAATAAATATGATGTAACTTCAATAGAGGAATAGGTGAAAAAAATGAAAATCAAATATGCTACCATCATTGTTGAGGATATGGAGGAATCAATTAAATTCTACACAGAGGTTATGGGATTCCAGATAGATAGCAAGTACGATCTCGGACCCGCGGGCCAGATCACACTACTTAAAGGGGAGGGAGAGACAATGGTGGAAATCATTGAAAATCCAACTGATGAACCTGGACTGTTTTCAATAGGAATGGATGTTGAAGACTTAGACACCACCATTAAAGAACTCAAATCTAAGGGTGCTAAAATTATAACAGAACCCATACCAATTACAGTTGGACTTCTTGCATTTATAGAAGACCCTAATGGGGCTAGAATAGCACTAATTCAACACAACTGAGTTATTCTTTCAATTTTTCACGCCTTGCTTCTGTGATTTGCGTGGAAAATAGTAAAACTTGGTAAATTATTAATTATAAGTCCTCAGGGTAAAATCAATAGAAATATCAGAAGGAATTTAAATATTATATTTAAGGTGATAGAATGGATGTAGCAATGATATCAGTACAATATTTAAATGGTGAAAAAGAATCATTCGATGTTTCCAACCCAGAAGTGGATGTAATAAAGATCATTGGAGATAAGATACTTATCAGTTTCAACAAAGACCCTGATACCCATAGGAACCGTTGCAAGGTCATAATAACTGATAACTTGTCAAGTTACGAGATTTCACCTTGCGACTTAGAAAGTCTGGTGGCATCTTCTGGAAAAAAATAGAAAAAATTAAAAAATTTTTCCTTCTTTAACAATTTAATAGTCCTTGATTGTTAAGAAAAAATATTATATATCTTTTTTTACTTGAAAAGGTTTGACTAAAAGGGATGATATGAAATATTACGATTTGATATCCAATTAACTAAAATCTTCGTGTTTCACAGCATCCGCGGGACAGTTATCTACACACTGGGCACAGAATATGCATCCACCCTCACCTTGAATTGTGGGAATTGAGTCTTCATCATCTTGTTGAAATATACCCACTGGGCAGTTCTCGACACATGTTCCACACTTGGTACATAACTCAGGATCGATTTCTATCTTGGGCATTTTTTTCCACCGTGACTAGATTGAGTGATTTGATTAAAATATATTTTTCAAGACATATTTCTATTTATCACCAATTGACCTGAAATGATCTGGATATTTCATGCTGAAAAACAAAAATTCACAAAACAGGTGTTTTTGGATCACCACATATACACTGGCCGGTGTAAATAGGCCACTTTCGTGGATTAATAATGAGGGCATAAATTGTAAGAAGAAATTTATGATAATTCTCGCATTAAATCATCAGGAGTTAACACCTTATCCATCCACTGGAAATGTTTAACATTTTGTTAACCAGTTTCGCATAAATATTATTTCAAGAAGTTTGATAATTGATGGTATGGTAATGCAAAACCAAAATAAAAACTAGTATTCATGGATAAATTCTATTAAAATGCCAGTTAATTCTTCAATTGCCCTTACAAACTCTCTGAATGTTGAGGGATAACTGTCTGATCCCTGTGATTCAATCTGTTCTTCATCAAACTCGATGTTTAACTCCCATTGGTCTCCTTCAACACAGGAATCCATGCACTTAACTTCATATAATTGGTACCAGTCCCATATTCTGATTTCATCCATTCGGTACCAGAAATCATTCCACTCATCAGGAGTGGGTGTAATTAATTCTTGTATAACTATATTATTGTCTGAAAATTGTTTTAAAAATAAATTATTATCTTTCCATTGTAAATAAAAAAGATAACCTCTATCGGTTACCTCGTAACGAAACATGAATCTATCCGGAAAAAGATCAGTCATATAAGTTCACCTTAATCAACTACTGAACAAATTATTGACAGAAAATTTAATATCCTTTTCCAAACATTTCATTCCATTTATCCTCCCCAAATAGAGTTATAAACTTCTCCTTATCCTCAGCTGAATATTTAAAAGCATCAGGTCTTTTGTACCTCTTTTGGGAATATATGACTTCCGCCTGATGAATTAAATCTTTATCTGGCTTTTTAAATGGCTTGCAATGGTTGTAAGCCATTTTGATCAACTCCAGGGTTTCATCAGAATACCATACTCGATTAGCTGCATATTCATTTTGGAAGGTTTCATGGTTGAAAATGTCATCCCAGCTCATCTGAAAGTAATCTTGGAATATCTTCTCTCTGGCCTTTAGTATGCCGGGGTTGCATTCCTGGGTACGCTTAATGTTGCGCATTGTATAAGCAGAACCCCTCATATCTGCCCAGCGATCATCATGGGGTGCGAAGCTGCAGTAAGAGTCCAGCCAGTCGTAAACATTCTCAAGCATCTTCTCCCATAAACGGATGACCATATGCCAATGGTTAATTAGCGGTTCATACTCCCACTCAATCCTTTGTCTTTCCAACCCAAATTCAAAACTATCCGCCACCTTAAATGGTGAACGAGCTACCAGTGCATCATGAACTTCCAGGATCTTTTTCTGTTTTTCCACCTCCAGTGGCAGGTGCATGAATTCAGCGAAGATCTTCTCAGAGATTATTGCTTCCCTTACAACAATATCTCCCTCCATAGCCTTGTTGAGACCTTTTTCCTCTGCAGTCCTCAGAAATACCGGGTAAGAAATCCCTGATTTTCCAAGTTCAATCAAATCTTCAATGGGGGTTTTTAATTGTTCATAATTAGGGTGGCCTTTTAAGTTTTTAATGGAACTTTCATAGGATTCCAGGGTTTTCTCCAAGAGCAGTTCATCCCCTCCATCAGCAGAGTATTCGCCTTTCATCATATCGGCCATGGTCTCAGAGTAAGCGTTGCTAAATTCTATGAATAGGTTCTCGGTGGTGAGTTTTGCTGAAAAGCTGGCTATATCACTACATTCATGGGCCAGGTTTTCCATCTTAAAGAGAGTTTCACCCATTCTTTGGAAAGATTCACCTGCTGCCCCTTTCTCTTCCATCTCCCGATACATATTACGGTAGGTGTCCAGAATGGCATCAGCCATCGCCTTATCCACAGCCATTATTAGATTCCCCTGTAACTTTTAAACTGTTCTATCCTCTTTTTAAGTACTTGGTCTGGGATGGGGATGAGTCTTCTGTGTCTATCCTCCCATATGAGGTCAAAGTCATACTGCCAATGGGGATCCCATTGTTGAGCATTGGGTAGTACATGATCCATCCAATCTTTACGACCCTGATCTATAAGATCCTGGGGATGTTCCTGGTTAATCTCATTTTTCCATTCATCAGGGACCTCAGCTTTCTGGTAAACTTCTATTTCCTCCAAGATCATTAGATCATGATATATCTGATCAGTGAAAAGATCCAAGGTGATCTCAACATTTACCTCACCTTCAATCTCAGAAACTGAATTTACCAGTTCTGTATCAGTTGTGACTGTATCAACAACATCTAATATTCTTAATGGAGCATGTAATCGTATTTTCTCTTTTAATTCTTGGTATAGATTTTTTCGTGCAGTTTCCTGATCTTTAACCAGGGCTATAGCATTTTCTACTGCAAGATTCCCTTCTTCCACTTTGCGGCCGAACTCTTCAAGGTCTTTCGAGTTAGCTATAGCATCATATAACTCTTTTTCAGACTGATATGAGTGGGGATATAATGAGTTGTTTTCATATTTCTTCATTCTCACATGATAATAATCAATGTATTCCTGGTGTCTTGTTTCCAAATAGGTCCCTCCTTATCCTTGTAACTGTTTTTCTAAAATAAAAGTTTTAATGGATTTTCCATGCACATGATTTTAATTTCTTTCCATGAAATTTCATTTTCCAATAATGTTTCTATCATCATTTTCATCCCATCGGCTGGTTTTGGATTGTGTTTCTGTCCGAAATCTGTGGCCAGGATGCAATTTTTAGCTCCCACTTCTTTAATTGCCTCGGCAATAAGGATTGGATTAATTTTATCGTGTTGTGGCATTGTGGCTACCCAACAGTGCTCTAAATATGCTCTACGTGCCATTTCTCTCTGTTGGTCAATGGATGCGCCTACCACTTGGGTTAAGGGATGATTCACCATTATCTTTTTTATCCCCCGAGTATGGCACTCATCCAGAATATGAAATATTTCAGGAGGATTAGAATGCCCAGTTCCTAGAACCAGGTTTTCATCGGCAATAATATCTAATATTTCCCCTAGAATGTTTTGCTCTATTTTAACTTCATTATGATGAATGGTGGGTAACCAGACTAGTTTACCCCCCATTAAAGCAACATTTTTAACTGCTTCAGGATTTAATCCCCCCAGGGGTAGGTTTAGGGTTACACCGCCCAGAACCCTTAATCCAGTGAATCTCTGAGTTAGGTATGCTCTGCCAACAGTGGATTCTACATGGGATTTTATTACGATGGCCTTCATCCCATGTTCTTTTGCTGAGATAGCAGCTTCATGATCATTTAATAGGCGTGGTTTTATATCTGGACTGGTGTGGATGTGGGTGTCTATTAAACCCTTTAAAATAGAATTTCCTGATATTTCCACCCTTAAATCTCCTTGATTCTATTATTCCCAGTATTTAGGGCTTATTTTTACGTGCTTCTTCGTATATATTGGCACCGGTAGAGTCCATTGCTACTATCAGTGGGCCGAAATTTTCAACTTCCAGTTCCCATATGGCTTCAGGAACTCCCAGATCCAGCCAGTGGACATTTTTCACTTTCACCACTGAGCTGACGTATAGTGCAGCGCAACCGCCCACTGCAGCCAGAAATACGGCTCCATTCCTCCCTAGAGCATCGGATGTTTTTTGGTCCATACCTCCCTTTCCAATTACTGCCAGCACTCCCTGGTCCAGAATTTCTGCCTGATATGGATTCATGCGTGTGCTGGTGGTTGGTCCAACAGCTATCATCTCATAATTATCATCTTGATTTTTGATTATTGGTCCTGCATGGAATATTACTGCTCCTTCCAGGGGTATTGGTGATCCTTTTTCAATTATGCGCTTATGAGCACTGTCCCGAGCCGTAAAAATGGTTCCTGATATATATACCGAGTCTTTTATTCTCAATTTCTGGGTTTCCTCTCTATTTAAGGGTGTTTGAAGATTGATTGCCATAATTGCACCTTTTTGTGTTAATGGGAGTTGTTTGTGGATAAAAAAATATGTTAAATGTAATTTGAAATAATATTTAAATAGGTTATACTGTAATTCCAGGGAAATAAAATGTATTTTAGATTTAAGAAATACGTGTTAAATCATAAATGGATTTATAACTGTCAGGAATAGGATGATGAGGAGTAGGATGATTATTATCCCTAATAAACGGATGGGATCAGTTTGGTGGTAAAAAATGACCATACGATCCATAAATGTCTGATTTTTAACTCTGTTCTTTTTCTGACTAATATTTGTCATTAAACGTTCTTCTTCCAGGATAATGTCTAAATATTTCTTCTGGTTGGATAAATCTGACTCAGGGTTGGTATCTGGTTCTTTTTTCACAAATTCGTTATTTAAAAGTTCCCATAATCCACCTTCTTCCTGCATATCATTGATGAAATCATCTTCTATTATTACTTTGGGGAATATATCTTTCAGATTTTCTCTTCTTTCTAATACTCTGTTTTCAAAGTGATTGAAGGCCTCTTTTTTCCGGTTAAGGTCATGTATTTTTTTATCTAATGTTTCTTTGGTTTTGCAGAATTCCAATGGATTATCACATTCACATTTAACAAAATCACGTGGGGATTCGCCTTTTTTTAATTGGTAATATCCTCCACAGTGGTTGCAGAATAGATAACCCCCTTCTCTGGCAGATAATTTGGAAAATTTTTTTTGCTCTAAAACCATCAAAACACCTAAATTTCTTCTGAGCATAGTTTAATATAATCCTACCTGGGGTGAATTACATAAATATTTACAATCAGATCAGGTTCTTTTACTTGCATCTGTAGTCATTTTAGATTTTTTAGTAATCTTTTATATATTTAATATAGATTTAATTCTTTCCATTTTTATCATGGATTTTAAAAAATAACCCACCCTTTTACATGTCATCTAAATTATTTATGGACCTTAATTAATATTATACGCGTCTAGACCCATATTGAAATCAAATTAGAAAATTTTAAGGATTTAAATTCTATTAAACATTGCTAAACCTTTTTTAACATTTGCCTCCATTAGCAGGAAGATGTAAAGAAGTATTATTATACATTACGTTACGTTACATTTATTTACATGTAAATTTACTCTTTTCAACAAATTAAAAAAAAAATTCGTCGACGAAACCATTTTTAGGTTCAAAATTTAACATTACTTAATTTAGTTTGAATTTGAAAGTATTAGTAATACAATAATATATATTTTTAAATAATTATTCAAACACTCTATTAGGCCAGTATAACGGGTTTTATATTGTTAGTAGATTTACTAAAAATAAGCCACCAATTTATCAAACCAATCCCATCACAATTCAAATCCTATTTTTCCTTTTTATAAAACAACACAACTCAAAATAGTAAGAACATGTTTAAAGAATCTAACAACATAAACTAAAGTACGAAGTTTAAATAAAAAGAACAGACTTAATATATTAAGTTTACAATACTGTTAGATTCTAAGTATTTTCAGATTAAAATTGAGGTGAATTATGTCTGCAGTTGATAGCATTACCGATCTTTCAAAGTATCTAGTAACCATTCCCCCAAGTAAATTTTCCATTTTAACCATGACCTTTCTTAGCTTCCTTACTGGAGTCATTGCTGCTTATTTAGAGCCTCAAGTTTCAATATTTGATAGCATAGTTTATGGTGGGTCCACAGGTTTTTTAATCTTTGGATTAACCTCAATTATGGACGGTGCATTAACCCAGCCCATAATAAACAGCATGGAAGGACGACGATACATGAAAATGAAACACTCCATGTTCATATCGCTCCTAACAATGATATTAATTGCCGTAGTATATGTTGTGGGTAGTTTCATCTCCAGATTTACCGTTTACAGTTATATCATTGACGCATTGATACTGGGTTGTGCTCTGGCCTTTGGATTGCGCACTTTTATCATCTGGGGAACTTCCAATATCGGTGCGGTACGATCAATTATTATATCCGCATTCCAGCCCATCCTTATTCTGAGTATGGTGGTGGTTATTGTCTTTTTAACCAGCATAAGCACAAATATTGGGCCCTTCAGCATCATAGCAGTGGGTTTGAAAGGGATTGTAGCAGGATTAATATTAATGATCGCTATTTACTCATTCATACTGGTAATTGAATCTCCCATCCGTCGAAACCTGGGTGTTGGTGGTCTGGAACTTTTATCACTATTCATTGCACAATACTCTGAAGGTTCCAAGGCCATGGAAAGACTTTTCGAAGACATGGGAGAACCTATTGACACCATAGTGGGTGTGGTAAGTTTTAAAGGCAAAAACGGAGTAAAGGGCCTTTTCATATCACCCTGTGTTCATCCCGGACCTGTTGGAAACATTGGTGGGGGTAACATGCCCACGCTTCTGGCTGATAGTTTCGACACATTTACCATGGTAAGTCACGGCCCATCAACCCACGATTTTAACCCGGTTAGCTCCAGGGAGATATGTAAAATAAAAAAAGTAGTAGAAAAATCCCTGGAAAACATGGAGTATTCAGAACTAGCCAGCCCTTTTATGCAAGTTGAAAGTGAAGATGCTAAATTAGGTGTTCAGTATTTCGGCGATGACTTACTAATTTTAGCCACTTTTGCACCTCTAGGGTTTGATGATATTGACTTTGGAGTTGGACTGTCCCTGATAAAAGCAGTCCAATGCCATAGTAGGGCAGAAAATGTGGTTTTGGTGGACTGCCATAACTCATTCAAGGGAGAATCAGGACGGGTGCTTCCAGGGAACCCTGAAGTATTCCAGCTTTTAGATGCAGCTGGAAAACTGGAGGAAGCTGACAAAAAACAGTTAAAAATGGGTTGCGCCAATGATCCAATTCCTGAGTTGGGTAAAAGAAGTGGTGTGGGTCAAAGCGGAGTTAAAGTTATGGTGATGGAGGTCGGTGGCCAGAAAACTGCATACATCATTTTAGATGCTAACAACATGGTTATCGGATTCCGTGATGAAATACTAAAAGCAGTAACCGAATCAGGTGTGGATTTTGCTGAAGTAATGACCACAGACACCCATTATGTTAACAACCTCTCTGGAGGTCACAATCCACTGGGAACCAGAGACCGAGACGTAATCATTACCAAAGTAGTTGAATGCACCCAAAAAGCCATAAACGATTTGGAACCTGTTATGGCTGGTGCCAGGATGTTGAAACTTTCAAAGATCAATACCCTGGGCCCCACACATTCAACAGAGCTGGTGACCACCATTAGTTCTATTGTGGCTGTAAGTAGGATCTTTGCCCCATTAGTGTTCGTGCTGGCACTGCTCTTTGTCTTTATTTGGGTATTCTACTGGACAATATGAAAAAAATAGAAAAAGGATAGGTGTTGTTTAAAAAAATGAATTAATGGTAGTTCCAAGCAAATGGTTAGTGGTTGAAGAGAATAACCCATACCACTATCCATATGAAGAAGAACGGTACAATACCACTCCATAGCCAGCCTTTAAATCCTCCGACTTCTTCCTTGCCAAAGATCCGCTCAGATAGTTGCCCTGCCAGATAAAGAATAATCAACCCAGCAAGAACTGCCAGAACCTCATTTTTACCAAGACCAGATATGGCTCCAGTTGAAAGTAGAAATGACACATAACCTGCAACAATGGCAAGTACAGCGTGTATACCGGTTAACTTAACTTCGAGTTCCATTTTTTTCCTCCGTTTTACATATTAGTTAATTATCATAAATATAAATAAAGGTGTTTCCATGAAAGCCATGTCCAATGTTGATCTTTACGCCATTTCCCATGAACTTAATGAATTACTAAAAGATGCACGGGTTCAAAAAGCATACCAACCCACCAGGGACACGGTTATCATAAGATTCCATGTTCCGGGAAAGGGAAGAGTTGATGTAGTATTCCAGGCCGGAGTCCGGGTGCACACCACCCAGTATCCGCCAGAAAACCCTAAAGTGCCTCCATCATTTCCAATGCTTCTTCGCAAGCACTTGAAAAATGCTACTGTTAAACAGGTGCGGCAACATAACTTCGACCGTATTCTGGAAATTGATATCCAGAAGGAACATGGTTTTACACTGGTTGTAGAACTTTTCTCCCAGGGTAATATAATACTTTTGGATGATGAAAACCATATAATCCTACCCCTCAAACATCGCCATGTTCAAGGCAGGAAGATAACTTCTAAAGAGGAGTACCAGTACCCCCCGGAAAGAGGGATACACCCCCTGAATGTTGAACTTCATGATTTGAAAGAGTTATTTAAGAATTCGGACTCTGATCTTATTCGAAGTCTCGCTAGAAGTGGATTGGGGGGGATGTACTCCGAAGAGATATTTTTGCGTTCTGGTATTGATAAAAAGCTCCTTGCTAGTGAGGTGAGTGAAGGTGATGTTGAATCAATCTACCAGAGCATGGAAGAACTTTTTAAACCCCTTAAAACATTCAAATTCCAACCTCAAATTGTACGAGAAGTAATAGAAGAAGATAAAAATGGTGTAGATAAGGAAAAAGATGAAAAAGATGATACTGTTAAAACGAAAACTGGGAAAGAAGATGTTCTGCCCCTTGATATTTTAACCTATAAAGATTTTAAGAAAGAATATTTTGACAGCTTCAACCAGGCTGCAGATGAGTTCTACAGTGGAAAAGTTGGTGCAGATATCAAGAAGGTTCAGGAGGATATCTGGTCAAAAGAAGTTGGCAAATATGAAAAAAGGCTCAGAATACAGGAAGAAACCCTGGATGGATTCCGGAAAACCGTTGTTGAATCAAAAAGGAAGGGTGACCTTTTATATGCCCATTATAGTGAAGTTCAAAACATCATGGACATCATCCATAATGCCAGGGAAAAGTTTTCCTGGAAAGAAATAGGATCGAAACTTAAAAAAGGCCGTAAAGAAGGTTTAAAAGAGGCACAAGCAATAGAATCCCTGGATAAGATGGGTGTACTTGTTTTGAATCTGGAAGATGAAAGGGTGACCGTTGATGCCAACCTGGAGATCCCTGAAAATGCTGAAAAATATTATAACAAGGGGAAAAAGGCCAAACGGAAGATCAAAGGTGTTAAGATAGCCATCCAACGCACCAAACAGGATCTGGAGAAAATGAGGAATAAAAGGGATCTGGCATTGGAGAAGGTTAGAGTTCCCCAAAAGAGAGTGCGTAGGGAACTTAAATGGTTCGAAAAACTTAGATGGTTCCTTTCATCTGATGGGCTTCTGGTGGTTGGTGGTCGGGATGCGGGTACCAATGAACTGGTGGTGAAGCGTTACCTGGATAATCAGGATATTTATCTTCACTCTGATATTCATGGAGCCCCCTCAGTGGTTATAAAGAAAGGTGAGGGAGAGATTCCTGAAAGCACCATTCAGGAAGCAGGATTCCTTGCCGCATCTTTTTCCAGTGCTTGGAGTAAGGGTTACGGTTCTCAGGACGTTTACTGGGTCCATCCAGACCAGGTTTCTAAAACACCCCAGTCTGGTGAGTTCGTGGCCCGGGGAGCCTTTATCATAAGAGGTTCCAGGAATTATCTTAGAGGAATTCCACTTAAAATAGCAGTAGGTATTGTTGATTATGAGGGAGAAAGGATAATGGCAGGCCCTGTGGATGCAATGGCCAAATACACTGACAACTACGTTGTTTTGAAGCCAGGCTTCACTAAAAAAGAGGAAATAGCCAGATCTGTCCTTAAAAAAATAGATCCTGACCACATATTATCTCTGGAAGATGTAATCCGGGTACTGCCATCTGGAAAATGCGATTTCGCGTAGTGTGGGTGAATTAAAAGGAATTTACTTTTAAAAAAAGAACTAAGATGATAAGGATTAAAGAAGATGGAAAAATAGATCCTAACTAGTTATGACCTTTTTCTTTGTTTGTTCTTCTTTTTAAGGATATAGTTAATGTCAATTAAATATTTTCCTTCTTCATCAGAGACTATTACTGATTCATCAGCCATGATGGATTCCAGGTTCAACTCGTAGACTCCCTGCTCATGGACCATAATGGTCTCCACAGAACTACCCTTACTCTCCTTGATCTTGGTAACCTTCCCATCTTGATGGAATTCAAAGAACTTACTACCACAGTTGGGGCATCCTTTAAGGAGTAGGTTTTCTGAGTCCTGGAATTCCTGGCCGCATTTAATACATCGATGCATCACTATCACCGAGACTGGCCACCATGGATATGAAGTTTGACTTCCTTTTTACCTGTTTCATAATGTTCGCAGGGCCAATTATGGTAATACCCACTGTTTTCTTCTTTGAAAGACCGAAAAATGATGCTTCATCCTTTTCTAGGGTGTAAATGTCAATTCCCACAAAACTCTCCACATCGATCTCGCGCATGGTAGTTTCAATGAGTTCTGCCTCTTCCTCTGGTTCTAAACCGCCCTCAATAACCAGTATTTCACCTTTTTTAACCCTTTCCATTATCATGGATATTTTTTCTATGCTACTTTGGCTTTTGAGGACAGCAGATGATATGAAATCCATTTTAAGGGCATTGTTCACGTCGTTCATGAAAATCACTCCTAATTGAATCTTTCCACCATTGCCTGATAGAGTTCATCAACATTTTCTCCCTTGAGGGCAGATATTCCCACCACTTTATGCTGAGGAAATACAGAGAGAATTCTTCCAGTGTTTGCATCAGGAAGATCCACTTTGTTGGCCACCACTACAAAGGGTATGTTCCGTGCCTCTAAATTGCCAATAAT
>Ga0334889_1002785_pt1 | contig 18782 bp, 24 predicted proteins | sample GraSluR1_MG_2_FD_207222 | JGI IMG/M metagenome (GOLD analysis project Ga0334889, IMG submission 207222) | Sludge microbial communities from methane-producing bioreactor in Wageningen University, Netherlands - Granular Sludge_8_08-R1 | ecosystem: Engineered > Bioreactor > Anaerobic > Unclassified... | reverse complement strand
GAGTCCGCGCCGGCGAGCATCCCCGCGACCAGCGCCATCACCTTGCCGCCGGCGTTCGCGCCCTTGTCAGTCGGGACGCTCAACCGCGACTGGGCGAGCTCGTCAAGCCCCGCGGAACGCGCGAGGCGGAGCATCGGAACCAGGCCCGCGGCCGACACGAGATTCGGATCGTCGAACATCGCCGACACGGCAGCGGGAGCATGCTTGAATTGCATCTACGAGATGCCTCTCGTCTCTGGGAACTAGAACCTTAGACAAGCTCTATTTTCCCTGATCCGAGGGGCATTTCCCCGTTACGGCACCCACTCAACCCCAGGCTCATCGGTGGATCGAGGCTAAGGCCACCGAAAAGCAAAGCTGGCCACCATGGACCATCCTCAGCCGCGAGGATCGCTAGACGAAGCGCCAGTGAGCGATCTACTTGTGGTGCCCACTCGGACGCAAGCACTGCTTATTGGCCTGATGGGAGCGCCAGACATCATCTTGCGGATCTCCGCCGTCAACGGGGTTCCGGAGGCCAGTGAGATCACGTTCCGCGCGACCGAAGGCGGCAGGGGTGTACGGGCGTCAGACCTAAAATCTCTGCCTCCACTGGAGCACCTTTGCCGCCCCAGTCTGTCGCTATTCGCGACCGAAGTTCGATCAGACTACGAAGGCGACCCAACGAAACTCAATCCCGGCCAAGACACTGTGCGTCCATTCGATTGGGATGAGATCGGCAACATAGACGAGGTCCAGTTCCACCTCGACGGATACGGCTGGCCAACTGTGACAACGCGTGGTCTGCCAGAGACTCCCAAGCCGGTCCATCCCCGCGTCTTCGATGCGCTGTTCTCGAAGAAGAGGGGCGTCACGCGTGACGAACTTGAGGCGGTTGCCTACACGTACCAGAACAACGTGCAGAGCAACCCGACCGAGGCCGTTCGGCACGCCTACGGGTACACGGCTCGCACCGCGTCCAGAAGAGTTCAGCAAGCGCGAGACGCCGGCCTGCTGCCGCCTACTACTCAAGGAAGGAAGAAGGCATGACCGAGAGCGGTGAGAAGCGCCCGGCGAGACGAAGGGCCGCCTGGTCAAACGGATACGGCTCAGAGCGTCGATTTCAAGGCGTCCTCGGCCCACTTCTACCGCCACAAGATCGACATCTCTCTGAAGTCGACGATCGGCGGTGAGTACCAGCGGGCATTCCTCGGCGCAACCGAGCAGACCCGCCGGGGCATCGTGTGGCTCGTCGCCTTGGCCGTTGGCATGAGGCGCGGCGAGCTGTGCGCGGGCTCACTTGGGCCCACGTCGACCCGAGGCCGGTCTGATCACCGTGGAGCGCTCAGCCACCCAGTTCGGGCAGCAGATCGTGACGACTGACACCAAGAACCATGAGAACCGGACTGTTGCACTCGACCCGAAGACGGCGGCAGCGCTGAAGGCATGGCGCCAGCAGCAGGCCTCCGAGCGGCTCGAATGGGGGCCGGCCTATGAAGACACCGACGGGTTGGTCTTCGCCTGGGAGAACGGGGCCCGAGTGTTCCCCGATTACTTCGCCAAGGCGTTCCTGGCAGCCCAGAAGGGCACGAGTCTGCCTCGGATGACGTTGCACGGGACTCGGCACACCCACGCGACCACACTGCTGCGTGAAGGCATCCCTGTCCACATCGTCAGCAAGCGCCAGGGTCACAAGGACCCGAGCGTCACCTTGAACGTCTACGCCGACGCGATCCCCAAGGACGATGACCGTGCAGTCGAGGTGTTCGCCAAGGCGGTCTGGGGAGCCTGACCGGGCGTCAAATCGGCAGCATCCGGCTGGCCGTTGGCAAATCGTTAGCAAAACCAACCATCACAGAGGAAGGAGGGAAGCAGATAAGCATCATCTGACTACCCGCTTCACTGGTAGCGGCTTCCGACGAACAGACGAACAAAGCGGGTAAACCCAAGAAAACAAACGACTTTTCGGTCGTTTGTTCGAATAAGATCATTGTGGCTCCCAATATAGACAGACGTCCGAACAATTACGAGCTACTGGAGCCAACCCTCCAACAGCTGAAATGGCTGGCGGCGCAGTCTGTCGAGATCTTGGCTGTGGTGGCGCCTGAGAGTCCAATGCCCTCAGATAGACCTCGGCGTCTGCGTCGGCGCTTCTCCCCAGAGGAGGTCAAAGAGATGGCTCAGCAGTACCAGGACGGTGTCACTACGCCTCAGCTGTGTGCGGAGCACGGGATCTCGAAGACGGGGATCTTGAGGTTGCTCCGTGAGGAGGGGGTGGAGGTGCGGCGTCAGACCGCGACCGACGGTGTGGTCGCAGAGGCGGTCGAGCTTTACGAAGCAGGTATGCCGGTTACTCGTATCGCTGAGCAGTTGAGTGTGTCTGGGAGCGCGCTTCGGCGTAGCATGCTGAAAGCTGGCGTGGAGATGCGGCCGAGAGGCGGGTACCGCCCGGCTCCGCTTGCTGGCTAAGGCTGACATGAAGTGGCTCGATTCCGATCGGCTGGTCGAGGAAGCCGCGCTGCATCAAGGACGCTTCGGTGCCTGGTTGTGGGCTACAGCATGGATGGCTTAGTCATGCGGACGAGGGTAAGTCCGTTCATGTCCACGGAAGACCACGTAGGGGTGTCGGTTCTGGCTCAACCTTACGAACTGCTAGTCTGTAGCCAGTTGGACGCTGGAGTTGCATCCGGACTAAAAAAGTGCTACAGTAGAGTATTTAATTTTCAATCTCGAACTGATATAATTGAACTTGCAAACTGCAACTATGATTTTGAAGGAGGTGCCGTATGAGTGAAACGCTGAAGACCTACAGAGTGAATGACGAAATAAGCCTAGTCCCTGATGGTGGAACTGTAGATTTCCTCAATGTATACGGCATTACAGAGGCTGCGGCGCAGGATCGAGTGCTGAGAGGGTTTGCTAACGCGCTGGCGGAGGCTGAGCGAGCACGGGCAAGACGGCGAGCTTTACAGCATCGCTACGATGCTGAGCCGGGTGTGGAGCCTGAGTGCTGAGGTGTTTAGACGATTTCCAGGGAGTGTATTGCGGTCTTTTGGATGACATTGATTTGGATATGGTCGCGATTGCATACTCCGGATTCCAGCCCCTCCGAGGTACGATAAACGGGGTCGCCTTCCCTAAACGCTCCTCGCACAGTTGTGAATTGTGGAGAGCCGTCTGACTTCCGTGCACGTTGAACAAGGTTATTTATTGCGCCGCAGTCGAGTTCGCGAGTGTAGTAGTTCTGTTTCAGTCGTTGCCTCTTTTCCAACGGCATTTCGTCGCACATTTCCTTAACGACCTCCTCCAGGAGCCTGCGATCTGTGATAAGAGTGAGGTCTAGGCAGTTGTTCAGATCGATTACCGCCTGAAATACAATAGGGGTGCCACCGTACTTCGTTATGGCGTGCAACCTGGCCCACTCTTCAGCTCGGTCATAGTCGCCCTCCCAGAAGTACGCGCCATGTCCAAGCCAGTCACCGGAAAAGTTGGTGACTGGAATGCCTTCTGTCAAGTGCTTCTTCGCGAAGACACTTGAGGTTCCGTGGTAACCCCAGACGAGGCCGTTTGGAAGCTCACTCATGACCGTCTCCATTCGCCTCGAGTCTTACTGCTTGGCGGAATCACACTGATGTGATTTTGCTGGCAGCGTATCACGCTAGCTCGTCAACCACAACATATGGGAATTGCGCAACGTAGGCATCACTATATGTTGCAGGAGCTGCTATGGGGCGCACGTCCCTGAGCGCAGCACCTTCTGAGGCTGCGAGCCCGGTTCCCGCACAGCGGTCGCTGTTGGGAACCGGGCTGTTGTATGTCAAGCGGCATCAGCGCTTGGCGGTTGACTGGGAACGCGTGGTCGGCTTGGCCTCGTTGAAAATCGCGGCGATGGCCTCACGCTTGGTGGCGGCTTCTCGTTCGATTTCTTCGCGGATGGCTTCGGCTCGTTGGAGCGTGGCCGGGTCTGCCTTGGTCTTCTCGATCCATGCCTCCAGAGCCATGCGAATCTCGTCGGTGACCGTGCGGTCGTTCAGTTGGGCGATGATGTCCAGCTGTGCTCGAGTTGATTCGTTGATCCGGACGGCAAGCGTCTTGATCGGGCCGTAGCCTGTAGCGTTCGCAGTGTTCGTGGACTCGCTCATGGCAAGTCACCTCCTTGATGGATGCGGCCGGCAAGCTCTGGTTGAGATTGTCTAGGAGGCCGCAGTTCAGCAACGAGGACTGGGCGGATCAGCTACGTGTTCGCTGCAATCCGCCCGTGCTACGAGTTAATGACAGAACAAGTCGGAGGGCAAGCATCCGATCGAACATTGTCCCCGTCAAGAGCGTGGTGGACAGGATGTGCGACTCCAACGATGTCCTGTCTTCTACTCAGCCTGCTGCTGTTTTATCATTGCCTTGCGCACGTTGTAGAAGACGGAGAACCTCTTTTTCGGCGCCTCTCCGACGCGAAGGCGCTTAATCACTGACCAGCCCGCGACTTCTTTTGCTAAGTCGGAAGCAAGAAACCCGGTGTCTCTGACCCGACTTCCACAGGTGCGCATCTCTGGTGAGTGTGTGCGCTTGTCAGGGGTTCACGGCTGGTGGTTTTCGGGCACTAACAGCGGTTGGACCGGGCTTGCGGGGCCGTGGCTATGCTGACTCCCCGGCAGGACTGCGGCTCCATCGTCGGCATCTGCGAAGCTCTCGGTGCCCAGCTATGCCGTTCGCCGTGACTAAGTTCCTTCACTTGAGCGGTTGGATCGATCCAAACCGCCAATCCGGGGTTCTGGGCGCCAACTGAAGGAATCTAGTCACGCTGAGGCACCTACGATGCGGGCGTTGAGCCGCTGTGTGGCAGGTGACTAGACCGCGAACAGACCGCGAAGGCCCGCTTCAACCACGTCTGGACCGACACCGATCGGGAAAGTTCCGGGGCACTAAACCTGTGGATGTCGGGTCTGAGCTCCGCCGCCAACTTCGCCTGTCCTGGACGAAGCCCGGCGTCTATCCAGCCATCGCGCTCTGCTTCCGAGAATCCGCACAACTCCCAGTAGGCAATTTCCCAAGTAGGCGCGGCGTCTTGACGTGGGTCTCCTAGGCCGGTCGAGCGATCTTTGGGCTCGAATCTTGCTGGCTGTTGGTTGGGTCTTGGCGATGGGCGACGAGTGCGCTGTGCTGGCGCTGGAAACGGCCCCAGGCCTCGTGGCGGAATTCCCGGACGTATTGAGGGCGGCGCGATTGTCCCTGAAAGCGGTCGGGCCGGCTCGCCTGTATCACGGAAGACCCACCCCGAGATCGGTGCCGATTGTTCTGGCTGGTACTCCTGTCCAAGACGCGCATAGATCCTGCGGACAGTCGGCTCTTCGAGAGACTGCTTCCGCGGTGAGTCGACGTATTCGTTGATGGCTTTGAGTGTCTCCAAGACGACGCTCAAGTCGACCTTGAGGTCACGTGCTAGCTTCTCTGCGCTTCCAGCGCTTCCAGCGCTTCCAGCGCTTCCAGCGCTTCCGAGGCCCCGAAGCCTGCAACTTCTTCTGGAAGACCAACGCTATCTCCTCCACGATTGGGGTGAGGTTGCCAGATAGAACGATCCTGCGGGGACTATATGTGAGTGCCGTTGCCCTCTTGCTGTAGTGGGCATGTTCATGGTACAGTCATTCTAGTTCTAACGATCCCACCCGATCTGCTGAGTAATTCGCCTGGTAGGCGACGTGGCTCTGCAACCTCTGATTGGACGGCTGGGTCGGGTGGATTTCAACGACTACTGAGCTGTAGTAATAGTCTTTACGCGGGGGGCGGAAGGACATGAAAAATGTTGGTTACTCGAGTGGAATCGATCGCATCAGATCGAGGCAACTCATCCAAAATACGTCAAGGTCGCGTACGGTAGGCGCCCGATCGATTCGGTGATGCCGTGAGTAGCGTGGATGTCGGGATTGCTGTCATGCCCGCGGCAACCGAGACGTTTCTCACGGAGTTCGGCATGCACGCCGTGTTTACCGGAATAGTTTCGGCGTAGGTCCAGAGAAAGGAATCACAGGCGTCATGGCAGAAAAAGCAAGCCCTAGCCCAAGAGGTTCAGAAGAAGAAAAGAAATCTAACTTATGGAAAAAAGTTGCCGTTGGTAGTTTATTGGCTGCGGTAGCATTTACAGGCTGTTCAAGTAACTCTGAGGCAATGCCGGGGGATAGAAAGCCGGCAGCTACGTCATCGGCATCATCAGAGAGATGGACGTTGGATAAGGAAGAGATTGACAAGTATATAGAATCGCTTCCAAGTATATCGGAACAAATGGAGACAAACAAGATACCTCTTGATTTAAACGACGCAGATATGGGATATGCAGTTGCAGATCGACTTTGCAATGCTATAAATTTTGGTATCAGTCAGGAGCTACGTAACATATTTAATGACAGCGGTGAAGTAAAGAATGAGCAGGACGAAATCCTCAGAAAGGCTTCAATTGAACAGGTAGCCGCTGATATTTCTGAAGAAAATATCGTACTACCCTCTCTTTATTTCGACAAGTATCCTGGGGTCGCTACCTATGAAGACGAGTATTTTGATATTGTTAAAAACATAAATAAAAACAGTATCGGTAAGTATATATATAATCAAGATAGTGAACCAACCACATGCACACCGGTGGCTATCGAACCGATAGAGTACATAAATAACAGGGGATTCCGTCTGCTTTATAGATACGATGGCGGGCTCAATGAGACAAAACTTAAAAAAGACATTAATATTCCCGGAGTGGGCAGTGGAAATGGGTTTATTAAATTTTCCATCAATGAAAATGGAGACTCTGTTTTGATCGACGGTATAAATGAGGGTGAGTTTTGGGAAGTTGATCCCGACAGATGGTATGTGTACTAGTAAAGCCGCCAAGCGACCTTTACGCATATGTGTGCGGCAATGAAAATATGGCTAACAGGGTTAGCATAAATTATAATTCTGATACGAATCAGAGAAAGGAATCCCAAGCGTTATGGCAAGTGAAAAAAGTCAGGCCCAAGCGGTTCAATACGAACGAGAGGACACCTGGAGCAGGATAAAAGGAAAAACAGGTAAGCGAGTCGTGGGAGCCATCGCAACTGCAACCGCTGCAGCATCAATGGTACTACCACTTAGTGCTTGTGGAGAGCAGTCATCTGGGGGTGGCTATAATGTACCCGCAGCTTCGACAGAAGCAACTCCGGAACATTGGACGTTAGACGAGGTTGCGTTTGACGAGTATATGGCATCGCTTCCGAGTAAAGCAGAGCAAGCAGAGGCTTCTAAAATACCTCTTGGTCTGAGTGATGCTGAACTTGGGCAAGCTGTCACAGATCGGATCTGTAGTGCAATAAACTTCGGAGCAGAGCCAGAGTTACGTGATATATTTAATCAAGGTGAGATAAATAATGATCTAGATAAATCTCTGAGAGAAGCTGAGATTGAGAAAAGGGCGACTGAAATTGCTGAAAAAAAATGGTATTTTTGAAAGTATATTAAAAGATACCCTCCCTGGCGTAACGACATATGAGGATACATATCCCGAGATATTACGTGTAATAAATAAGAATAGTATAGGCAAATATATATATGATCAAGATAGTGAGTTATCTATGTGTACGCCTGTAGCTGTTTTTGCTGGGAACAACATGAAGGGATCCGGAAGAATAGTCAACTTATTATATAATAACGAAGGGGGGATGAATAAAACAAAGCTTAAAGATGGTGTAATTGACTTTCCAGGTATAGCTTCGGGGGATAGTTACATTGCTTTTAGTACCAATGAAACGGGTGATAGCACACTCATTACTGGTATAGCCGAATATCCCATGGTTGACAGCGCCAGCCCCGCAGAATGGCATTTCTACTAAAATAGCGTGTCATTCATCATTTAGATTTTCTGGGCTTTGAGTTTGCCCAGGTCATCAACCGGCAAATCTTTGGAATGTGCTTGTTTGCTTCGCCGGAGGGCTAGAACTGGATCAGTGATCTCCACTGTTGTAATGAGGGCTTGGGTACATGAGAGAGGCGAGGCTCAGGCTCAGCCAAGTTTCATCCAGCGCGTGATTCTGTGCCAGACGCGGTCAGAACGAGAGTAGGCGTCGGAGTCATCGCGGGTGACATGCTGCTGTTTGAGGGCACGGACGACTCCGTCCGCTTCGTCCTGATCTATCGGCAAAAGGATGCTCTGTGGCAAGCCTAGGTAGGCCGTGGGGAGTAGCTGTATGGACCGGTCGGGCAGCAAGTGGCCGCTCGGTGAGCGCCTTGGCTCGTCGAAGATGAAGCGGTCGTACTTGGTAAGGTCAATGTGTCGTCGGTCGACGGTGAGCGTTGAGCCCTTGATGGCGTATTGCTGAGCACGTGGCTTCTTTGCGTAGGTGACGACGACTGAAGCGAATATTAGGAGGGCAACTATGGCCATCAGCCATTCGCCTAGCGCAAAGAGTAGACAGACGACGGCGAACGTGGTGTAGCCCCAGGCGAGCCACCACCACCAGCGTCGATGGGTTCTGGTCTCGGTGACGGTCCACTCAGTAGAGACGGACTCCCCGGTTCGTTTTTTCTTGGATGCTTGCTTCTTCTTTGGTACCTTCTTGGTCATTCATGGTTCTCCCCATTTAGTTATGTTCTCGTGACGGCTATCCAGCAATTCTATGTAGGCTTTAGGAAATCCCGAAGTATTTTCTGGCCTCCTGAATACTGCCAAAGCTCTGCCTTGTGTGTGTAGATGCCGCAGCAACGATCTCCTGCTCGACTCTCTGCTGAGTCCGCGCATCCATCTTGTCGTACGCGCGTAGCGCCTCGACAGTGGCATCTTGTCCAGAGCGGCCAATTCCTGTCGCTGGATCGATTGCACCTTGCTCGAGATACTCCCTATAGCCGTCTAGCTGTTGAGGCGTGGCAACACCATCCCTGTGGACAGCGGAAGCCGCCACGTTGGTCCAGCCGAAACGAGCCGCAACACCGTCCATTTCGGCAATAGCATCACCGCGTCCGCTCTTGCGGTAGGCGGTCTTGGCAGCTTCTCTGGCACTTTGTATAGTTGTGGCACTCGCACCCGCCGTCTGGGCATGGGCGAGAGCATCTGTCACGTTACGAGCACTTCCCTTGCCATTCTCGGACAGGTACCTCGCAGTGGCCAGATGGGCATTCGGATTAGTCGCGTAGCCTGACTGGGCGATCTTGTCAAACTGCTGTTTTTGGATAGTGGACAGTGCTCTGTATGCCGCGTGGCCCGTGTTGCCGCCACTTTCTGCCAACGCGCGCGCCAATTGATCATCACCGCCAAACATGCTCATCTGTTCCTGTATGTCTTTCTCGGCTTGTCGCTCTGCCGCCAGCTGGAGTTCGCCACCATACCCATCGGTCACCTTGTTGAGGGCGTTGCCAACCTTCCCACCGCTCAGAAGCGTCCTCCGCGTTGCAAATGCGCGCGCGTTGCGACCCCAGTTGAACGGATTCTTGTTTGAGCCTTGCTTGACGCCGAGACCTGCCAGGGTGTTTCGCCTCTGCGACTGATTCTGAAGGTGTTTACTTAAGCCAGACTCGTCTGCCCGCTTACGCAAACCCCCACCCAATTTGCTCCCAAAGCCACTCAGCTTTGCGCCGATGCCTCCACCGAGGATATCGAGGGATTTCTTGAGGACGGTTGGTACCACAAAGAGAGGCAGTACCAGTATCCCGGCAGCAACAATCTGGCCGAACAAATTGTCTGACTCGCTGTAGGTATCAGCGAGGATGTTCGACGCTAGTGTGGACGCTCCGAAGATCAGGCCGACGATCGGAAAGAGCAGCAGCATCGACGTGAACATCTTCTGCCACTTCTTGAAAAGGGACTCTGTATTCGGCAAAATGGCCGCGGCGAAGGCAACAGGCGCCAGGACGATAAGCAGGATGATGACGACCTGACGTATGGTGAGAATAAGGAAAATCATCATGACGGCGATGAGCGCTGAGAACAGAATCAAGATAAGTGCGACAAGTGCCAACGTGATGCCACCCGCTGCTGCCACGCCACCCGCGACTCCGGCGCCAGCGAGCACCGTAATAGCAACGCCAGACCAGAAGCCTTGACTGGTACTGAAGCCAGAGCCGTCAGCAGCGGGCGCCGAAATCATGCCCGCCAGAAACGACTTGAGATTATAGCCGAGTATATTCGACAGGTCGACAGCAAGTTGACAGATGTAGAACGACAGGTTGATGAGTATCGCCATGACAATGATCCGCGGAAGCATCTTTTTGACGCCGTAGTTGCTGAGCCCGAGGCCCGATACCTGTGAGTATATGACAACGAGAAACGCAACGATAAAAACAGCGTTTCCAAGTCCGAGGAACTGACTCCATGCCTCGTGTGTCTTGCTATCCGGGTCGATAATGCCGATGTCGACACTGAGGAAATTGTCTGCAAGAAATCCGAAGGCAACATCAGTCAAGTCGGCCACGAAGGTGACGACCGGACAGACAATCCAACCGACACCACTGATGACACACGACGAAGGTTCGTCTCCGCTCGGAGTGCCAGATGTATTCTGGCCAACTTGACCTTGAGCCGCGGCCTCTTCCTTATGGTTCTCGGCCCAAAAGGCATAGTCTCCCGCACTGGCGTTGACTCTGTTCTTAAGCTCTTCGCACGTGACCGAGCTGTCGCCGTCATATTGAACCGTATCGGTACGTTTCTTGGTTGAACTGAGGTAGTCGACATCTTTGATGGTGCCATCAGCCTGAACCACCTGGACGCCAGTGTGGAGCCACTCGTTGTTTGGGTCGATTCCGGGTTGAGCCGGTGTGCTTGCGCAGAGACTATTGAATGACGTCAAGTTGAGGACATATTGCGCTTCGGGTCCCAACTGGAGGATATCGCCACCACCGTAGACGCCATCCGAAATAACGCGCGTGAAATTGCCGATATCAAACGGCTGGAATGGATTTGTGTTCTGCCGACAGTCCTGGCCATCGGTGCGAGCCGCGCCAATACCTTCTTTTCCTCCGTCGACGCCACACAGAAAGTCCAGCGGATTACTGTATCCCCAAAGACTCAGAGCATTCTTCACCCAGGTTGAATCACTACAGTCGATAGCTCCTTTATTGATGACAAGGGGGCCCTTTATAGTAGCTGTTCCTTCTCCAGTCAGCAGGCCGCTATGGTATGCGCCGATGGCGCTACTGCCGAAGAACTTGTAACTTTTTGCGTTTTCGTCACTTATTCTATTATTCGCCCACGTGCCATCGGGGTAGCTACCCGAAGCGATGCATGTTTGCATCATCCGCACATACGAGTAGGACAGGGCCTGCTCTTTTGGGGACATGTCGCTCATTGTCTTCGCGTGCGTGATTGGGGCGCTAACGAGAGCGAAACCCACTGCCGCCATAACGATGACAGCGCCTCGGCGACGCCAGTTGCCACATAATCTTCTAAACATGAAGGAGCAGAACCTAACAGGTTCTGCTCCTAGTAATATTACTAGGCGTTTTAGAGAACATGGTTGTATGCGTCGCTGCATTCTACATTAGATTTTACCACAAGCATGAATAATGAGGAATACCAACCCGCGAGAAATGCCCAGGGAGTGTCTATTGCTGGGTTGCGGGTATCGCAGCCCCAAAGTTGGCAATCTTCATTGTGCCGTCCTCTTGGGTTTGCACGCTCAACTTGACGTCAAACGAAACCCCATCGAGTGCTTTGATGTTCGTCACATCGTTTTCCATTGCCTCCCAGTTGGTGTCCTGCGTGCCGCTGATCGCAATAATGAAGTTTCCGTCGCCGTCATTGACAAGAACGTCAGTCGATCCATAGTTGATCTTAAACTGAAAGTCTTCGGTGCCATCGCGATGGTTCTTTATCCACCACCCTGCCATCACTGCACCATTCTTCGGTATTGACTCGTAGGCGTCTTGCAGGTCGTAGCGTTGCTCCCAGTCGGGAACGTAGAGTGCATCGGCGAAGATCTTACTGTCTTCTCTGGCAGCGGCGAGGAGTTCACCTCGCCTCACCTCGGTGGTCTTGGAGAAATCATAGAAGTTGTTGCACGCTTCTTCAGTCGCGCCCGACATGTACCATTGCTCAAGCCGGTTCAGATATTCCTGTGCGTACTCCTCGGGCTCAAGCCCGGCCGGTATTTCGAGTTCCGCAACAAGCTCCTCGTGGCTCCGGGGCACCTCAGATGGCGGGTCGATGAGACAACCTGTACGCGGGTTAACGCCCTCCGGTGCGGACGGCGTTGTGACGACGGGGGCCGGTCGTTCAGATGACGCGCCTGCGGCCGAACAGCCCGTCAGCGCGAACGCTGCAGCCGCTGTTCTTGCGCAACCAGACCGAGCATCTGCTCCTCGGTACACGCGGCAACGCGCTAGATCCACTCGTTCACGCGGGGCCAGCCAGGCTGGCGGAGGCAGTGCCGGCGGCTGCAGCAGCTGATCCGCGTCCGCACTGAGCGCCGCACCCCGATAGATTTCGCTGCTTTGGCCCGCGCCGTTCTCGAACAGGCCGCAATGGACGACCAATCGGCTCGTCTCAAGCATGCCAAGAAACCGCCAGCTGGGGATGCCGCTTCGGAGCGTGCCGTAACTCAGGAGGAGGATGCCTGATGATCTGCTGGCGCGAAGTCCACTGGCCTCGCCCGCTGAACTCGGCCGCAATAACAGGATTCCTGGTTCGGCTGGCCAGCGATATCGAGCGTGGCCCGCTCATCTGGGAAACCCGTGCGGAGGCCGGGCAGATCCGCTATTTGCTGGGTGGTGAGCTGGCAGTGGTTCGGGAGTTCTCGGGCTTGCTTCCTCAGCTTGTGCCGGGGACGGTGGTGACTGAACTCAAGGCGTTACGGCGGGAGGCTGACCGCTCGGCGCGTGTACGTGTCCGGCAACGCTCGCTGTCCTTGATGCTGGCCGGAAGCGATCAGATGCTCCGTGCCCTTCTCGCAGCACTCGCGAGCGCGACGCGACCAGCTGATGTGCTCGTTGTCCAGGTGATTCTTGGCCGGGCACTCGCGCCGGAACTGACGTCAGCGGCGATCGAAGATCCGACCGTATCCGTCTGGGACAAGATCCTGAACGGGACGCGTCCGGCCAGCAGCGATATGCGTGCCCGGCTGCGCGTCAAGTTCGATCAGTACCGGTTCCGCGGGGCAGCCCGGATCGGGGTGTCGGCCACGAACCAGGTCGAGCATCGGCTGATGGCCATGCGTGTGCTGGCCGCCCTCAGGCAACTTCAGAGCAGCGGCACGCGGGTTGACTTGATCTCAGATCGGCCTGATGCCGTCGATACCGCCTACGTGCCCATGCGCTTGCCCCTCCGCCTGACTCCGGCGGAGGCGCTCGCATTCTTGGCTTGGCCGCAGGGAGATGACGACTTGCCGGGGCTACCAGGACTTCACCCACGGGTCGTCGCCCCACCTGCTGGCTACACGCCGCCACGAGAGCGCGCCTTCGCGTTTACGACGACGCCAGGTGTGCGTCTGCCGATCGGCATCTCCATCACCGATGCCTGCCGCCACACCCATATCCTGGGCCCGACCGGTACGGGCAAGAGCAATCTGCTGCTTCATCTGATCAAGGCAGATATTGAGGCCGGACGGTCAGTGGTGCTTATCGATCCCAAGCGGGATTTGGCCATGGACGCACTGGCGCTTGTCCCGGAGCATCGGCATGGCGATGTCGTCGTTGTCGACCCGACGATGAAGCATCCGGTCGGGCTGAATCCGCTGCGGGCTACATCAGAACGTCGGGCGCTGGCAGCGGACGGCCTGCTCGCCATATTCAAAGGACTCTTCCCTTCAGCGTTCGGCCCGCGGACCTCGGATGTCTTGCACGCGTCGTTACTGACACTCATGTACGCGCCGGGCACAACGATCGTGCAGCTTCCGGCGCTACTGACTGACGCGGCGTTTCGCCGGTCACTGACAGCCCGGATCGATGACCCGGCCGGATTGGGCTCATTCTGGGCGCAGTGGGAGGCGATGAGTCCACCTCAGCAGGCGAATGCCATTGGCCCGGTGATGTCGCGTCTGCGCCAGTTCCTCTTGCGTCCTGGACTACGCGCGATCCTCGATCAACCCGAACCTCGCTTCGATCTGGCCGACATCTTCACCACGCCAAAGATCCTCATTGTGACCCTCAACAAAGGGCTCCTTGGCGCACAGTCGGCCTCCCTGCTCGGTTCCCTCATCGTCGGTCAACTTTGGCAGCTCACCTTGGCCTGAGCGGCACTTCCGCAACGGGAACGGACCCCGGTATCGCTGTTCCTTGATGAGGCGCAGAACTTCTTGAACCTTGACGCTGACCTTGGCGAGGCGCTTGAGCAGTCCCGATCATTGAAGGTCGCCTGGCACCTGGCCCATCAGTTCCGTCACCAGATGCCAGCCGATCTCCTCGCCAGTATCGACGCCAACACCCGGAACAAGGTTGCTTTCAGTCTCGATACGGCGGACGCATCGGCGATGGCTAGCGGAAGCGATCTCGCGCCAGAGGACTTCACTAAACTGCCGCAATACGAGATCTACGCCTCACTCCTGAACGAAGGAAAGCAGACCGGCTGGTTCTCGGGCCGGACATTGCCGCCACCCGCGCAGGTGTCTTCACCAGAGGCGATCATCGCGGAGAGCCAGGCACGTTATGGCATCGAACCTGAACCTGTCGGAACTCACGAAGCAGACGTGACCTGCGCGGCCGCGCCGAATATTGGTCGCGGCGATGACGAACCGCTTGGCCGCACGAGGCGGGGATCATCATGACCCCGAGCGACAGCGAGTATCCGTTCGCCCGTCCAGCCGCCGATCCGATCACTGCAGCCTTCGCCGTCCGGCAGTTGGCAAAGGCGGCGGACATCGCCAAAACAAGGGAGACGACTGTCGGGCCTTACGGCCTCGACTCTCCGCTGCCGCCGTCAGTCCGATTCAGGAGGTCACGATGACCCAGACCGGTCGCACCAGCCGAGGAGATCTCGGCTATTTGAGTAGCCGCCTGAGCGAACGCGACCGGCAGATCATCCGGTTCGTCGATCGCCACCGCTTCGCTACGAGCAGCCAGATACGGCGCGTCTTCTTCATAGGTCACGCAACGCAGACTGCCGCCACCCGAGCTTGTATCCGCGTCCTCGATCGCCTCCTCACGCTGCGCATACTGACACGGCTGGAACGCCGCGTCGGCGGGAACAGACATGGCTCGGCTGGTTTCGTCTGGTGTCTTGATGTCGTTGGCGAGCGTCTCACTCGCATGGACGGCGCACCTCGGCGCCGTTTTCATGAGCCGTCCTACGTGTTCCTCTCACACACGCTGGCGCTCACCGATACCCATGTGACGCTACGAGAAGCCCAAGGCGCGGGGGAGTTCGTGCTGAGCCAGATTGAGATTGAGACCGAGGCCTGGCGGCCCTACCTGACGCCCGCAGGCGTGAAGTCCATGCTCAAGCCAGACCTGAAGGTCACCATCGCCAATGGCGACTATGAGGATCACTGGTACATCGAGATCGACCTCGCCACCGAATCCATGCCGATGCTTGTTCGCAAGTGCCGAGCCTACGAGGACTACCGCCATACCGGCCGCGCACAGGCCGAATACGGGGTCTTTCCGCGAGTGCTGTGGGTCATGCCCGCCCAAGCCCGGCTCTCCCGATCGCGCGACGCCATCACCGCCGAGAAGAGCCTATCCGAGCGGCTGTTCGTCTTCAGCACGCCGGACAAGCTCATCACCACTTTGCGAGACCCTCCATAGGCCGGTGCCTAACCGTACGTACAACCACAAAGACCAGTTACCTGAAAGGAGGAAACTCATGAACACCAACCCAATGGACCAAGAACCGCAGCCGAGTCAAGCAGAGGCCGTCGCTGCATCGATAGAAATCGGAGCCGAGTCAGCACGCGTCATCCAGCACGTGTTGAGCCAGGCAAGCAATATCGAATCCCGCAAGAGAGTCCTTGCGAGCTACTTGGAGGCTGGGCCGGCGTTCGCGGCCTATCTCCTCCTTGAGGAATCCTCAGCCGACGGCCCAGATCTCGCGGCTCAGTTCGCTGAGGCGTACGTCAGCTCGTGGGAGACGCTCGACCAACTGGTCGACGACACACTGGAGGGTCTCGGCTGGTCGCAGGCGCTCAGCGAATTCTGCGTGACCCAGGGCATTGACCAGCACTACCTCGATTGGAATCGCCAGGAACTCCTGACGCGCATCAAAGAAACCTACGACGTCATAGAACTCGACGGCTTGTACCACGCGTTCTACACGTAGCACCATCCGCATTGTGAGGATGGTGCGCCAGACCGGGGTGTCAAGAAATTACCCAGGCCCCAGTCCTGGCCCCAAGACCCCGCCACTACGGCGAGGAATACAACTAAATAGCCGACAGACAGGCGGTCTGTCAGACCTCATGAAAGGAGGCGACCATGAACAACAATCTCACCCCTGCGAGGGATAAAGGAAGGGAGGGCGCTGGCGCGGTCGCTCTCACGTGGATCGAGGATGTCTATACCCGAACCGCACCCGCACGCCTCGGTGGGCAGCCGTACGAAGAACAAGAGAAAGCCGCATGGGAGCTCGCTCAGAAGCACGACATGCGGCTTCTCCTGATTCTCACTTGTATCGGCAACCGTGAAGACGTGTCCGCCGCGGGGACGGTAGCAGCTCTGGTGAATGCCGTTTATCGGCACAACCTGCATTGTGTTCTTATCCCCAGTCGGGACTGGATCAGCGAGAACCAGGAGGTTATCAGCTGGTTTGAAGCGGTCCTCAAGAGCCACAATGTGACCCTCATCACTAAAGACTGAGGTCAACGGCTGGGAGCATCCCTATTCGTCACGATGATGGATGCTCCCAGTTCGGGAATTTATCCGCCTACTGATGACAATTCTACATCGCTAAACATCTGGACTTCTCGGCCAAAGAGAGCGTCAATAGAAGAAAGGAATCTAGCAGAAAGGAGAATAGCATGCCACTAACAACGACCAATAACAAGAGACCGGGACGACGAGCCTCGTTCACGGACTTTGAACAGCTCCTCGGCCTCAACGGAGTCGCACCCCTCGCCGCCAACGAGATCGATGAAGGGGCCGAGGCAGTGCTGTATCTTCGCGTGTCCACGACCCGGCAGATGGACACTGCCGTCGACATTGATGAGGACGGTAACTCGATCGCCACTCAGCGGGAGATGTGCCTGAAGCGGTGTGGTCGGCTCAAAGCTCCCATCGCAGAAGAGTTCGTCGAGCCGGGCAACTCAGCGCAATCCATCGCTAAGCGTCCCCAGTTCCGGGCACTTCTGCGCTACGTCGAAGGGAATCCGCAGGTCGGCTACGTCGTCATCTACATGCGCTCACGTGCTTTCCGCAACTACACGGATGCGGCCATCGCGAAACGAATCCTAGCGACAATGGGCGTCAAGCTCATCTCTGCCAAGGAAGAGTTCGGGGACGGCTACATGGCCGATGCAATGGAGGCCATCACCGACATCATGAACGAGGTGCAGGTTCGCCAGAGCGGTGAGGACATCAGCAACAAGATGCTCCACAAGGCCAAGAGTGGTGGCACCACCGGTCGGGCGAAGCTTGGCTATCTCAACACCCGCAAGGACTTCGATGGTCGCCTCGTCAACACCGTGGATGTTGATCCGGTACGGGCGCCGCTGATCAGGTGGGCCTTCGAGCAATACGCCACGGGGGAGTACAGTCTCGCCCACCTGAGGAAAGCGCTGACCGATCAGGGGCTCACCACGCGGAGGAGCGCGAAACGGTCGGAACAGCCGGTCTCACGCAGCCAGCTCGGCGTAATCCTGCGTGACCCGTACTACTTGGGGATGGTGACGTTCAAGGGCGAGGTGTATCCGGGACGTCATGAGGCGCTGGTGACGCCGGAACTGTTTGAGCGGGTGCAGCGGGTGATGGACGCGCGTATGCAGCGCAACCAGCGCGACATCACCCATCACCATTTTCTGCGAGCCATGCTGCGCTGTGATCGGTGCCATCAGCAGGGACGGACACGCCAGCTGATCTTCTCTCAGCCAGTGAACAAGGCTGGGCAGGCCTACCAGTACTACGTGTGTCGTGGCAGGCAGGAGCACAGCTGTGAGTTACCTAATCTGCGGATCGCGGATGTCGAGGATGCTGTGGGGCGGGAGGTTGCAAGCCTGCGCCTGAGCGCGGAAGAAGCCGCCACGATGCGCAAGCAGATCACTGGTCATCTTGAGCAGCGGCTGGGTCTGGAACGGGAAACACATGCTCGTTTGAGCAAGGAACTCGCCAAGCTCGATGTCAAGGAAGAACGTTTGCTGGATCTGGCCGCGGATGCATCCCTTTCCACCAACAAGCTCCGTAAACGCCTCAACGAGCTGAGGGTCAGCCGCGCGGTGCTTCAGCGGGAGCTGGATCACACCGAGGATCACGTTCGCAAAGAGACCGACACCATGCTGGTCTACGTCACCCTGCTGGAACGGCCTGGTGAGTTCTACGCTGCAGCCACAGACGAGGTGAAGCGCAAGCTGCTCGGTGCGTTCTACCAGGCGATCTGGATCGACGACGATGGACACCAGACCATCACCACGGCCGAACCACGGGAGATTGTCGGTCAGATCCGTGACATGGCCCGCCAGACGGGCGCGGAAGCAGCGAGCAGGGCTACAGGCGCCGAAGAGGCCTCCAGCGGCCCACAAGCGGGCTCTACCGGCCCATCTTCAGCGGCGCCCGGCCATCTTCCTTCGGCCGCTTGTTCGAGTAAGACCGAACTGGTAGGGCGTGCGGGGCTCGAACCCGCGACCCAAGGATTATGAGTCCTCTGCTCTAACCTGCTGAGCTAACGCCCCTTGCCTGCGGCGGCCAGTCTAGCGGGAAACATCCCAGAGACGCTTCTT
>Ga0334889_1002773_pt1 | contig 18859 bp, 17 predicted proteins | sample GraSluR1_MG_2_FD_207222 | JGI IMG/M metagenome (GOLD analysis project Ga0334889, IMG submission 207222) | Sludge microbial communities from methane-producing bioreactor in Wageningen University, Netherlands - Granular Sludge_8_08-R1 | ecosystem: Engineered > Bioreactor > Anaerobic > Unclassified... | reverse complement strand
TACATCTTCCGTGTGGTCATGCAGCGCACGGATTACGGCTATGGTTCAGCCGTCTCCCTGTTGGTCTATTACTTCACCCTGGTTCTGTGTTGGATGCTGTTTGTCGGGCTGACACAGATCGGCCGGCAGCAAGAATAGGAGGCCCCATGCGAAGAAACGAAACCCGGAGCCTCCTCGGCTGGATCGGGACCTATGTGCTGTGGATTATCATGTCGCTGGTCACGCTGCTCCCGATCTATTGGCTGTTTGTGATTTCAGCGCGCACCCGTGTGGAGCTGTTCGGGCGTCCGACACTGCTGCAGACAACGTTCTACGTCGAGAATTACATCAAGCCGTTGACGAGTCCCGTTTTTCAACGCTACCTGACCAACTCGCTGGTCATCGCCACGTCTAACGCGCTCTTGGTGGCGATCCTGGCTGTTTTTGCAACCTATGCGTTATCGCGCTGGAAGTTGAGCGGTTCCGACAGCATCTTCTTTTGGCTGATCACCAATCGCATGGCCCCGGCGGCGGCCTTCATCCTGCCGCTTTATCTGTTGTTCACCGGTTGGTTCCGCATCGGCGGCGCAACGCTGTTCGACACGCGCATCGGCCTTATTCTGCTCTATTGTCTGTTTAACTTGCCCTTTGCCATTTGGCTGATGAAGGGCATCATGGACGGCATCCCTATTGAACTAGACGAAGCGGCCTTTGTAGACGGGGCGAACATGTGGACTGTGCTTTTCCGGATCATTATCCCGTTGGCCGGGCCGGGCATCGCCGTCACCGTGATCTTGAGCTGGGTGTTCGCCTGGAACGAATACCTGTTCGCGGCGTCGTTGACGAGCGTGCAGGCGCGCACGATCACGACCGGACTGGCGGAGTTTGTCACCGTCACCGGCACGAACTGGGGCGAAATGGCGGCGGTGGCATTTATCTCGCTGTTGCCCGCGCTTATCTTCCTGGCCTTTGTCCAACGTTATATCGTCATGGGCTTGACCTTTGGCGCGGTGAAGGAGTAGAGACTCTATGGCGAACGAAACCATCATCGAAGCGCCTGTGACGCGTGAGGTTCGGCGAGGCTTTTTACCCTTCCACACCAATACCTTCGATCGCTACTTCATTAGCGTGCTGATCTTCGTGGCGCTCAGTCTGATCTGGCTGCGTTTCATCGAGGCGTTTCTGCCCATTTGGATTGTGCCGATCCTCTCCATCCTGATCGGCATCGTGATCGTCCGCAAGGGGTGACGGCGGCGGGGACGCACTGGGAACGGGTTTCGCAATGGCGGCGCATTTCTCCGCGCCCGCGTATTAGGACACGGGCAGCATTTCCGCCCGAAGCAGCCCAAACGGCGTTTGGCATCCAGAGCATGACAATTGCCGCAGAACTCGCAGCGATGTTCCGGAACATCCCGGGCGAGCTTTGCGGCAATTGCAGTTTGTTCGTGTATAGTGACGTATATCGTGAAATGCGTAACAATCCGTACACCCAACGCGAGCATCAGCCCCTCAAAATCTAGTTGTCCGCTTTGCTGGGGGATGATGGTCGCGTCCATAAGGAGCGAGCGATGGAAGCCCTAGTTCTGGAAAAGAAAGACATACTCAATTTGCGCGACATCGACCTGGCCGAGGAACTGGGACCGCAGGATGTGCGCATCACCATTCACACGGTGGGCATCTGCGGCAGCGATGTCCACTACTACACGCACGGGGCCATCGGCCAATTCGTGGTCAAGGAGCCGATGGTGCTGGGACACGAAGCCGCAGGCACGGTGACCGAGGTCGGTGCAGAGGTGACGACGCTCAAGACCGGCGACCGCGTATGCATGGAGCCGGGCATCCCCGACCCCAACAGCCGGGCGTCGCGCCTGGGCATGTATAACCTGGACCCGGCGGTGCGCTTCTGGGCGACGCCGCCCATTCACGGCGTGTTGCGTCCGAGCGTCGTGCATCCGGCCGCGTTTACCTTCAAGCTGCCCGACAACGTGAGCTTCGCTGAGGGCGCCATGGTCGAGCCGCTGGCTGTGGGCATGCACGCCGCCACCAAGGCGCGCATCACGCCGGGCGACCTGGCCGTGGTCAGCGGCGCGGGCCCCATCGGCATGGTGACGGCCATGGCCGCGCTGGCGGGCGGGTGCAGCCGGGTGATCATGACCGACGTGGCGCAGCCCAAGCTGGACCTGGCCGCCACGCTGGGTCCGATCACGCCGGTGAACGTGGCCCAACAGAGCCTGGTCGAGGTCGTCAACGAGATGACCGACGGTTGGGGCGTAGACATCGTGTTTGAATGCAGCGGCAACGAAAAGGCCGCCGCCGGCGTCTTCGAGCCGCTGCGCCCCGGCGGAACGGTGGTGTATGTGGGGATGCCGCTGGAGCCGATCGCCTATGATGTGGTGGCGGCGCAGGTGAAGGAAGCGCGCGTCGAGCATGTGTTCCGCTATGCACATGTCTATCCGCGGGCGTTGGCGTTGATGGGCAGCGGCAAGATCGACGTGAAGCCGCTGATCACGGATAAGTTCGATTTTAGCCAGAGCGTCGAGGCGTTTGACTTCGCCGTTCACATGCCGCCGACTTCGGTCAAGGCGCAGATCACCGTGGCCGGCTGACTTGATTCAATCATCTTCCGGGAAGCCGGCAGCTTTCCGGAAGATAATCGTACAGAAGAAAATGCGAGGAACGGATATGGCGCCAGCTAATTTACCGGAAACAATGCGCGGCGTGTTGCTGCCGGGCGGGCGACGTGTGGACATCAAGGAATTTCCCGTGCCTACGCCGGGCCACGGCCAGGTGCTGCTCAAGATGAAGGCTTCATCGATCTGCGGCAGCGATATTCGCGCCATCTATCGCGAGCACCTGGGCCACGGGCCGGAAGCCTATCAGAACGTGATTTCGGGCCACGAGCCGTGCGGCCAGATCGTAGCGGTCGGGCCGGGCTGCAAACGCTTCCAGGTCGGGGATCGGGTGATCCTCTACCACATCAGCGGCTGCGGCGTCTGCCACGACTGCCGCGAGGGCTATATGATCAGCTGCACGTCGTCGCTGCGCGCGGCCTATGGCTGGCAGCGCGACGGCGGCCATGCGGACTACTGCTTGGCGGAGGAGAATACCTGCGTAGCGCTGCCCGAGCCGTTAAGCTACGAGGACGGCGCGCTAATCGCGTGTGGTTTCGGCACGGTCTACGAGGCGCTGAACCGCGTGCGCGTGACGGGCCAGGACCGCGTGCTGGTGACGGGCGTCGGCCCGGTGGGCATGGCGGCGGGGCTGATCGCCAAGGCGATGGGCGCGTCGCTGGTGATCGGCGCGGACGTGTCCGAAACGCGGCTGGACTTTGCGCTGAAGACCGGCTGCATCGACCAGGCGGTCAAGTCGGATGCGGGCGCGCTGGCCGCGATCCACGAGTTGACGCAGGGCTTCGGCTGCGAGGTGTCGATTGACTGCTCCGGGTCGCCGGCAGGCCGGCTGCTGGCGCTGCAAGGCACGCGGCGCTGGGGCCGCTGCGCCATGGTGGGCGAAGGCAACAACGTCGATTTCGACGTGAGCCAGACCATCATCCACAACCAGATCACCGTTTACGGCTCATGGGTTACCAGCCTGGGGCACATGGAGGACCTGGTGGAGAAACTGGTGGAGTGGAAGCTGCGCCCGGACCGTATTGTGTCGCACCGCTTCTCGTTGGACGAGGCCGCAGAGGCCTATCGCGTGGCCGACGAGGGGCAGAGCGGCAAGGTGGTGATTGTCTTTGATTAGCCGCACGGCATGGGCGCGGGGAGAGGGAACTTCCTCGTCCCCGGCGTATATGCTGCATCACGCATCGGGAGAAGAACTATGAGCGACAGCGTGTTGGAGGCTCCGGCCATCCTGGAGCGGTTCCGGTTGGACGGGCGGACGGCGTTGGTGACCGGCGGCGGGCAAGGCATCGGTCGCGGCTATGCCCATGCGCTGGGTGAGGCCGGGGCTGCGGTGGCGATCGTCGACCTGGCGCTAGAACGAGCGGAGACGGTCGCCCACGAGTTGGCGCAAAAGGGCGTCGACGCCATTGCCGTGGCCGCGGACGTGACCAAGGAGGATCAGGTTGCGGCGATGGTCGACGCGGTGATGCAGAAGTGGGGCAAGCTGACTATCGGCGTCAACAATGCCGGCATCGGCGTATGGGCGGATGCGGAGAAGATGGCCGCGGACGCATGGCGGCGGGTGATCGACCTGAACCTGACGGGCGTGTTCCTCTGCGCCCAGGCCGAGGCCAAGGTGATGCTGCCCGCGGGCTACGGCAAGATCGTCAACACGGCTTCGATGTCCGGCCATATCGTCAATACGCCACAGAACCAGAGCGCGTACAACGCTTCCAAAGCGGGGGTGATCCACCTGACGCGCAGTTTGGCCGCGGAATGGGCGACGCGCGGGGTGCGCGTCAACAGCATTAGCCCCGGCTATACGCGCACGCAGTTGGTGGACGACCTGCTCAAGACGCCGGAAGGCCAACACATGGCGCCGGAGTGGATGCGTCTGACGCCGATGGGGCGCATGGCGGAGGTGACGGATCTGCAGGGCGCGCTGGTCTTCCTGGCCGCGCCGGCCTCGGACTTTGTGACGGGGCACGACGTGGTGATCGACGGCGGCTACTGCGTTTGGTAGGCGGTTTCTTCGACATGGATCGGCTTCTCGGGTTTCGGTTCGCCGTTTCCCGGTAGCTTGTGGTCTGCATAGGCAACTTCTAGCATATCCGGATTGGCAGGCGCGAATGCAAGCAGTAGTGTTTCCCCAAGCAGAGACGATTGCGGTGGAGCGCGTGCCCGACCCGACCTGCGCACCGGATGGGGTGGTGGTGCGCGTGGCGGTTTGCGGCATCTGCGGCACCGATGTGCACATCTACCGCAACGAGTATATGTCCGAATTTCCCCTCATCCCGGGGCATGAATTCAGCGGCGTGGTGGTGGAAGTCGGCCGCGACGTGAAGGACTTCGCGCCCGGCGACCGCGTGACTGTGGACCCGAACCTGTATTGCGGCCATTGTGACTTCTGCCGCAATGAGCAGGCCAACCACTGCCGCAACTGGCAGGGGATCGGGGTTACGCTGCCGGGCGGCTTTGCGGAGTATGTGGCCGCGCCAGCGCGCGCCTGTTATAAGCTGCCGGAGGGGATGAGCGACACGCAGGCGGCCTTTATCGAGCCGTTGGCGTGCGTGGTGCACGCGCTCAAGCGGCTGCGCACTTGGCCGGCGGACGATGTGCTGATCTTCGGGGCCGGGCCGATGGGGCTGCTCTTGGTGCAGGCGCTGCGCTATAGCGGCGCGGCGCGCGTGACCGTGGTGGAGAAGCAGACGGAGCGGCTCAAACTGGCGAGCGCGGTCGGGGCCAGCGCCACGGTGAGCGCGGACAGCGGGCAGGATGACGCCCTGCGCGAACTGGCGCCGGACGGCTTCCCCATCGTGATCGACGCCACGGGCGTGCCCGCGGTGATCGAGCGGGCCTTCAACTATCTGCGCCCGCGCGGCCAGTACCTCCAGTTCGGCGTCGCGCCCAACCACGCCAAGGTGCAGGTCAGCCCGTACGACATCTTCCACAACGACTGGCACATCATCGGCAGCTTCGCCCTGTGCTATACGTTCCTGCCGGCTATCGCCTGGCTGGCGAACGGGGTGATCGACGTGGAGCCGCTGGTGAGCCATCAGGTGGACTTCGCCGGCTTCCGCGAGGCGTTCGATGCGTTTGCCGCCGGACGGACGTTGAAGGTGCACGTGCGGGCCGAGTAGGCCATCAGGCCGGACAGACGGACAGGTTAGGGAGAAAACGGGATGGCGACGATCGACCGTTGTCGTGCGATTCTGGCCGAGATCGAGCGGGTGTTGGCCGGCGTGGACGAGGCGGAGTTGGCCGCGCTGCGCCAGGCAATACTGGAGGCGGGGCGGATCGCCGTCTACGGCCTGGGCCGCGAGGGGCTGGTGATGCGCGGGTTCGCCATGCGACTCATGCATCTGGGGCTGCCCGTGGCGGTTGTAGGCGACATGACGACGCCGCCGCTGGGCGCGGGCGACCTATTTCTGGTCAGTTGCGGGCCGGGCTATCTGTCGACGGTGGAGGCGCTGATGCGCGTGGCGCAGGACGCAGGCGCGCACGTCGCCATGATCACGGCGCAGCCGCAGGCGTCGCTGCCCCAGCGGGCGGATCTGCTTGTGACGCTGCCTGCCCAGACTATGGCCGAGGCGGAGCAGAGCAGTTCCGAGCAGGCGATGGGCTCGGCGTTTGAACAGGCGATGTGGGTGCTGTTCGACGGGCTCGTGCCGCAGTTGCAGGAAGCGTTGGACCAGAGCGCCGATGACCTGCGCCGCCGCCATACCAACTTGGAGTAAACGCCCGAACTTTCCGTGGCTGCGCCCGAACAGAAAAATCGATCAACAAACAAGGCCCCGCACTAAGCGGGGCCTTGTTTGCCACACAGAAAGGAGAAACACAAGGAGAGGAACCGTTAATCACCCAACATGCAGAGTGTATGCGGGTAGAATATGAGCTTGTTAATCGATCTACGCGCTTTGCCCCGCCCGTTTTTGGGCTCCATAAATCGATGTCTGTATTGTAGGGGAATCTTGGGGGAAAGGGTAGGGACAAACGTCCCGAAGAAGTAGGGACAAATATCACATGTCCCTTCTCAACTTATCGGATCATCTTTTCGGAGGCTTGGCGTCCTCGGGTGTGCCGGCAATAGCTGCTTTCGCCGGTCTCTGGAGGCCGAAAAAGCTGGTATAATTGGTGGCAGTGCGAGCGCTCCTCTCCTTCGTTGCGAGCGCCCGGCAAGGCGGGGATATGCCGGAAAATGTTGAAGGACCTCACTACGCTGAATCCGACGATCTGAAAGCCGGGCGTTATAGCCTGCGCCGTAAAATCCTGCTCGGCTTTTTCAGCGTATTGGCGTTGCTGGTGGTCGTGTGGGCCTGGTCGATCTTCGCCCTGTGGCAGTTGGGCAACGCCGGCGAACAGGTGCTAGAGGAAAACTTTCGCTCGATCCTGGCGGCGGAAAGCATGATCGACGTGCTGGAACGCCAGAACAGTGCGGCGTTGCTGGTGTTGTTGGGCGAGGAGGAAGCCGCTTCCGGCCAGTTTCACAACGCCGAGGTCGAATTCTTGCAGTGGTTGGGGCGCGCCAAGGACAACATTACGGTCGAGGGCGAGACAGAAACGTTGTCGGCCCTGGAGAGGGAATACACTGCCTTCTTGCGCGCCGTCGCGGATATGCGTGCGGCAAAGACGTCCGGCGACGCCGCGGCCGCAGACGCCATCTATGAGCAGCGGGTGTTGCCCGGCTATGCAGAGGCGCGCGCCCACGCCATCCGCCTGCGCGATTTGAACCAGGCGACGATGCTCTCCGCCTCGGCGCGGGCGCGCCGGATTGCCGAACGGGCGATTTGGTCGACCGTCATCGGCGGCGCGGCGATTGCGTTGGCCGGCCTGGCGTTGAGCTTGCGCTTTTCAACTGTGCTGGTGCGCCCGCTGCGCGAGATGACGGCGGCAACCGGGCGCATCGCCGAGGGCGATTATGATGTGACGCTGGCGGTGAAGTCTCGCGATGAACTCGGCCGCCTGGCCGACGAGATCATGACCTTGAGCCGCAAGCTCAAGGAGTTCCATCAGCTCAATGTGACGCAACTGATGACCGAGCGGCGGCGCAGCGATGCCGTGATCCGCAGCATCGCCGACGGCCTGCTGGTGGTGGACGAGGAGTGCCTGGTCGTGGCGCTGAATCCGGCGGCTGCCGGCATCTTCGGCGTAGACCCCGAGACGGTGCGCGGCAAGCATTTTTTCGATGTAGTGGACACTCCTGCGTTGTATGAGCGCGTACGCGCCAGCGCAGAAAGCGGCCAGGCGTCAAGTCTGGACGATGAGCAGGCGATCTTGCCGGTGCAGCGCAACGATGAGACGGCCTATTATCGCTACGCCATCGCGCCGGTCAAGACAGAGACGGGCGCACTGCTGGGCGTGGTGCTGCTCTTGCAAGATGTGACCAAGCTGAAGGAACTTGACCGGCTCAAGAGCGACTTCGTGATGACGGCATCGCACGAATTGCGCACGCCGCTGACGAGCATGTCGATGAGCCTGGAACTGCTGCTGGAAAGCGCGACCGATAAGCTGAACGAAGACGAGCGTCGTCTGGTGCAGACGGCAGAGGAGGACGTGGCGCGGCTGCGGGCGCTGGTCAACGATCTGCTTGACCTATCCAAGATCGAGGCCGGCCGCATGCCGATGGAGTTCGACCGCGTGGCCGCGGATCGCCTGATCGGGCATGTGTTGTCTCTGTTCGAGGAGCAAGCGCGCGAACGAACGGTCGAACTGACTAGCGACTTTGGCGAGTCTCTGCCGGAGATTTGGGCGGATGCCAACAAGATCGCGTGGGTGTTGACCAATCTGATCAGCAACGCGCTGCGCTATTCGCCGGCGGGCGGGCGTATCGAAATTACCGGACACGCGATTGGGCGTTTTGTGCATTTTTCAGTAACGGATGAGGGACCCGGCGTGCCTTTGGAATACCAGACCAAGATATTCGACAAGTTTGTGCAAGTGCGCGACGATCAAATGCGCAGCGGTTCGGGCTTGGGGCTGGCAATCTGCCGCGAGATCGTCAAGGCGCACGGCGGGACCATCTGGGTGGATTCGGTCGAGGGGCAGGGCAGCCGTTTCACCTTTACGATCCCAGCGGCGGATGAGCCCAGCAGCAGGTGATGCGTCCGGACCAGGCGATGGGCCGGGAAAGAGAGAGGGGAATGGCAACGCACAAGCCGCGCATTCTGATCGCGGATGATGAGAAGAATATCCGCTTCACGCTGGCGCATGCGCTGGAACGGTCCGGGTACGAGATTGCCACCGCGGTGAACGGAGAAGACGCGCTCAAGCAGATGGCGGCGGCAGAGTTTGACCTGTTGCTGCTCGACCTGCGCATGCCGGGCATGGACGGCATGGAGGCGCTGCGGGAGGCGGCGGAACGTTATCCCGGCACGCGCGTGGTGATCGTGACGGCGCACGGCACGGTGGAGAACGCGGTTGAAGCGGTCAAGCTGGGGGCGGCTGATTTCATCCAGAAACCCTTTTCTCCTACGGAGATTCGCGATCTTGTGGCGCAGATTCTCGACCGGGGGAACATTCGCACGGAAGAGGCGCATGACTACGCCACACATTTGGCGCTCGCCAAGCGCAGCATCAACCAGCGCCGTTTCGCTGCGGCGACGGCCTATGTGAAGCAGGCGATTGCGGCGGACCCCGGACGGCCGGAGGCGTTTAACCTGTTGGGCGTGCTGCAGGAAATTGACGGAGATCGGCACAGCGCGCTCAAGAATTACCGCATTGCGCTGGACTTGGACCCGAGCTATGAACCGGCACGTCGCAACCTCAGCCGGTCAGGCGAGCCGCCTGTCCCCGGGGCGTTGAATCTTGGCTAGGGCGCGGCGCGCAGGCGGAGATAACAGGCATGGATAGGTCTGACCTGTACATTATCGTAGCGGGGTGCGGGCGTTTGGGCGCCAGGTTGGCAAGCGAGTTGAGCCGCACGGGCAGCAGCGTCGTGGTGATCGACCGCGACCCGGCCAGGTTCGCCGGCCTGACCGCCGAGTTTAGCGGCTTTCATCTGACCGGCGACGCCATCGAACAGGAAGTGCTGCGCAGCGCCAAGATCGAGCAGGCCGACTGCTTTCTGGCGACGACCAACCAAGATAATATCAATTTGATGCTGGCCCAGGTGGCAAAGGTGATCTACGGCGTGCCGCTTGTGATGGCGCGCATCTACGATCCGCTGCGCAGCCCTGTATATGAGCGGCTGGGCATCGACACGATCAGCCCCACAGAGTTGTCGGCGCAGGAGTTTTTGCACACGATCACGGCGCGGACCGGACCTGAGCCGGCGTCCGCCTTGCGAAACGGACGATAGCCATGCGCGCCATCCTGGCCGGCGAGGGCAAGACGCTCTATTTTTTGGCCCGGCAGTTTACGGCGAAAGGCCACCATATCACCATCATCAACCGTCATCCCGACGAGTGTGAGGCCTTGGCGCGCCGGTTGGAGAAATCCGTGGTGGTATTGGGCAACGGCAGCGATCCGGCCGTGTTGGAAGATGCCGGCGCTCGCCAGGCGGATGTGCTGGTGGCGCTGACGCCGGAGGACCAGGATAACCTGATCGCCTGCCAGGTAGCCCGGCAGATGTTCGGCGTGCCGCGTGTGCTGGCGTTGGTCAATGACCCGGACAACGAGGAGATCTTCAAGCGCCTGGGAGTGACCGAGGCTTTCTCCGCCACGCGCATCATCGCTACGCTGCTGGAGGAGCAGGCGGCGCTGGAGGAAGTGATCAATCTGCTGCCTATGGCGGAAGGCCGCATCCAGGTAGCGGAGGTCGTGATCGGCGAGAAGGCGCCGGCGCGCGACAAGACGCTGCAGGAATTGGACCTTCCGGCTGATACGTTGGTGGCGGGCATTATTCGCGGGGGAGATGTACACATCCCACGCGGGGACAGCCGGCTGCACCTGGCCGACAAAGTGATCCTGATCGGGCGTCCGGCCAACTTTGGCGACGCCCTGCGCGCAGTGGCCGGTGAGGAAGCATGACGGACCCCGGCGGTCGCTATGCCCGGTATCTGCGCCATCGCTACCGGATCATCGCCGGCTATACCGGGCTGATCGGCGTAATTGTGGGCGCGATCATCCTGTTGCCGCTGGCGCTGCTGCCGTTTTACCCGCAGGAGGCGAGCTTGGCGCCGGCCTTTGCATTGCCGGGCGCGGCGTGTGTGCTCGGCGGCTTGGCGCTGTGGCGAGGGTTGGCGGCGCGAGCTAATACCGGCCTCACCTTCCAAGAGGGGACGGTGGTGGTGGTCCTCTCTTGGCTGGCGGCAATGGCAGTCGGCGCGACGCCCTTTACGCTCGGCGCGGGGTTGGATTGGACGCAAGCCATGTTTGAATCGACCAGCGGCTGGACCACGACCGGTCTGTCGGTAGTGGACGTGACCCGCGCCCCCCGGCTGTTTTTGTTCTATCGCAGCGCGATGCAGTACGCCGGCGGGGCCGGACTTGCGATTATCACGTTGAGCGCGCTGGTGGGGCCGGCCGGGGCGGGCGTGAGCAGCGCCGAAGGCCGGGGTGAGCAACTGGCCCCGCATGTGCGCCGCTCGGCCAAGTTGGTGCTGGCGATCTATCTCGGCTGCGGGCTCATAGGGTGGCCGCTTTTGCGGGCGGCGGGTATGAGTTGGTTCGATGCGCTCAACCATGCGATGGCCGCGCTGTCGACCGGCGGCTTCTCGACCCGGCCCGAATCCATCGGTTATTGGGACAGTCCGCGGGTCGAGGCGGTTATCGTCCTGTTGATGCTGGTAGGCATGCTCAATTTCTTGACCAGCTATGCGCTGCTGCGCAGACAGTTTCGCAGCGCGGCGCGTAATACGGAAGTGCGGCTGACCGCGGCGTTGATCCCATTGTTCAGCGTGATCTTGCTGTTCGGCGTGACGCTGGGGCTTTATCCGACGCTGGGCAAGAGCGTGCGCGTGGCGATTTTCGAGACTGTAACCGCGCTTTCGACGACAGGCTTTGCCACGGTGGATTACCGCCCGTGGAATGGGTTGGGATGGCTTATCCTGATCTTGCTGATGATGATCGGCGGCGGCACCGGCTCGACGGCAGGGGCTATCAAGCAGTATCGCATCTACGTGATGCTGCAGGCATTGGCGGGGGAAGTGCGCCGCGCCCTAATGCCGGGCCGCGCCGTTTCCCGGCCGTATGTCTGGCAGGGCGAGCGCAAGGAGTATCTGACCGACGAACGCGTGCGCCAGGTGGGCGTGTTTGTCTTTCTCTATGCGGCGACTTACTTTGCCGGAAGCATGGTGTTAGCGTGGTACGGCTATACGCTGCCGGAGAGCCTGTTCGAGTTCGCCAGCGCGCTGGGCACGGTCGGCCTGTCGGTCGGCGTCACCCTGCCCGATGCGCCGCCCGCCGTGTTGTGGACGGAGGTGGCCGGCATGTTTCTGGGACGTCTGGAGTTCTTCACGATTCTGATTGGGATTGCCAAGATCGCCGCGGATGCGCGGCGTCTTGTCGGATAATCGCTGCACTCGCACGAGTTCAGTGCTCAAGCCTTTTCATGTACGAAGTTTCCGTTCGCAATAAGCACCAAAGAGGAGATCAACGATGCCATTGAAGATTGCCATGATCGGCGCCGGTTCGATTGGGTTTACGCGCAAGCTGATGCACGACGTGCTGGCTGTGCCGGAACTGGCGGACACGACGTTTGCGTTTATGGACATTTCCGAACGCAACTTGGACATGGTGGCCCAGTTGGCCGAGCGCGACATCAAGGCCAACAACTTGCCCGCTAAGATCACCACGACCACGGACCAACGCGAGGCGATTCGGGATGCCGACTATGTGATTTCCGTAATTCGCCAGGGCGGGTTGGAGGCTTTCCAGCTCGACATCGACATTCCGCTCAAGTATGGCATCGACCAGTGCGTGGGGGATACGCTGTGCGCCGGCGGCATCATGTACGCCCAGCGCACCATTCCGGCGCTGTTGAGCATCTGCAAGGACATCCGCGAGACGGCGAAGGAAGACGCCATCTTCCTCAACTACTCCAACCCGATGGCGATGAACGTGTGGGCGTGCAACAAGTACGGCGGCGTGCCCACCATCGGGCTGTGTCACGGCGTGCAGAACGGCCACTGGGAGATCACGCGCTGCATCGAACTGTGGGCTAAGAAGCAGGGGCTGCTGGGCGAGGACGAGAAGCTGAACCGCAAAGATGTGGACATCATCTGCGCCGGCATCAACCACCAGACTTGGTACATCAAGGTGCAGTGGCGCGGGATGGACATGACGCCGCATATGTTGGAGATGTTCGAGGCGCATCCGGAGTATCGGGAGACCGAGAAGGTGCGCATCGACATGATTCGCCGCTTCGGCTATTACACCACCGAGTCGAACGGGCATGTGAGCGAGTATGTGCCGTGGTATCGCAAGCGCACCGACGAGATCATGCGTTGGATCGACCTCAGCAGTTGGATTAACGGCGAGACGGGCGGCTATCTGCGCGTCTGCACCGAGGGGCGCAACTGGTTCGAGACTGACTTCCCCAACTGGCTGAAGGAGGAGCCGCCGGTTATCTCGGCCGAGCGCCGCAGCGACGAGCACGGTTCGTACATCATCGAGGGGCTGGAGACGGGTCGCGTCTATCGCGGGCACTTCAACGTGATCAACCAGGGGCACATCACCAATTTGCCCGACGGCTGCGCCATCGAGCTGCCCGGCTATGTGGACAAGAACGGCATCAACATGCCGGTGGTGGGCGATCTGCCGATGGCATGCGCGGCCACCTGCGCGGCGAGTGTGCGCGTGCAAGAGATGGCGATGGAGGCGGCGGTGGCAGGCGATGTCACGCTGCTCAAGCAGGCGATGCTGCACGACCCGCTGACCGCAGCGGTCTGCAACCCGGTAGAGATCTGGCAGTTGACCGACGAGATGCTGGTGGCGCAGGCCAAGTGGCTGCCCCAGTATCAGGGCGAGATTGCTGCGGCGCAGGCGCGGCTGGACGAGGCGGAGCGCAACGGCACGCGCGTGAAGTTGGTCCAGACTGAGGGCGCGGCGCGGCTCAAGATCAAGACCGTCGAGGAGATCGCGCAGGATAAGCAAGCGCGCAAGATGGCCTCGACCAGCGACAAGGGCAACTTGGAGAAGCAGAACCTGTAAGTATGTTTTGGCGACCGCCTTCTTGGAAGCTGCGAACGAATGGAAGGCGGTCGCCCGTTCAACGGCGCAACCCCTACGAGTATCCATTTCATAGGCAACCTAGAGACAATAAGGAATAGACGTCAATGACGATCCGAGTCGGCTTAATCGGCTGTGGCGGGATCATGCACCCGCATGTGGAGGGTTGGAAGGCGGTATCGGACCGGGCTGAGATTGTGGCGCTGGCCGATGTGTCGCCCGAAGCGCTGGCGCAGCGCATGGCCCAGGTTGGCCGCGAGGTCAATGTGTATGCGGATTACCTGGGCCTGTTGGCTGACCCGAATGTGGACGCGGTGGATATTGCGCTGCCGCATCATCTGCACCGGGATGCGATCGTGGCTGCGGCCAATGCGGGCAAGCACCTCATGACGGAGAAGCCGCTTTGCCTCACGCTGGATGAGGCTGCGGACATCGAGGCGGCAGTGAAGAAGGCGGGCATTGTGATGATGGCCGCGCACAATCAGCTTTTCTTCCCGCCCGTATTGCAGGCCAAGCAGATGTTGCTCAAGGGCGACCTGGGCAAGGTCTACATGATCTGGTCGTTCGACTGCTCGGAGCGGCGCGCGGCGTTGGCGCTGGACAAGTCGACTTGGCGCACGCAGCCGAAGCTGGATTGGGGCTGGCGCAGCGACCCGGCCAAAATGGGCGGCGGCGAGTACATCGACACCGGCTATCATCCGACCTATCGGCTGCTCTTCCTGGCCGGACAGACGCCGGCCGAGGTCACGGCGATGATGGGCAGCTATCGCGTCGGCTTGGGCGAGGAGGATACGGCCAACGTGATGGTGAAATTCGCCGACGGCAGCCTGGGTCACGTCTTCACCAGTTGGGCCATGAATGCGCCCGGCAGCCGTCCCCTCTTGTTCAGCATTATGGGCGAGGGCGGGCAGATCTGGGCCGAGGCCGATAAACTCTACTTTCAGCCCATCGGCATGCAGACGCCTGCCGTGACCGAATATCCGGGCTGGAGCTACGCGCGTACTTTTCGGGCGGAGATTGAGCATTTCGTCGACGCCATTGACAAAGGGTATGAGCCGCTGCACTCGGTCGTCGAGGCGACGAATACCCTGCGCGTGATCCTGGCAGCCTATAATGCAACGGATTCCGGGCGCATCGTGACGCTGTAGCGCATTATGTTCCCGCGGGCGCCCAGCCGCCCAAGGTCATTTGTAGGCGGCTGGAGCGCTTTGACATACGGCAGTCGATTTGTTATATTCGGTACGGTAGCGAATGTCTTCCCAGGACTTTCGCTCCGAAAATAACTCCCTATTCCACGGCGGAAAGCGAATACTATGTCAATTCTCGGATCAGATGACCGTGCATTGATCGTGGCAATGGATCATGCGCGCACACATGGTGTAATTCAGGGACTAGAGGATCCAGGCCGGGTGATCGACGCTGTCGTAGAGGCCGGGGCGGATGGCGTCATGACCACATTTGGCGTCATCAAGAAGTATCGCGATCGCCTGATCGGTCGCGTGCCGACGGCGATGCGACTGGATGGCGGCCCCAGCCTCTATCGCGAGGACTGGCTGGCGTATACGGAGTGGGCGCTGCTGCACTCGGTGGAAGACGCGGTGAACCTGGGCGCGGATGCGGTCGTGCTCATGGCCTTTGTCGGCATCCCCGTGGAACTGGAGACCTACCGCATCGTGGCGAAGGTGGCGAGCGAGTGTATGGCGGCCAAACTGCCGCTGATGGTCGAGGCGTTGCCCTGCAAGAGCGAACGCATCCCCGATCCGAAGGACGCCGGCGCGATGGCGTCCGCCGCCCGGCTGGCGTTTGAGCATGGCGCGGATTATATCAAGACCTATTACACGGGGACGCCAGAGGGGTTTCGCCTGGTGACGGAGAATTGTCCTGTACCGGTCCTGATCGCGGGCGGTCCGCGCATGGACACGGTTGAGGAGACCCTGGGCGTGGTGCGCGGCGCCATGAATGCCGGAGCATCCGGCGTGGTGTTTGGCCGGAATATCTGGCAGAGCGCGAACCCTGGGGGCATGGTGCGTGCGCTGCAGAGCGTCATTCATAGCGATGCTTCTGTTGCGGAGGCAATGCGCCATTTGAGCGCGAAATAGCGCACAGACCGTGAAGGTCTGTGACAAGCGTATGAAGAAAGGAGAGGATGGGATCGGAATAGAAATGACAACGTGTTATTCGGAGTACGTTCACTAGGTGGAGACAGCAAACCGCTTGGACTAGTTGCAGCCCACATGGCGCGCGGTTGTCGTTGAGAATCGCAGCTAACGTTGAAGAGATCCGCCCAATTGGATTACCCCCCCATTCAACGAAGGAGAGATTCACGATGCGCGGTTTCAAGTTTCTAGGCGCCTTGCTTGTGTTGGCGATGTTCCTGACTGCTTGTGGCGGCGGCGCTCCGGCCGCGGCGCCTGCCGAACAGGCAGCCCCGGCTGAGGGGGCTGCTTCGGATGTCGAAGCGACGCCGATCCCCGGCGGGGAGACCTACGCCACTGTGACAGAGGGAAGCGATATCCTGCCTCCTGTCTTGGCGGAGCCGTGTGAACCCGGCTCTTGCCCGTTTGAGGGGCAGACGGTGACCGTAATCGTCAATACGGCCGGTTCTAAGGGCCCGATCTCCGGCCCGTTCTACGAGGTGCGCGAGGAGTTCGAGGCGGCGACCGGCGCCACGCTCGAGATCGTCGAAGTGCCCGAGGCCGAGCATTTCCCCAAGCTCATGACCGATGTGACCACCGGGACAGGCCAGTATGATACGTCGATCGCCGGCGCCTGGTGGGTAGGCGACCTGGTCGAAGGCGATTTCATCATCTCCTACGACGATTACTTTGACGATCCTCGCTTCCCGCAGTGGGACTATGAGGATGTTCAGTCGGGCCCGCGCAGCTTGTTGGAATACGGCGGCAAGAAATACATGGTCGCCAACGACCATGACGGCCAGGTCATGTACTATCGCCGCGATCTGATCGAGGACCCGGAGCACCAGGCCGCTTTCCTGGAGGAATACGGCTATGATCTGGGCGTACCCCAGACGTGGGAGCAGTTCCGCGATGTGGCGGAGTACTTTGACGGCAAGGACCTGAACGGCGACGGTACGCCGGATGACGGCCTGACGCTGCACTTGAAGGTCGGCGGCCAAGGCATGTTCCACTTCATGTCCTTCTCGGCTCCCTTTGTGATCGGCCCGGACAATCCGAAGCTGTACTGGTTTGACCCGGAGACGATGGAACCGTTGATCGACAGCCCCGGACACCTGCGCGCGATGGAGACGCTGGTTGATCTGCTGCAGTTCGGGCCGGAAGCGATGATGGCCTGGAGCCTCGGCGAAAGCTGGGATCACTTCCTGCGCGGCCAGGCCGCTCTCACCTTCACTTGGGGCGATCTCGGTTCGTTGGCCCAGGAAGAGGGCAGCCAGGTGAGAGGCAAGACCGGCGCGGCGCTGATGCCGGGTACGATGGAATACTATGACGCCGCCGCCGGCGAGTGGAAGGCGACGGACGCCCCCAACATGGTCGGCAACACGACTGGCGGTTCGTGGGCCGGCGTCATCTCGAAGTTCTCGGATGCTCCGGAAGCCACCTACTACCTGTTGGCGTTGATGGCGACAAAGGAAAAGTCGCTGATCTACGCCCAGCGCGGTTGGGACGGCGTGGACCCGGGTCGCTTCAGCCACTACCTGCCGCCCGAGGGCACGGCTAGCCTGGACGGGTACGTCGCAGCCGGCTGGGATGCGCAGGATGCGACCGACTACACCAAGGCCTATCACGACAACTTCGGCGCCGAGTTGCAGTTCCCGTATCTGCGCATTCCCGGCGCGTTTGAATACTGGAACTCGCTCGACATCCACCTGTCTGAGGCCGCCACAGGTCAGAAGACGCCGGAAGAAGCGCTCCAGGCTACGGCAGATGATTTCAATGCCATCACCGATCGCCTGGGTCGCGATCTGCAGCAGGCTTCGTACAAGGCATCGCTGGGCTTGGAATAGCCGCAGTAGACAGCCTGTGAAGCGCTTGCAGGCATAGCCGCGAACAGGGAGATCCGGAGGGAACATTAGGGTCTCCCTGTTTCCCCTGGCGGTGCGCCAACGCGCCGTCCGCAAAGCGATCAACGGCAACCTAATCCAACCCCGGCGGAGAGCATATGACCTATGGCCCAAGAATCGGTTATCCCCAGTGGAGACCCTACAAAAGACATTGCGCAAGGTGACAATGCCGACCGGCGGACGAAAGATCCAACCGGCATGTTTTTCTTGTTGCCGGCCGCTGTGTGGGTTCTCCTTTTTACGATTTTTCCTCTTCTCTACGCGCTCTACACCAGTTTCTGGAGTTTTCGTTTTGGTCAGCGCAATCAACTTGTCGGCTTCGACAATTTCGTCCGCCTGTTTACCGATGGGAACCTGCATTTTGCGCTGCGGGTGACGTTGACGTTCGTGATTGTAACGGTGGTCGTGGAGATGCTCGTGGGCTTTGGGCTGGCGCTGCTGCTCAACCAGGAGATCCGCGGCAAAAGCGTGTTGCGGGCGATTATGGTGCTGCCCCTGTTCGCCACGCCGGTGGGTATGGGCTTCCTCGGCATCACGCTGTTCTACGAGATCAACGGCCCCCTCAATGTCTTTCTGCGTACGCTTGGCCTAGAAGGCATCCCGTGGCTGTCGACGCCGCAATGGGCGCCGGTCGCCGTGATGCTCATCGATATTTGGCAATGGACGCCGTTTGTCTTCCTGGTCTCGCTGGCCGCCCTGCAAGGGCTGCCGGTAGATCTATATGAGGCGGCAGAGGTCGACGGCGCTTCCGGCTGGGATTCGTTCCGCAACATCACGCTGCCGTTGATGACGCCGACGCTGTGGCTGATCCTGCTTCTGCGTCTGGTCGAGGCCTTCAAGGTGTTCGACATCCCCGCCTCTATGACGCTAGGCGGGCCGGGCCGCGCTACGGAAGTCTACAGCTTGTTCACCTATCGCACGGCGCTGCGCTTCTTCGACCACGGCTATGCGGCGGCGCAGGGTATTTTACTGCTATTCATCGTCATGTTGATCGTCACGCTGCTCTTTGGGCGCATCCGCGAGCTGTATGAGGTAGGAGGATAGGCCATGCGCAATCGTTCGCATCCAGTTGTTATGGTTTTTGTCTGGGGCCTGATTCTCATCATGCTCATATGGGTGCTGT
>Ga0334889_1002771_pt1 | contig 18860 bp, 20 predicted proteins | sample GraSluR1_MG_2_FD_207222 | JGI IMG/M metagenome (GOLD analysis project Ga0334889, IMG submission 207222) | Sludge microbial communities from methane-producing bioreactor in Wageningen University, Netherlands - Granular Sludge_8_08-R1 | ecosystem: Engineered > Bioreactor > Anaerobic > Unclassified... | reverse complement strand
CCAGCAGAAACCGTCCAGAAGGCGGCTGCCCTCCTCCATCAGATCCTCCAACGGCCGGTTCACCAGACCGTCGATAACGTGGCGCATCAGGCCGCTCCTACGCGTCCGGGATCTGTGAAATCGTCTTTCCATAGGGTCTCCTCGCTCGCTGGAGCGCGTCCCACATCAGTTCGCCCGGATGGACGACAAACGACGTTTCCGTCATCGCGTCCGTGTACATATCAAGCTTCTCTCCCCCGGGCGTCTCCACACACCCGATATACGTCACCGGCTCATGACACCTCATGGCACTCCCCCCCCCTTCTTTCTTGATTACTTCCGCAGGCGTTCCCGCGGCTTCACCTTCTTGCCGCTCAGCCACGCGTCGATATCCCGCCGGTCAAACAGGCGGGTCCGCCTGTTCACCGCAATATGCGGGATCGTTCCCGCCTGACACATCTTCTGAACCGTCCCCGGCCTCAGCCGGAGCAGATCCGCCGTCTCACTCAGCGTCATCAGTTCGTTATGCTTCATCATCCGCCCTTTCACGCCTGCCGGCCCGTCTCCCTCAGAAAATCCTTGATCACATCCAGATCGCGCCTGAGCCGTTCGTTCATCTCCCTCAGCTCGTCATTCTCCGCCTCCAGCTTCGACTTCATCGGCCGCAGCTCGAAACCGTACTTCAGGGCGAGCCACCGGAGCGGAACGATGCTGTCGCAGAGATTCATGAAATCGACGATCTTCTCATCGGGGAAATGCCCCCTGCCGTTCCAGATCCTCGACCAGTGCCCCGGATCGATATCCAGCTCCTGGCACAGCTGCAGATCCGTCAGCCCCGAAATATCCTTGGTCAGCTTCAGCGCGTCCTTGAAATTCTGCTTCAGAATGATAATCTGATCCGAGACATCCCTGCCGTGAAACCTCAGAAGAAACGATCGCTGGTGACCCATCGTCAATTGACCTCAATTTAATTGACTTTCATTGACTGTCGAAATCATGGTAAAAATTTTTATCCGGTTGAAAACAGACACTGCATCCGGATTTTTCTATTGACGATCAAAATTTGATTTTGCATAGTTATCTGGGCTTAATTTTCATATTACAGGCACATACTCTCGAAAGGAGTCACAAGCATGCCTTCGTTAAAACCTGGATTCACCCTCGAACAACACGAACAATTGGGAATCGAACTGCAAAAAATGCGGGATATCTTCCCGAAACAAATTGTCAAATTAAGCAAGGCATACCCTCAAAGAACCGGGGTTGTCGATCTGGCATATCGTGCCCTGGAAGCAATCGAAATGCCCAGAACGAAAATGGATGACCTTGTCTGTCAGGAACATCCGGAAAGCGAATCAAAGAACGTTCTAAATATTTACTATCGCAAAGGCAGAGAAGAGCGTTTGGACAGAGACTAAATCCGAACGCCCATCTCCCGAAGTTCATCCAGTTTGCTCTCTGACAAACCGCCGTTCTCAGACAGCATGTTGATGACAGCGTCAAAATATGGATCGTTGTTATCGACAATGCTTTCCGCCCGGCTGTGAAAATGACCGACAATGTCGGAATCGATCTGAGCCGTCGCCTTTGCGATGCACCGGTTCCTGATCTCATCAATGGTGGCATTCTTCATAATTAACGAACCGTCCCTGATGGAAACGAGGGCATACAGACCGTTGGGCTGCTGAACGATCATTCTCATAACTGACCACCTGAAAGATGTTAGGATAAAAGGATCAAAAAGTTCGGGTTATACATTATCGTCAAAAAGATTCAGGAAACTGCCGAATCGACCCCGACCGGAGAAACACTGTCAGGAAAAAGAACATGAAAAGGTTCATGAGAATAAAAAGCCAAAGCCTCCTCAAGAAAGCCGGAGATAGACGGACTGAGGATCCCGGAAATTTGCTCCATCAGTCGGTTTCCGCCGCCCTTGCCGGAGAGCAGCATGCTGATCGCCGCTCGCGTAACCGGCGGATCGCACAGCGCACCGATACGGCCCAGGTCTAGATTGTTGTATGCGATGAGGGCAAAAATCAGATTTCTGTTGACAGATCGTTTTTTATTTTTCATAGTTACCCTGCTTTTAACGTTGTTAAATATAATGGTTGAGACGATAATCTTATTAAATTCTAAGCGCCCTCAATGAGGAGAGCTCTCAATGAAAGACATTCATCAGGTTACAGAAGAAGTTTATGTCGCAGAAGCCAAGCTCAAAGCCACAATTGCTCAATTGGGAGACAAGCTTGCCAAAAAACAGGGCTATAAAAACCTGCAAGGCATGGATGCTATATACCGCTGCTTGATTGATAAGTATCACTGGCTACCTGACCATGTACGCAGCTTGAGTGTTTCGGATCTTCAACTTCTCCTAGATGGTGTTCTGTAAATTCAAGTAAGCAATTTATACGTTTAAGCTGTGCCTCCTTAAGAAGACGTTGCGCAATCAAACAGAGAAGCTCCTCTGTAAGATTATTTTTTTCCATAAATAGTTTGAGCTTGTTTAATGCATCATTGTTCATAGCTGACCCTAAAATACGTTGTTAAATGAGGGGGACCAGGTAAGAGCACATCTTCACCTATTCCTGCTTTAATCCCGTTAAGGGGATAAATAATCGAGTATCGATATTATGTCAAGAAAAAAATCGGAATACGATAAATCTGAGTTAAAAAAAATCGGATATCGAATAAAGACGTTACGAAAATTGTTTGGATTAAATCAAGCTGAATTCGGTAAAAGTATAGGTATATCAGGTAATTATTTATCAGAAATAGAATTGGGAAAGGTTGAACCATCAAAGCCTATTTTGATTGCCATAGAGTATCGATACTCGATAAATCAAAATGATCTTATCAGTGGAGAGAAAGATGATATATTTCAGGTAAGAAGGAATGGGGTCAGTCGTTGACTGAGTTGACTGAAACTTCACACAAGTGCTCAACCGGCAGCCGAAGAGAGTGAAGACCCGCAAGACGTGTTACATAGTTTCTGTATAATCAATGTTGGGCGTCACTATGACTTCTTCGCATTGTGGAATAAAACATGAAAGATAAACTCAGGTTTTTTCTCAGCAGGGTGGCTGAAAGGCTTTGGGTCAAGCCGCTATTAGTTTGTCTCTTGTCCATCGCCATCGCTTTCGTTGCTCAGTGGGTTGACCAATTCCAGATATTTCAGAAGGCCCCCGATGTAAATACCGAATCAATTGAGATGTTGCTCGATGTCATATCGGCGAGCATGCTGGTTATGGCGGTATTCGCCGTGGGCGCGATGCTTGCCGCTTATCAGTCTGCGAGCAGCTCGGCGACTCCGCGGGCCTTCACATTGGTGGTGTCCGACGATGTCTCTCAAAATGCATTGTCCACGTTTATTGGTGCATTCATATTCAGTATCGTGGCCAGAGTTGCCTTGATGAATGGCTATTACGAAGAAGCAGGCAGGTTCATCCTTTTTATTATTACCATATTGGTGTTTGTATTAGTCATTATCAGCTTTATAAAATGGGTCGATGGAATCGCCCGGTTAGGACGACTCGGAAACACAATTACCAAGATCGAGAAAGCAGCCGGGGAAGCACTGCGCCGGCGCAAAGAGAAACCTTTTCTTGGCGGCATCAAGGCGAAAAATCTGACAGATGGTTTGGCAGTATTTTCAACCACTGTTGGCTACATTCAGCGGATCGACATGGGTGCATTGCAGACAGCCGCAGAGAATTGCGAAATGCAGGTTGAAGTAGCGACGCTTCCTGGGACATTTGTGACTCCCAACCGGCCGCTGGCTTATATAAGAGGTGACCGCAAGGACTCAGAGGAAGCGATCGAAGCAACATCGTTCGTCAAAGCATTTTGTATCGGCAACAACCGGACTTTCGATGATGACCCTCGCTTTGGGATTATTACGCTATCCGAAATCGCCAGCCGTGCACTTTCCCGCGCCGTCAACGATCCCGGAACCGCGATCGAAATTACAGGTATCTTTGTCCGGCTGTTCACAGACTTGGCCCAGGAGACCTCAGAGCGAGAGCAGCCGAGCGTCGAGTATGACCGTGTTGCGATACCGGAGATTACTTTAAGTGATCTGTTTGAAGATGCATTCAATGCCATAGCCCGTGACGGTGCAGGCACCATTGAGGTTGTAATCCGAATGCTAAAAGCACTGGCTACACTCACATCCTTCGGTAATGAACCTATGGAAAAAGCGGCAATTGAATCTGCGCGTCTTGTTATTGCGCACGCGGAGAAAGCGCTTCCAATACCATCCGATATCGCGAAACTGCGAGCCGTATCAGAATTTGCCCGCTCGCCGGATTCTAGAGCATCATCGGCAGTGAATGGCTGACGCCCAACCGGAACAACGCATTCAACCCGGACGCGCATAATCGAGCGCCGGTTAATGCAAACGTTATACACCACAAATACTATGAAAAGGTCCAAAGTGAAATATATGAAAAGAAAACCATGCCATTGTTGGTGGATTGGCACTTAATTCTTTCCTTCAAAGTTTGTATAAACTGACTGAATCATCTTATTGAAGGAAAAGAACTGACAATATGGAAGAAGTATTATTGCAAATAGTGTGGATATTGCTCATCGGAGCGGTTTGTGGGTTTTTAGCAACGTGGCTCGGCATAGGTGGGTGTTTCTTGCGGATACCAATGATGATGGTACTCTTGGGCTTATCCATTAAAACGGCTTACGCGGTGAATATGGCAGTCATAGCTATTGCCACCATACCTGGTGTCATTACGCATTACACGATGAAGCATGTGTACAGCAAAGGTTTTGTCGTAGCTGCTATTGGATCAGCGGTCGGTGTGGTAATTGGCACACAGATCGCGATGTACGTTCCGAGCGCGACCCTCAAAGTGATTTTCGGTATTGCATGTATCGTCGTTGGTATTTACATGTCGTATTCCGCCATAAAGGGCAAAGGTAAGACACCGGCAAGGGTAACGGTTGATCAAGTGGAAAGGTTGGAACATGGCGCTAAACTCGGGGTATTAATGTTTTTGGCTGGAATAGCCACGGGTCTTTGCGGCTTTGGTGGGGGGATTTATTACATGCCCATCTACAATGCGCTCTCGTACCCAATGCACATAGCCATCGGCACTTCTTCCACACAAATGATACCTGTTGCAGGAATCGGGGCAATCAACCTGTCAATACACGGATTTCAAAACTGGTTTTATCTCGTAACAATCGGCCTCGTTACATTGGTCTTCTCTTGGTTAGGTGCACGAACAACAAAGGCGATGAAGGCATGGGTCTTACGAGCAATATTTGGAGTCCTCATTGTGCTTGTTGGGCTATCGGTAGCTATGGGCCTAATCTAAATAAAGGCGGTGTATAACAACCGCATCAACTCGGGCTGGCCCGCTGCGCTTTGTTGCCAGCCGGTTATGCGGAGCGTTATCATTACAATCGCAAAAAACAGGGAGAAGAATAAAATGGAAAAAATAAAAATTGATAGCGGTGCCGCATTTTTATATCCCATGCCTATGGTATTAGTAGGATCTGTGGTTGAGGGAAAGGCAAATTTTATGGCTGTTGGCTGGGTTTCAAGAGTCAATTTTAAACCGCCTTTGTTTGGCATAGCATTGGGACCGCATCATACCAATAAAGGCATTGATGAAAACAGAGAATTCAGTATTAATATTCCTAATATTTCATTAATTGAACAAACTGACTATTGTGGACTGGTTTCCGGGAATAAAACAGATAAGTCTGAAATATTCAACGTTTTTTTTGGTGATTTAGCCAACGCCCCACTTATTCAAGAATGTCCGGTCTGTATATCTCTCTCTTTGTTTGACACTGTAAAACTACCGGTTAATACTTTTTACATAGGTGAGCCTAGAGAAGTATTTTCAGAAGAAAAATATATGACGGATAAAACGTTAGATATAAAAAAAGTCAATCCCTTCACATTGACAATGCCTGACAATCATTATTGGTCTATCGGAGATAATCTTGGTAAGGCCTGGAGTATCGGAAAAAGTCGAAAGAAAAAGGAATAGAAAGATGATAACATGCCAATCCACCGGACGGCAAAAAGCCGCGCGGCTGATTAGCAGCGTTGTGTAACCGAAAATTGAGGAATAGATATGATTCCAAAGTACGAAGAAATAATGCTGCCGTTCCTCAAATATTTGGCTGATGGAGAGGAACACAGCCTCAGCGAAACTCATGACGCCTTGGCAAAACAATTCAAATTAACAGATGATGAATTAAAAGAGTTATTACCCAGTGGACAACAACCTATTTTCCGAAACAGGTTGGGCTGGGCAAGAACTTACCTGAAAAAGGCAGGACTGCTGACATCCCCTAAAAGAGCTCATTTTAAAATAAGCGACACAGGGCTTGCCCTCCTAAAAGAAAATCCCAAAGAGATTACATCCAAATTCCTAACCAGATACGATGATTTTGTAGAGTTCCAATCGATCAAAAAAAACAAAGCAGAAAGGAGCCCGGCACCACATCCCGGGTTTGATGACGCGACAGACCAAACTCCGCAAGAATCTCTCGAATACGCTTATCAAAAACTTCATTCGGAATTGTCAAAAGAATTGCTCAACTTAGTAAAATCCTGCACTCCTATTTTCTTTGAGAAACTTGTAATCGATCTGCTCACCACCATGGGCTATGGAGGTTCTAGAAAGGAAGCAGGCAAAGCAATGGGGAAATCAGGAGATGGAGGAATAGACGGTATTATTAACGAAGATAAACTTGGACTTGATGTCATATATCTTCAGGCAAAGAGATGGGATAACGCTGTACCAGTAAAGGAAATACGTGACTTCACAGGAGCGCTTGCATCCAAAAAAGCAAAAAAGGGCATCTTCATTACTACGTCATCTTTTCCCAGAAGTGTTTACGAGTTTGTCGGACAAGTTGAATACAAAATCATCCTGATCGACGGTGAGCGTTTGACCAACTTAATGATAGAGCATAGCGTAGGCGTTTCGACAGTAAGCACATATAATATAAAAACAATCGACTCGGATTATTTTGAAGATAACTAAATAGTTACATAACAATGGGGTCAACCTGACTGCGAGAACAGCGACGGCGCTGACGCGGAAAGTCTTGGTGACGCAGCAGATTGCCTCAGACGTCAGCTCCCATAAGCGATAGATAAGGAACCTATGGAAGAACAGGTAAAATCGAAACAGCGAGTTGCCGACCACGGTGAGGTGTTGACCGGGAAACGGGAAGTCAGCGCTATGCTTGATCTGGTCAAGCAGGAGACTGAGCGAATCGAGTCACGTTTTCTTGAGCCTGCCTGCGGAACAGGCAATTTTCTGTCTGAGATTCTTGAGCGGAAACTGCGCGTTGTGGAAATGCGCTATCGCAAAAGCCAACTCGAATATGAACGCAATGCCGTTCTGGCCGTTTCCAGTATCTACGGCATCGACATTCTTGAGGACAGCATTCTCGAATGCCGCAAGCGGCTTTTCGGCATTTTTGATTGGGCTTACAGTAACCTTTATAAAAAGACAGCAAAAAACCAATGCCGGAATACCGTCAAGTATATTCTTGAATGCAATATTATCTGGGGCGATGCACTTACGCTGAAAACCGTGGGTGAAAATCCGCAGCCCATTGTTTTTTCCGAATGGTCACTAGTCACCGGGAGTAAGTTCAAACGCAGGGATTTCGCTTTTCATGAATTATTCCCAAAAGAGAGAAGAAAACAGGATTCCCTTTTTTCTGTTTCGGACCGTTCGCTTTTATCCGATTTAGGAGAAAACGTTTTTATTCCGATGCCTATAAAAGAGTACGCCTTAACTCATTTTCTGAGGATTGCCGATGCTTACGAAACATAACTACAACCCGGATGTGCTGACGTGCATTGCAAACCTCAGCAGTGACGAGGTTTTCACACCACCGCAACTAGCCAACCAGATACTCGACCTGCTTCCTGGGGAACTTTGGAGTGAAAAAGAGGCAACATTTCTTGATCCGGCCTGCAAGTCCGGGGTTTTTCTGCGCGAAATCGCCAAACGTCTCGACATAGGACTGGAAAAACAAATCCCCGACAGGCAAGAGCGGATGAACCACATCTTTAAAACCCAGCTTTTCGGTCTGGCGATAACAGAGCTGACTGCCCTGCTGTCCCGCCGTTCGGTCTATTGCTCCAAGACAGCCAACGGCAAATACTCCATCTGTGAGACTTTCGTCAACCCCGAAGGCAACATCCGTTTCGGTCGCGTTGAGCACAACTGGCAGAACGGCCGCTGCGTATTCTGCGGGGCTAACCAGGAGAGATACGAGCGCGGCGAAGAGATGGAAACCCACGCCTATCGATTTATTCATACCGGCAAACCAGAGGAGATTTTTAATATGAGATTTGATGTCATTATCGGTAATCCGCCGTATCAGTTGAGCGATGGGGGGTTTGGCCGAAGTGCCTCGCCCATCTATAATAGATTTGTTAGGCAGGCAAAAAAACTGAATCCGCGCTATTTGACCATGATTATCCCTTCTCGCTGGTTCGCAGGTGGAAAGGGACTCAACGACTTTCGCGCGGAAATGCTGGGAGACGACCGAATTCGCAAGATCGTTGATTTCGAGGATGCCACGGAAGTGTTCCCGGGTGTCGATATTGCCGGGGGTATCTGCTATTTCCTTTGGGATCGGGATTCCCGGGGGCCGTGTGAAGTGGTGAACATGCACAACGGGACGGAATCTGTCTCAACCAGGCGACTGGATGAGTTCCAGACCTTCATTCGCTACAGTCAGGCCGTGCCCATTATCCGTAAGGTCCTTGCGAAAAAAGAAGAGAACATGAGCGAGCAGGTTTCAAGTAGAAAGCCATTTGGATTGCCGACAAATGCAAGGCCTTTGAAAAGAGGTGATATTGCGTTGCGATGGCAAAATGGTGAAGGTCCCTATAGCCGCAAAGAGATCAATACCGGAATCGATATGATTGACAAGTGGAAGGTCATCACATCATATGTCGGCTACGATCATGCTGGTAATCCGGGCAAGGATGGCAAACGGCGAGTTTTTTCGAAGATAGATATTCTGCCACCCGGGACAATATGTACCGAGACTTATCTTGTGGTCGGGAGCTGTGAAGATGAGACTCAAGCCCGAAATCTTGTGGATTACATGAAGACAAGGATCTTTCGTTTTCTTGTTGGCCAGTTCATGTATTCGCATCACATCACGAAGGACGCATACTCTCTGGTTCCCATACTCGATATGAAGAAACAATGGACGGACGAGAAACTCTACAAACGTTACGGCCTAACAAAAGGTGAAATTGCCTTTATAGAATCGAAAATCCGCCAAATAGAGTCGAGCGATGAGTAACGATTTCTTTCCCCTCCGGCCCGATTCGAAGCCCACGATCTATGCCTACGAGGACACCAACCCTCAATATGCAGGTCTGCTGAAGGTGGGCTATACCACGGTAGACGCACAAAGCCGTGTGGCCCAACAGTATCCGATCAAGAAACCAGGCAAACCGCCGTATCGAATTGTCCTTGAAGAATCTGCCATGCGCGGGGATGGGACGGTTTTCACCGACCATGACGTTCACCGGATGCTGCGGATCAACGGCGTCAAGAATCCCGAGGGCGAATGGTTCCGCTGCACGGCGGCCCAGGTCAAGGCGGCGATCATCGCCGTCCGGACCGGGCAACTGAATGAGGAAAACCGTTCTCTGGATTTCAAGATGCGGCCGGAGCAAGAATCGGCTGTAGAAATGACCGCCGCCTATTTTGAGCGTTCCGCCAAAGAAGATCAGGATAAAACGCCGAATTTTTTATGGAACGCCAAGATGCGATTCGGTAAAACCTTCGCCGCCTATCAACTTGCTAAAAAGATGAAGTGGAAGAAATTACTGGTGCTGACCTTCAAGCCCGCGGTGCAGAGCGCATGGGAAGAGGACCTGAAACAGCACGTCGATTTTGAGGGCTGGCAGTTTATCAAGCCCGGCGGCCTGACTTACGAAGAGGCCGACAAAAGGAAGCCGATCGTCTGTTTCGGCTCGTTTCAGGACTATCTGGGCAGGAACAAAAGCACCGGTGGCATCAAGACCAAGAACGAATGGGTACATACGACGAACTGGGATTGCGTGATTCTCGACGAATACCACTACGGCGCCTGGCGGGAGAATGCCAAGGATCTGTTTGAGGCGGAGGAAACGAAGGAGATCGAATTCGGGGAGGGGGAAGGCATCGAGATATTTGATGAGGAAATCATGCCGATTACGACGGATGGATATCTATACCTCTCCGGGACACCGTTTCGGGCGATTGCATCGGGTGAGTTCATAGAGGAGCAGATTTTCAACTGGACCTACTCAGATGAACAACGGGCTAAAACAGAATGGCCGGGGCCGGACAACCCTTATTCCTGCCTTCCGCGTATGGTGCTGATGACTTATCAGCTACCCGACGAAATACGGGAGATCGCCATGCAGGGGGAGTTCGACGAGTTCGACCTGAACATCTTCTTTTCCGCCGAAGGCGTCGGCAATAAGGCGAAATTCAAGTACCAGGATGATGTTCAGAAATGGCTTAACCTGATCAGGGGCGCGTTTCTGCCGACGAACATTGACAATCTGAAGCTGGGCGCAAAAAAGCCGCCTATGCCGTTTTCTGATGCTCGGTTGTTGAATGTCCTTTCGCACACCTTCTGGTTTCTGCCCAGCGTGGCAGCCTGTCACGCCATGCGCAACCTGCTGGCGAAGAGGCAGAACCGATTTTTTCACGACTACAAGGTGATCGTCGCAGCGGGGAGCTCCGCTGGTATAGGGGTTGCGGCATTGTATCCGGTGCTGGACGCCATGGACGATCCGCTGAAGTCGAAGACAATCACCCTGTCATGCGGAAAATTGACCACCGGCGTGACGGTGAGACCATGGACGGGCATTTTCATGCTTCGTAATGCTTCGACACCTGAGACATATTTTCAGGCGGCATTTCGCGTGCAGTCTCCGTGGGAGGTGCTCAACCCCGATGGCAATACGCCGCACCGTAAGCAGATCATAAAAGAAGAATGCTATGTCTTTGATTTCGCGCCGGATCGGGCCTTGCGGCAGATCGCCGATTACAGCTGCCGATTGAACGTTGAGGAGTCGAACCCGGAGAAGAAGGTGGAAGAATTTATCAGTTTCTTGCCCGTTCTTGCCTATGACGGCAGTTCTATGAAGCAGATAGATGCCGCCGGGATTTTGGATATGGCGATGAGTGGGACAACCGCAACGCTGCTTGCAAGGCGCTGGGAAAGTGCACTACTGGTGAATGTCGATAACGCCACGTTACAACGCTTGATGGCAAACAAGGCGGCAATGGAAGCGCTGATGAGCATCGAGGGCTTTCGAAATCTCAATCAGGATATCGAAACTATCATCAATAAATCTGAAGCCGTGAAAAAGGCGCGGAAGGAAAAGAATGACGAAGATCTTACGCCGAAGGAAAGAAAAGAGCTCACGGAAGAGGAAAAAGAATACAAGAGCAAGCGCAAGCAAATTCAGGAGAAACTCATCAAGTTTGCCACTCGCGTACCGATCTTCATGTATTTGACCGACTACCGAGAACGGTGTCTGAAGGATGTAATTACGCAACTGGAGCCGGGACTTTTCAAAAAAGTTACGGGCTTGACCGTTAAAGATTTTGAATTGCTGGTCAGTCTTGGTGTTTTCAACAGTGCCTTGATGAATGATGCGGTGTACAAGTTCAAACGCTACGAGGATGCCAGCCTGATCTATACAGGAATTAACAAACATGAAGGCGAAGGAATAGGCCTCTATGACACCGTTTTGAGTCCGAAGGATTATCAACCGACCTTTGTGAATGAGGCGATTGAGACTTACGAAGCCCGACGGAGTTGAGAACAAAGCGGGCTAATCGCTACACATCGCAAAAACCAGAGAAGGGAGGGGGGACAGGCACTGACCATCGACCGAGCCTTCAAGAGGTAAGCCAAAAGAGGTAGAGAGATCATTCACTATTGTTAACATAATATGGAATCAGACAGACGTTTTTTAATCAGGAATAAAGCCAAATACGTGCACGGAGCATGGTACTGGGGTGAAGGAGCAGACTTTGGCCCGGAATCCGATTATGCGATATATCTTGGAGACAACAGCTATGTAGCAGCACGTAAGCTTATGACAATACTTGAAAAGAAAAACGATTATGAAAGGTAAGGTGGGAGAGACGGAGGAAGGGGTCTATAATCGAAAGTTGAAAGGATAATTTAAAAAAGGAGGATGAAAGATGCCAGAAGGAACAGTTAAATGGTTTAATGATTCAAAAGGATTTGGTTTTATCGAACAGGACAGCGGTGAGGACGTATTCGTGCATCACACCGCAATACAAGGAGAAGGTTTTAAATCGCTGGCTGAGGGTGATCGTGTCAGTTTCGATATTTTGCAAGGCCCGAAAGGTCCTGCTGCTGAGAATGTTCGCAAGCTGTAAAATTGTTGCTCCATGGTGGGGCTGCCTGGAAATCAGGGGACACCATACCGGTTTTTAATTGACGGAAGGCGTTAAGACATAAAAGGAACGGGTCAGCCCCCCCGCGCCGCTCCTCAAATACTATAGTCGGAGTCTTGGGATTCGAGCCATTCAACAGCCGATCTCACGTCTCTGAACATTCGCAAATGAGATCCTCTGTTGCGAAATGTGTCTTCAAGAAAATATCGTCTTCTTCATTAGCCAGGTGTGCTGTGCGGACAAATTTCAGGTGTTGATCGATATGGTCATAAGGAAGGTAAGGGGGCACTGACTATTGACTGAGCCTTCCCTACAATAAAGAAAGAAAATCATCCATGGCAGATATTCATTAAATTACTAAAAAAAGGAGAGAAAATCTCATGATGGAAGATCCAAAAAAATTTCTGGACGGCTTTCAAAGCGCAGTGGCACAATTTTCCAAGGCTGATAAGAAAACCCTGAAAGCATTCACCAATCTAAATGAAACGGCCCTCCAACCTGGAGCGCTGGATCGAAAAACGAAGACGTTGATGTGTCTTGTCATCGGTATTGCCAATGGTTCAGAATATTGTATAGCAGCCCGTGCCGCCCAGGCAAAAGAAGCCGGCGCAACACGTGAGGAACTATTGGAAACCGCCGCGGTTGGTCTGTTGATGGGAGGCAGCTTGGCGTTTGGCCCAATTTTGACGGTTTTCATGGATACGATAAACATGCTTTTTCCTGAAGGGCCTGGTAAGTAACATGGGATAAGTTCTTGGGGAAGAATTGGGGTCAGGCATTGACCGGGTTGACTACGCCATTCCGACAATCAAGAAAGAAAATCCTCCACGACAGATATGCTTTGTATTGCCATAATCCTCAGTTGTTATATTGCAGATTTGCAGTGTTTGGGTTTTTATCAAGAACTACGTAATCATTTTTAGATGTTGGACGAAACTGCTTTTCTAAAGAGAGGCCACTCAAGATGATCTATATTGACAATATACTTTCTGAGTATGATCAGAAAGTTTCGCTCTATAAGACACTTTCGAGAAAGATGAGCGCTCTCCTTGAAGAGATGATAAGAGATGAAGGCTTGTATGTCCATTCCATCCATTATCGAGTGAAAGATCGGGATAGTTTGAATAATAAGTTGAACAGGCCTGACACTTCCTTTAAGGAACTGGCAGATCTGACTGATATTGCAGGAGTTCGTGTGACTACTTATTATAGCTCGGACGTGGACCGGGTTGCAGATATAGTTCGAATGGGATTCTCGGTTGACAAGGAGAATTCCATTGATAAGAGAGCGCTGCTGGACCCAGACCGCTTCGGCTACCTCTCGTTACACTATGTTGTAAGCTTGAAAAAATCTCATTCGAAGCTGACAGGATACAAGCAAATGGTGGGCCTCAAGGCTGAAATTCAAATCCGATCAATTCTTCAGCACGCATGGGCAGAGATTGAGCACGACCTTGGTTACAAAAGCAAGCATGCAATTCCCGTTCAGATGCGCCGCCGATTCTCGCGGCTTTCAGGGTTACTTGAACTTGCGGACCATGAGTTTGACGGCCTGCGGAGAGACCTGAGAGACTACTCTGACGAGATCGCAACCACTCAAGACATCGATATGCCCATCGATAAGATATCCTTGGCTCACTTCATCAAACGCAGTGACCTGGTCAGAATACTGGACGAAGAGATCCAGAGTCAAACCGGTCTTGAGTTGGTATTCGAGGACTGGTTTGCGGAGTCACTGGTTGACAAGTTACTCTTCGTTGGGGTTTCAAAGCTTCCGGACCTTGAGGCTGGCCTGATGTATCGGTCCAAAGCTATAAGTAGATTTGCGATTGAACATCTAAGAGGACGCTTTTACTCTCGCATTAACCAAGGTGTGAGTATTTACTATTTCTGCACAGGACTACTCGCTGAGTCTGGAGACGAGAAGCGGGTTGTGGAATATTTGGAGACTTTTAGTTTGGGAGAACCTGACAGTCGGAAACGATTTGCACAGGGAATTATAGAAAAATACAAGAGCGTTAGCGGTGCCCACACGTCCGATGAATGAAAAGGGGTCAGGAAGGAAAGGGGAAGGATAACCCCTTTCCGGATCCGGGCATTGATTAACGGGATCCATCAAAAAATGTGTCGCCACATTATTAAAAAACCTCGCCTCCGAGCCCCCTGTCATAACCTTTACAAACATTCCATTTAAGATTATAAGATACCGAGACGATTTAGTATTTATGGCCCATTGCTTGTGCCGGCCGTGAAATGAAGGGATCGTTTTGTATAACTGACTGAAAGGAAGTTACGATGTCGAAGTTTCGCACTCCACGGACGAACAGAAACGGACATGAGCAGTTGTCTTTTGACTGTGTGCCGGACGTTGATCCGGCTGCAATAAAAAAACAACGATCGGCCCGGAAGTCTGTCACCGGCCGGGGACAGACAAAAAGTCAGCCATATGAAAGCTTAGCAACTTACCGGACACTTTACGAAACCACAAATGATATTATTTACACCCACGATTTAGAGTGGAACATCATATCGGTCAACCCCGCCGTAGAGAGGATCCTCGGCTATGCCCCGGAGAAATTTATCGGCACAAACGTTCTGACAGCCGTACGTTCCGATCTAATCCCTGCAATCAAGAGCCGCCTTGAAGCGAAGCTGAAAAACCCTGATACAAAAAGAGGACCCATCGAATTAATAATGCGCGCAAAGGACGGACAAGAAAAGTGGTTCGAAATCAACGCAATACTTCTTTATTCTCCGGAAGGCGCCCCCCATGCCGTTCAGGGAATCGCCCGGGACATTACCGCCCGGAAACAGGCGGAACAGGAGCTGTTGATCAGAGAGCAGAAATACCGCGCCATCTTTGAAAACACGAACTCTGCCATGGGCATCCTCGAGGAGGACAATATTTTCTCTCTGGTAAACGGAAAATTCGAGGAGATGACGGGATATGCCAGGGAGGAGGTCGAAGGCAGAGGAACATGGATGTCCTTTGTCGATGCCGGTGATCTGGAGCGCATGATGGGATATCACGAATCGCGCATGAAAGGCGGCGACGCTCCGCGAAACTACGAGTTCCGATTAATCTGCAAGAATGGCGAGAAAAGGCATGTCTACATTACCGTCGCCTTCATCGGCGGCGCCAGGCAGCGCGTCATCTCGATGACCGATTTGACGGTTCAGAAGAAGGCCGAGGAATCATTGAAGGAAGGCGAAGCGCGATACCGGACATTTCTGGACGCCACGTCCGACGGAGTGTATCTGAAGGATGAGAACTTCCGTTATCTCTTTGCCAACAGGGTATTCCTGAAAGAAAACGGTTTGCGGGAAGAAGCTGATATCTTCGGAAAAGTTGATGACGATGTGCTTATCCCCGATTTCCTCGAAGCAGCAGGCACGTCAGACAGACTGGCGCTTCAGGAGGGCAGGCTTGTGGTTGTCGAGGAACAAGGGGGCAGTCATTTCACGGAAGTCCGGAAATTTCCCGTCGCCCTGCCGAATGGAAAAACGGGGATCGGCGCCATCATCAGGAATATTACCGAAATAAAGCAGGCGGAAAAGGAAAAAAAGAAACTGGAACGTGCCCTTGAACGGGCGCGAAAAATGGAAGTGCTGGGAAGACTCGCCGGCGGCATAGCCCACGATCTCAACAATGTTCTCGGGGGCATCGTGGGCCTGCCGGAACTTCTGATGATGAAGCTCTCCGACGATGATCCGATGAAACGGCAGCTTGATATTATCAAGAGATCCGGGGAGAAGGCGGCCCGCATCGTGCAGGACATGCTGACGCTCACCCGGAGAGGCGTCACAAATGCCGAGATCCTCTGTCTCAACGATATAATATCCCTGTATTTTGAAACGCCGGAGCACGACAAGCTGCGATTCTATCATCCGGATGTCCGGTTTGAGACACAGTTTGATGATAACCTGCTCAATATTGTCGGATCTTCAGTACATCTTTCCAAGACGGTCATGAACCTTCTGTCCAATGCCGCCGAGTCAATGCCGCAGGGAGGCACGGTCACGGTAAAGACGGAAAACCGGTATATCGATAAGCCTGTCAGGGGCTATGACGTTATACGGGAAGGGGATTATGCGGTGCTCTCGGTAACGGATGCGGGCATCGGCATACCGTCGGATGACATAGATCGAATCTTCGAGCCGTTTTACACGAAGAAAGTCATGGGAAGAAGCGGAACCGGCCTGGGAATGACCGTGGTCTGGGGAACCGTTCAGGATCACAACGGTTATATCGACGTTCTGAGTGAAGAAGGCAAGGGAACGACATTTACCCTGTACTTTCCCGCCACAAGGAGAAAGGCAAGAAAAGAAAAGGAGCGGGTACCGATTGAAGACTATACGGGAAACGGACAGACGATTCTCATCGTCGATGATGTTCCGGATCAACTGGAACTTGCATCGTCCATGCTTTCCAGGCTCGGTTATAAAGCTGTTACCGTCTCAAGCGGCGAAAAGGCGCTGGAATATTTACGGAGTCATTCTGTTGATCTTGTTGTTCTGGACATGATCATGGATCCCGGTATCGACGGAGTGGAGACCTACCGGAGAATCCTTGAAATTGACCCCGGCCAGAAGGCAATCATCGCCAGCGGCTATGTTGAAAAGATTCGTATTCAGGAAGCGCGGAGGCTGGGTATGGGAACTTTTATAAAGAAGCCGTACATGCTGGAAGATATAGGTATTGCCATCCGTGATGAGCTGGCGACATAGCGGGTATGCAATTGTGAGTCTTCTTCAGGGAAGCGCTCAGGCATAAAACGGCGGACCCCCGAAGGACGTGCATCCCTTCGGGGGCCGTAAAAAAGAAGAATTAGGAAGAAAATTATACATAAACCGCATTTCAGATTCAAGAAAAAAAACAAACTCGGGTAAAAAAAGGTTCCATATGCCGGTCTATGAGAAAAAAGGGCGGTGGTACCGTGTCTGTTATGACATCCAGACGCGGGTATGGGAACCCTTCGGATCCGGTCCATCGCCGGCGATATCTCCGCCACATTCGATCCAGGCAGTGAGAATCATCACAAAATTATCAGATCGACGATCGATGCTGTCGTGCCGCTGTATTCGAGGAATCGTCGATCTTACGTTTCAACGATCAGAAGACCGCCACTGTCGCCGGCGAAATGGGGGGATTGACGATGAGGGATTCATTGCCGTCATGTGACTGCCACGGGCCGTCGTTCTCGACATCCGGATTGATTTTTTTGACGCTCAGCGATGTGACCGAGAGTTTGACGTCGCTGAAGGAAAATGAAACATCGAACCAGTAGGCGGTCTCCAGCAGGTCTGCGCGGCACAGCGCCTTGATCCTGAAGGTGATGATATCCTCGGGCGATGAAAGCTCGATGCACCCGGCATAATTTCCGCTGAACGCCGCCCCGCAGGTTACGTTTTCATATCCGAGAAACATGGTTGCTCCCCCATCTTCGAGCTGCCGCCATTCCCAGAGAGAGCCGCTTCCGTAATTCCGAACCTTCAGGGGCGGCTGCGTATCTCCGGCAACGTCGGCGATTTCCAGTCCGCACAGTATTTCGGCGCGCAGATTGTTAAAATTCCCGAGCTCCAGAAACTCTACATCGGATTCGGTGCCCAGTTCAGGGACGGGCACCGTGTATTCAAACTCGATATGGTACCATCCGGGAGTGAACGATTCCGCCGGCAGCGACAGCTGAACCTGCGCCCAGGCATGAATGGTTAACGGCCAATAAAATAATTCGGGCCAGACACACTGGGCCGTTATCGTGCCGTCCAGTAACAGAACATTGCCCGACCAGGCGGCTTCTATTTCCATTGCCACACCTTCTTCATCAGGACAATTTGTTACTGTGGGAATCAATGTCCCGGCCAGTTCCGGGCCGAGGTCGGCATCGTCCATGAGCGAACATTTCTTTGAACACGGCTTCGGTTCTTCGGCAAACCCGATCACTTTCGGCCTGTTCCAGTCTCGGCCCTCAAATTCAACAATGACGCCGTCGCCTTCGCTGAACGCCGCTCCGTTGCAGGTCATGTATTCGATGGGAACATTGTAAAGGGCCGAACTCTGGTTGATATCCATATGCTGCTGACTGCTGACTGCCGGTTCGAGGCTGACGGCGCATATGTCGCCGCTGAGGGACGTGATGGTCCCGAACCGGTAGGTCGGCATCCATTTCTGCCAGCCGGGAAGCATGGCCAGATTGCAGAACACTCCCGCCGGCGTTCCGGCAACGGCGGGCTCGAGCTGACCGTCCCGGGACGGATTGAAGGCGGCGCTGCCGTTATATCCGGGCTGGATAGCGACCGCCTTTCGCTCGCCGGGGATCTCGATCGTGCCCACCTCGCCGCTGAGGTCCTCGGTGAGATCGGCGCACCAGGCGGTGACGACGGGATCGTCCGGCACGCCGATGCCCTGAAGGAACGCTTTGCGCTTCTCCA
>Ga0334889_1002770_pt1 | contig 18865 bp, 15 predicted proteins | sample GraSluR1_MG_2_FD_207222 | JGI IMG/M metagenome (GOLD analysis project Ga0334889, IMG submission 207222) | Sludge microbial communities from methane-producing bioreactor in Wageningen University, Netherlands - Granular Sludge_8_08-R1 | ecosystem: Engineered > Bioreactor > Anaerobic > Unclassified... | reverse complement strand
TGAGTCCCATGACCGTAATAGGGGCATGGGTTATACTTAGAGATGTTGTGTAAGAGAATGCGTTAACATCGAGGTTTCATGGGTTTTCATTCAGTCTTTTTCTTGTTCCTTTTCTTGCCAATTTGCCTGATCATCAGCTTGCTGCCGGGGAAGAAAACTCGCGGGGCGATCATGCTGGTTCTTAGTCTCATCTATGTTTTTCTGCTGGACCGTGAAGCCTTCCCTTTGTTCATCGGTATGCTTGTCTTTACCTATTTGATGGCATTGGGACTTTCATCATCGATCATCAAAGAGCAAAAGTACAAAAGGTGGCTGTGGTTGGGGGTTGGGATCAACGTGGCAATATTGGCGGGCTTGAAGTTCCTGGTAGCCAGGGGTGAATTTTCTGTCATGCCAGCAGGATATTCTTTTTTTGCATTCACAGCAATCGCCTATTTATTGGATATATATAAACGCCAGACGCTAGCTGAAAAGAATGTCTTTCTATTTGCGAATTTCCTTCTGTTCTTCCCTAAAATGATGGCGGGTCCGATTACACGCTGGAAGGATTTTGCTCAGGACGCCCAGAAAGAACGAGTCACCATCAACGAAAAGACTGCGGGATTACGCCGTTTTATTCTGGGCCTGGCGAAGAAGGTCTTGATCGCCAATCAGATAGGTACCATCCTGGATGGGGGGATCTTTCTACAACAAGTTCCACTGGTGACCACCGCTACTGCCTGGATGATGCTGCTTTTTTATGGCATCCAGTTGTACTACGATTTTGCGGGGTACACGGATATGGCGATCGGGTTGGCAAAGATGGTGGGAATTGATCTGCCGGAGAACTTTGATCTTCCTTACATTTCACGTTCGATCACCGAATTTTGGCGCCGCTGGCATATCACCCTATCAAGCTGGTTCCGAGATTATGTATTCATGCCACTGGAGTGGAAGCGGCGAAAGTGGAAATGGCTCAAGCAAAGCATGAACACGCTGGTGGTTTTTTTGTTGACGGGTCTGTGGCATGGATTCTCCCTGAACTTTGTCATCTGGGGTATGCTGCATGGTATTTTTGCTGCCCTCGAAAACAGTAAAAGCCTGGGAGGCAAGATCAAGCGGTTACCCAAATGGCTGCAGCATCTCTATACCATGCTGGTGGTCTTCATCGCCTGGATATTCTTCCGCAGCCCCACCACCGCCTTTGCCCTGGGTTGGCTGCGGGCGTTGGTTGGCTTTGGCACCCGCGTCAACCTGGTGGGTTACTCGGTGCTGCCGCACATTGGCTCAACAACGTGGCTGGCGTTCATTGTTGGTGTTGTGTTGGCGACGCCGTTACTCAAAGGGTTGAGAGACCAGCTTGTCAACAATCAACGCTATGCTTTTGGCCCACAATTGGCACAACACTGCGCTTACCTGATTCTGCTGGTAAGCAGCATCGTGGTAGCGGCAACCTCCTCTTATTCGCCAACCATCTATGGGAATTTTTAAACTATGATTGAAAAAACCTGGCTTTTATCCCCTGGACTGCCCCCCAAAAGGTAGACACGGAATAAAAACCTTCCTGTGAGTTAGACAAACAGACTTCTGAGTTGAAAATGAGTCTGTTTTGTTCGTAATTGAATTCTTTTGGTTTCATGCGCGCCCCTGGTCACGATCTGGCTCTCTCATCTTCTTTCGCCAGGCATAAAAGGTGATTCGCGACACTTCAAGGAGTCTACACAACATTTTCACTTCGTATTCTCCCTGATAATCTTCAATGACTCGATATCACGCTTCGCGAGCCAGACCTGACGTAATTCGGTAAGTGTTTTTGTAGAATTCATTCTCTGCTTCCTATTGTGTGATATGGGCTGCTGCAGCTTCTTGCTTAGTTTTCCTCCTGCTATGCGATCTTTTCTTGAGGAATATCATTTCCCCTCTTTACGATATTGGCGCATCCAAACCCCAACTCGGAGGTGTCGTTAATCCCGAACTGGTCTTTGATCATGGCGGGTGGAACGCCCTTATCTATATACATACGCGGAGCTTTCCATTTCAGCCATTCTGGATAATCTTTACTACCTTTGGTTCGTGCCTTAACAATAACCTCCTGGTTTCTATTTTCTTACAGGAGGTTTTGTTTTATTTCGGGTCTTGTTTCTTGGGTTCAGTCCAATGCTTAAACCTTTTCTCGTTATCCATGATCTCACACTCGTTTGGTGATTATTACAATGGGCAGGGTTTATGAGGATGAATGCTAATAAAAACTATAAGTGTTATAATAATAAGAAAAAAGAATTGAGTCCACCTATGGAAAATATATCGCGCCGAACTTTCCTGAAGGGGGTGCTGGCTGGTAGCACAGCCCTGTTCATCAATGGCTGTTTTCCCAACCTGTTGCCAAAGACACAAACCGATCCGGAGCTCACACCGAATGTTGAATTTGTGATCCGCTCACAAGAAGGCATTCTGCCTTTATTCGCAGGAAAAGAGACTGTTGTTTGGCGATACAAAGGCGAAGTTACGAAAGGCGATCCTGTTGCTTTGGCAGCATTGGATGGCTCTTATTTGGGGCCGATTTTCCATGTTGAGCGTGGTCAAATCGTTCGTATTCATTATCAAAATCAGTTGCCGGAATCTTCGATCATTCACTGGCATGGTTTGCATGTCCCTCCAGAGGCAGATGGCCATCCGCGCCTGGCAATTGACGGCGGTGAAACATATGTCTACACCTTTGAGGTGACGGATCGCGCCGGTACTTACTGGTATCATCCACATCCGCATGGAAGAACCGCGAAACAAGTAATGGCTGGGATGGCGGGACTGTTCATTGTTCATGATGATGAAGAGAGAGCCTTAGGGCTGCCTGCGGGGCAGAATGATCTTCCACTCGTTTTACAAGACAGGGTGATTGACAGAAGCAACCAGTTTGTGTATGCGCCAGGTGGTATGATGCACCAGATGACAGGTTTTTTGGGCAATCAAATATTGGTGAATGGTTTCCTTGACTATCAGCTGTCAGTCCGCACAGAAGCTTATCGACTGCGCCTGTTGAACGGATCAAACGCGCGCATTTACAAAGTGGCCTGGGATGATGGCACACCTATCACTGTCATGGCAACCGATGGAGGCCTGCTCGAAACACCTGTCGTGAAACCTTATGTTGTTGTAGCACCTGGCCAGCGCCTCGATATTTGGGTTGATTTTGGTGGAGAACCGATTGGTTCGCTGAAGAAATTGGTCAATTTGGGGCATGAAGCTCCAGGAGGCACCCATACATTTGATCTGGTCAGGTTTCGCCTGGCAGAACAAGGGAAACTGTATCCTCTATTGCCCGAAAAGTTATCTACTCATGAGAAGTTTTCTGTTGATGATGCTGTCAACACGAACCAGCCGCGTTTGTTTACCCTTGCTATGGGGCGTGGCATGCGTTTTACCATCAACGGCAGGGTTTTCCAAATGAACCAGACGGCGCCGGATGAATCCGTTCGGCTCAATGACATCGAAGTCTGGGAATTTGACAATACTGTCTTTGGCGGTATGGGCATGATGGGGGGGATGTCTGTCCCGCACCCCATGCATATTCACGGCTTGCAATTCCGTATCTTGTCGCGTGACCAAAGCCGGGTAGACCGCTGGCTGTGGAATTCTTTGGCTGACGGTTTGATTGATGACGGCTGGCATGATACTGTGCTGGTACTGCCTGGTGAACGCGTCAGGGTGCTTGTGAAGTTTGAAGATTATACCGGGCTTTATCTATACCACTGTCACAATCTGGAACACGAAGATATGGGCATGATGCGGAATTACCGTATTACTGCCTGATTTTGTGCCAAGGTACGAGTTTTTTATTGGCTGTGATCGATGCTTTCCTGGCAAGCGGAGTCATCTGCCAGATACCCTTGTTGATAGTGGCGTTATAACGTTGGATTGAGTGCGAAGTAAATGATGAAGATGATGATCGAAGCCACGGTATGCAGCATAAGTGTGTTGGTGATGAATGCCTTTTCTTCAGGGAGGCCTTTTTTCATGAAGATGGGGATAATGAAGGGGGGAGGCAGGATCAACAGGGTGAAGAAGGCAATCTGGAACCCACGGTCAAGATTCAACAAGGCTGCTAATATGTAATGATTGAACCATAAAGCCAGCGGGATCAACAACCCCAGTCGCAGCAGTACCACCAGAGCAGATGATTTGATGTTGTCGCGGGTGATTTTGATATCATAACCAACCACAAGCAGGATTAAAGGAGCAGTCAGGCCTGCCAACAGATTCAGCACTTTGAAGAGGCCATCGGCGAAGAAAGCATTGTTCAGCCATGCGGCCCACCCGGTAAGGTTGAGCAGAATACTGGTGAAAATGGCGATGATGACCGGAGAAGATAGGAAAGATTTCAGAAGCGAACCCATAGAGGGCAGCGCAGATGTTTCGCGCACCAGCAGGGTGACATAGACAAACCAGATGAAGAATTCATGCGGCACTCCCAGAATCGCCATTTTGCCGAAATTTTCCAGGCCATAGGCGCTGCCGAACAGGCTGAGACCAAGCATACCAAATTCGAAACCAGTCAGCAGAAATGGGAAAGAGATCCAGGTTTGTTGAAAGCTCTTTTTTGTCAGGCGTCCATAGAAATAAAGAAACAGGCACAGGAGGAACACCAGAATCATCAGTAGCAAATAATTCCATTCGAAGACAATATCAAGGAATGAGGTGAATAGTACTGCTGGCAGGGTGAAATTTACGATAAACTTCTTGATGTTGTCAATGGTCTCTGGTGAAAAAAAAGACCGTTTTCGCAGTAAGTGCCCGATCCAAATGAAGATAAGGATGGGCAAAACGGAATTGAAGACATACAGGGCATTTTCCATGTTGACTAATCAGTGCTATCTACTCCTGCTCTGTCCATGAATTTTTCAGGCAGAATTTTCTCCGTTAGCGGCTTCACTCCCAATCCTCAGGCTCTAAGTGTAAGTATACGCGATCAACGACATCCATCTGTTCAATTTTGTCGATGACTTCATCAGAAATGGCATGCGCCTTGTCGAAGGGCAGGTCGCCAGCGATGTTGGCATGTATGTCGACGATAAGGCGCGGGCCTGCGTACTCCGTCAGCAGATAGTGGACATGCAATATGCCCGGTACAGACAGGGCGCGATGAATGATTTCTTCGCGCACTTTGTTGGGAGCGGCTCCGCCAGAGAGGAGCACGATGTTCTCGCGTGAAGATTGTAGAGCATTGTAAAGGATCCATCCGGCGATAAGGATACCGGCGATTGGGTCAAATAGCGGATGGACATAATTCGATAGCAGGATGCCGAAAAACGCAACGCCAGCGCTGGAGACATCGGTGATGTTGTCCACACTGATGGCATCCAGGGATGGGCTCTGGTAGATTTTTGCTATTCTGCGAACCATCCAATACATAAGAGCTTTGATAATCACCGTGGAGATCAACATGATGGAGGAGATTAACATAGGTACTGCCTGCGGGCCGGCGATGAATTTGTTGATCGCTTCTCTGCCGGCCTCATAGGCTGCCAGACTCATGGCGATGGTTACCACCAGTCCGACGAGTGGTTCAAAGCGGCTGTGGCCTTGTGGGTGAGATTCGTCGGGCGGTTTGCTGGCAATAGTCAAGCCGATTACCAGGAGGATCGTGTAGAAAACGTCCGAAAGCGAATTGGCAGCCTCGGCAAACAACGCCGAGCTTTCGGTGCTCGAGGCAATGATAACCTTGGCGACTGCCAGGATCACATTGCCAGCCAGGGTGATCCAGATGGCCCGTTGAAACACCGCCCTTTTTTTCTTGTTTTCAGAAAATTGATGTCTTACTTCGATCATATTTATAGTTTAAACGAAAACACAATTCCTTGCAGGGAATTGTGTTTGGAATTTTCAAATTATTAGGCGATACCGCCGAGGAATTCTTCGACAGCTTTGCGCAGCATGGGTTCGGGCAAAGCACCGACCTGCTGTTTAACAACTTCGCCCTTGTTGATGAACAACATGGTGGGGATGCCGCGGACATGGTACTGACCGGCCCATTTCTGGTTCTCATCAGTATTCACCTTGGCGATGACCAGTTTGCCATCGTATTCGCCTGCCAATTTATCCAGGGTAGGGGCAACCATGCGGCAGGGGCCGCACCAGGGCGCCCAAAAATCAACGATCACGGGCAATTCATTTTGCAAAACAGTCTTTTCAAATTCAGCGTCAGTCACGTGCAGTGGTTCAGCAGCCATTCTAATAACCAATCCTTTCAATTACATACTTATTGTTAATATGATCAAAATAGTTCTTTTTGTCAGGTTTTTTGTCATATGTGATAGCAATATTTAATAACTAACTATGCATTATGGTAAAACCGATAGCAGGATATGTCAAATAGGAGATTTATTAACGTTATTCGGATTCGTTACTTGCCTGTTCGGCTTGACCCAGTGTTATGTTTGGCAACAATCGGCCAGTTGTTGCACAATAGATTGCAAATTCCTTGCCAAAATGAGCTGCCATCATTTGTTCTTCTCTTAGCACACGGTGGTTGTATAGCAGAGAAAAAGACAGAACCCCCGTCAGTCCGAGGATGAAGTTGTTGATTAACAAAACCTGTGCAATGACCATCAGCCAGACTGCCGCATAAATTGGGTGGCGGATCCACCGGTAAATGCCGCTGGTCACCAGTTCCTGCTGTTGATTGATCTCGATGGTGGGTGACCAGTTGCGCTTCATTTGGCGGTGAGAGTGAACAAGCAGAATCAAGCCTGACAGATAGATGAAAAAACCCAAGACATTCATGATTGGCAGCGTACTGAAATCTGCAAACGAGAACCAGGTTGTTTTGATCTTGAACATCGTAGCGCCCCAGGTGCCGATGATGACGAACAGAAAGAAAAATTTGTCCCACAAATCTGTTTCAGAATGGATGATCTGGTGCTTGTGATGCTGGCGGATGGATTGAACATAGTAGGGAAGACGGATGAGTTCAGTTGTTATCAGCAAGAAAAGAAACAGGGTTTCAAAAATGTTGTCAGAAATCATGCGTCCCACTCTCGGTTGGTATCACTCAGGCAAGCATAACAGCAAACGAAAGAATTGAAAAGGCGATGATATAATGGTACTGTTAACAATTTATTGTGAGGAAAATATGACGCAGGAAGAAATGACATCGAAGAACAATTTCATCTGGGAAATGATCGAAGAAGATAACAGCACCAACCGTTTTGGCGGGGTAGTTCATACCCGCTTTCCGCCAGAGCCGAACGGGCAGCTTCACATTGGGCATGCCAAAGCTATCTATATCGATTTTGAAACCGCACGGCGCTTTGGCGGACAATGCAACCTGCGTATGGATGATACCAACCCGACCAAAGAAGATACAGACTATGTCGATGCTATCCAGCGTGATATCAAATGGCTGGGATATGACTGGGATGACCGTTTCTATTATGCCTCCAGCTATTTTGAGCAGTTGTATGATTATGCGGTGATACTGATTAAAAAAGGGCTGGCGTATGTTTGCGACCTGACCGCGGAAGAGATGCGGGCATACCGCGGGACTTTGACAGAACCCGGCAAAGAAAGCCCTTATCGCTATCGCTCCGTAGAAGAAAACCTGGACCTGTTCATGCGTATGAAGGTGGGTGAATTTCCTGAGGGGAAGCGCACTTTGCGAGCAAAAATAGATATGACGTCACCAAACCTGAACATGCGTGATCCAGTGGTATACCGCATTATGTTTGCTGAACACCACCAGAGTGGTGATGAGTGGTGCATTTACCCGATGTACGACTTTGCCCATCCATTGTCAGATTCGATTGAAGGCATTACACACTCTTTGTGCTCACTGGAATTTGAAGATCACCGGCCATTATATGACTGGTATTGTGAATCGGTGGGCGTTCACCATCCCCGGCAAATCGAATTTGCCCGCTTGAATCTGACTTATACGGTGATGAGCAAGCGCAAACTGCTGCAACTGGTCACACAGGGCTATGTATCAGGCTGGGATGACCCACGCATGCCAACGCTATCGGGCTTGCGCAGGCGCGGCTATACCCCTGAAGCCATCAAACAGTTCATCGAAGACAACGGCATTGCCAAAAACAACACCATCGCTGACATCTCCCGTCTGGAATTCAACTTGCGACAGGATTTGGAAGCACGCTCACCGCGTGCGATGGCGGTGTTGAACCCGGTGAAAGTGGTCATCGAGAATTATCCGGAAGCCAAAGAAGAGATGTTCGAGGTGGCGCTGTATACGCAGGATGAAACCCGCACAGAGAGCCGTGAAATTCCATTCTCCCGTGAGTTGTACATTGAGCGGGAAGACTTTATGGAAGACCCGCTAAGGAAATATTTTCGTCTGTCTCCCGGACAGGAAGTGCGCTTGTTCAAAGCTTACTACATAACCTGCACGGATGTGGTGAAGAATGATGAAGGCGAGATTGTTGAGATTCGCGCAACCTATGACCCGGAATCACGCGGTGGAATGTCTGCTGATGGCCGCAGGGTGAAAGGCACCTTGCATTGGGTATCTGCGCGGCATGCCATCGACGCGGAGGTCCGCTTGTATGACCGCCTGTTTGCTGCAGAAAACCCTGACGATGTGGAGGAAGGCAAGACATTTCTCGATTATCTGAATCCAGATTCGTTGTCTGTAATCACTGCCAAGGTCGAACCACATCTTGTTCAGGCACAAGAGGAGATTGCCTATCAATTCATGCGCAAAGGTTATTTTATCGTTGATCCTGATTCTACCCGGGAACACCTGGTATTCAACCGGGCGGTTGCTTTGCGTGATAGCTGGGCGAAGATGGCGCAGTCGGGCTAACCAGCAGGATTTATCGACATAACAGCGGAAAAGAGGAACGATGCAATTACGAGTCGCCATGGCGCAGATCAACACCAAACTCGGTGGGGTTGTTGATAATTTGGACAAACATCTGGAGTATATTGATGCGGCGATTGATCAGAAATCTGATGTGGTAGTGTTTCCAGAATTGTCATTGACCGGATATGTTCTGCAAGACCTGGCGCCAACGGTTGCGGTGCAACCGCAAAAGCCAACCTCGTCCTTCTCACAATTGATCACTGCCAGTCAATCCATAGACATCATGTTTGGCTTTGTAGAAGAGGACCAACGCAACCGCTTCTTTATCTCCAGCGCGTACGCCTCTAAAGGCAAAATCATACATATCCATCGCAAGGTGTATCTGCCGACTTATGGGTTGTTTGACGAGGGGCGCTTCTTTGCTTCCGGCGACACTATTCGGGCGTTTGATACCGCCTACGGCCGGGTAGGCATGTTGATCTGTGAAGATTTCTGGCATGCTTCGCCACCCTATCTGCTTTGGCTGGATGGTGCCGATGTGTTGTTTCTGGCTTCAGCCTCGCCCGGGCGGGGATTGACCGATGACGGCGAAATTGAAACATCTCGCTGGGTAGACCGCATCAACAAGGGATATGCCAGTTTGTTCACTTCTTTTGTGGTGCATGCCAACCGTGTCGGATACGAAGATGGATTGCATTTCTGGGGCGGCGCCTCTGCTTATGATCCCAATGGCAATACTATCGTCAGGGCACCCAGTACGGGGGAATCGCTGGTGATCGCAGATCTCGACCTGAATCAACTGCACCGTACGCGTGCACGCCTGCCTTTGCTGCGTGATGAACGCATCGGGTTGGTTGAACGCACATTGCGCCGGATTACCAACAATGAAAAACCCGGAAAGGATGGCTGAGCATGGTGAATATCATCGAACCGGTGAAACAAGAATTTCCCCACCTGCACATCGACACCCGACTGGCAAGAGATATTCTGGTTGGTTTTATCAAGAGTGAGATCGAACGGGTTGGTTTCAAACACGCCGTGCTGGGTCTTTCAGGCGGCATTGATTCAGCTCTTTCGTGTTTCCTGGCTGCAGAAGCACTGGGCCCTGAAAATGTGTTGGCAGTGCGTCTGCCGTATCGCCTGTCTTCACAAGAATCTTATGATCATGCGCAATTGGTGATCGATCAACTGGGCGTGCAGACCCGCACAATAGACATAACGCCAATCGCTGATGGTTTGATTAACCAGATACCGGACATGAACCGGATGCGACAGGCCAATAGCATGTCGCGTTCGCGTATGATCTGCCTGTATGACCAATCAGCTGAGTTCAATGCATTGGTGGTAGGTACCTGCAACAAGACTGAAATTTTGCTGGGGTATTCGACCTTGTATGGTGATTCTGCCTGTGCCATCAGTCCGATCGGGGATCTTTACAAGACCCAGGTGCGCGAGTTATCAAGGGCGATGGGGGTGCCTGACATTATCATTGACAAAGCGCCGACGGCAGACCTTTGGGCTGGGCAGACGGACGAAGGCGAGTTGGGTTTCACCTACGCTGAAGTAGATCGATTATTATACCTGCTCATTGATGAACGCTACTGTCCCGAGGAATGCATCGCTGCTGGTTTTGATGCCGCTTTTGTCCATCAAGTGATCGCGCGCGTGCAGCGCAATCAGTTTAAACGCATTTTGCCGCCGATTGCAAAGATCAGTCATCGAACCATCGGCTACGATTATCTTTACTTGCGCGATTGGGGCACTTGATTCCGAGCAGATTGCTTATAAAAACACTTTTGAAATTCTCAGCGGTGTTTTTATGGTCAAGGATGAGTGATCAACCTTAATCGTGGTCGCCGAAGACACTGCGTGCGGCGCTCTTCATCTTTTCGAAAGACCGCACGAATACCGATGGCTGGGGTTGTTCCACTGTCACACAGCTGAATCCATAAGCTGTATCGCCAAGATGAGAGCCGAGCACCGGATTCACAGGTAATAACAGGGTAGTCACAGATTCATCCAGAATGGTGTTGACCTTGATAGATAATTGCTCTATGGCTTGCGGATTGTTGGTGTGCAGGTAAACGAATTCCTGGAATGGCTGTAGTTTCTCCGCCAATTCTTCCAGACGATGCATGCCCTTCAGCATGGTGCGGAACTGCTCAGCGCCTGGCTGACCACGGTTCATCTTGAGCATGAGGCGGATCTTCAATGCAGATGACAGGGTGGTGACAAATTGAGCGATGCGCCCGCTGTGCTTGAGGTGGTCAAGATTATCAATGATGGCAAAGGTGTAAATGCGCGGCATAATATCTTCAATGGCGGCTACCACTTCTTTTTCGGTCTTGCCGGCAAGGGCGGTTCGGGCGGCCTGTTGCACAACATAGCCAGCGCCAGCGCTGAGGTTTTGTGAGTCAATGACATGCACGGGAATTTCATGGAATTCTTTGGCGGCCATATGGGCACTATTGATGGTGGCACTTAGCCTGCCTGATACATGGATGGAAAAGACTGCTTCGTAACCGTCTTCTGCTGCCTGATGGTAGTATTCTTTGAAGGTTTCCGGGCTTGGTGCGGCTGTTTTGGGATAGTGTTCATAGCGGGTGAGGTTGGTGTAGAATTCCTCCCGGGTGATATCAACCCCATCGATATAACTTTTGTCGCCAATGTTGATATACAGGGGGATGACACCAATATCCAATTGCTCTTTTACACCCGGTGCAAGATCACATGAGCTGTCAGTGATTATTTTAATCTTCATGCTATATCCTTTGCCGAAAGATCTCTTAACAAGAAAAGCACCCGCCCGGTGCGGGTTGCTTCTCCAAAAATCTTACGAATCCACAGTTGTCAAAATAGCCGACTTTCGGAAGACCACTTCTTTTTTCTTTTCATCGACGGCTTCAATGTCAATGATGATGGTGTCACCGTGCTTAAATTCGCCACTGAGAATCTTTTTGGCCAGCGGCCCTTCAATCTTCGCCTGTAAAACTCTGCGCAGCGGACGGGCACCAAAGTCCGGGTTGTAGCCTTCATCGGCGAACCACTGGCGGGCTTCTGACGTCAACTCGACATCAAGGTCATGTTCTGCCAGCCGCTCTTTGATCTCAGTCATTTGGAGATCGACGATGGGCAGCATTTGCTCGTGTGTAAGCGGGCTGAAGATGACCACTTCATCAATGCGGTTCAAGAATTCTGGCCGGAAAGCTGATTTCAGGGAATCCTCGATCTTTTCTTTGGCCTCACGCGTTTTGTCGTCAGCTTCTTGCTGGGTTATAAAGCCAAACCGCTTGGATTTATCAATATATTCTGTGCCCAGGTTGCTGGTCATCAGAATGACAGTGTTGCGGAAGTCAACGGTGCGGCCCTGACCATCGGTCAGGCGGCCGTCATCCAAAATTTGCAGGAGTGAATTCCACACTTCGGGGTGCGCCTTCTCGATCTCATCAAACAAGATAACTCGGTAAGGGCGTTTGCGAACCAGTTCGGTAAGTTGGCCGCCTTCTTCGTAGCCGACATAGCCCGGAGGGGCCCCGAACAAACGTGAGACCGAATGCTGTTCGCGGTATTCACTCATGTCAACCCTGACCAGGGCATCTATGTCGCCGAACATGAATTCTGCCAGCGCTTTGGCAAGCTCGGTTTTGCCGACACCTGACGGGCCGATAAAGATGAAAGAACCGATTGGGCGGCGCGGGTCTTTCAACCCGGAGCGTGCACGCCGAATGGCGTCTGAGATCACGGAGATGGCATAATCCTGTCCAATCACTTTGGTATGCAGGTTGTCTTCCATGTGGAGCAAGCGTTCGGCTTCGGTTTCCATCATCTGTGTGACCGGAATGCCGGTCCATTGATTGATAATGGTGGCGATATCCTGTACATCAACGATTTCATCCAGGCGTTGTTCTTGTTCCCAGACTTCTTTTTTCTGCTGATATTCTTCTTGCAACAACAGGCGTTCGTGTTTGGCATTGGCTGCCTTTTCATAGTCGCGCTCAAGGCCAGCCTGTTCTTCCTCTTCACGCATGGTATCGATGCGGTTCTTCAAGTCTTTCAGATCAGGCGGGAGCGAATAAAGCGCGACACGGAGACGTGCTGCTGCTTCATCAATCAGGTCAATGGCCTTATCAGGCAGGTGGCGATCCGTCACATAGCGTGCAGATAACTGGGCGGCTGCTTTGATGGCGGCATCGGAAAAATGCACATTGTGATGCATTTCATAGCGAGTACGCAATCCTTGCAGCATGGCGATTGTTTCTTCTACGCTGGGTTCATCGACATATACCGGCGCAAATCGTCGTTCAAGTGCTGCATCTTTTTCGATATGTTTCTGGTATTCATCAATGGTGGTAGCGCCAACGCATTGCAATTCACCACGTGCCAACGCTGGTTTTAACATGTTAGAAGCGTCCATGGCACCTTGAGCAGCGCCTGCCCCAACCATGGTATGCAGTTCGTCGATGAACAGAATAATTTCGTTGTCAGAACTGATCACTTCGTTGATGGCGGCTTTGAGTCGTTCTTCGAACTCGCCGCGGAAACGTGAACCTGCGATCATTGCGCTCAGGTCGAGGGAGATCACCTTGCGTCCCAGAAGAATTTCAGGCACATCGTTGGAGATGATCTTTTGGGCAAGGCCTTCTACGATGGCAGTCTTGCCAACACCTGCTTCACCAATCAGCACCGGGTTGTTTTTGGTGCGGCGAGAGAGCACCTGCATCAGGCGCAGGATCTCGTCATCACGTCCAATGACTGGATCCAATTTGCCTTCACGTGCCATCTGGGTGAGGTCGCGCGAGTATTTTTCAAGCGTGCGGTAACGTTTCTCTGAGCCGCGGTCATCAGCCTTCTGACCGCCGCGGATGGCGGTAATGGCCTCATCAACACGCAATCGGGTAACACCGGAGCGTTCTAATACACGGCTGACATTGGTGTCTTTCTCTGCCATAATCGCGAGGAACAGGTGTTCGGTGGAGATGTATTTGTCACCGAGACGCTCAGACTCATTACGAGCAACTTCAATGACCCGTTTTACGCGAGGTGTGATAAACACCTGGCCCATTCCGCCGGCACCGCCAAAGATATTTGCCTTGGGGGTCAGGCGCAAGATGTAGTCCAGCCGGTCTGAGAGAATGTTGGGATCGACTTTCAGGTAGGACAAAATTTCAGACACCGTACCTTCGGGCTGTTCAATCAGCGCCAACAGGATATGCTCGGTGTCAATCTGATTGTGTCCGTAGCGTTGGATAATGTCGGCAGCTCGTTGAGCCGCCTCCTCTGCTCTTTCCGTAAAACCATCAAATTTCATCATAATGCTGTGTGCCTGTTTTCTATGTCTTCTGTCAATTTCGTATTTTTATTCATTCTGAGTTCATTATACGTGTACTTTATTAACGCAATAAAAGAAAAACAATCACGAGTATAATCATTTTATGGATATGAAACAGTTCCAGGATACCGCGTTTACTCTGTTTGGCGTACACCTTAGCGACAAACAATTAGGTCAATTCAGCCTTTATGAACGCCATTTGCAAACCTGGAATCAGGACATTAATTTAACTGCTATTAGTGACACAGATGGCATCAGGCAAAAACATTTTTTGGATTCAATCTCTGTAATGACGGTGCTGCGCAAACTGGCAATCCATTCAGTGATTGACATCGGCACGGGGGCAGGTTTTCCCGGTATGGTGATGAAGATTTTGTTACCCGATATCCGGCTGACTTTGGTGGAATCCATCGGAAAAAAGGTGCAATTTTGTGAGTTTGTCGCCCAGGAATTGGGCATGAGCAAGGTGACTGTGACGAAAGCGCGCGCAGAAGAACTGGGGCAAACACTTGAACATCGAGAAAAATACGATGTGGCTATCGCTCGCGCTGTGGCAGAATTGTCGATTTTGAGTGAATATTTGCTGCCTTTTGTGACACGGGGCGGCATCATGGTGGCGCAAAAAGGCGAAAAAGGGCCTGCTGAAACACATACAGCTCAAAATGCGATTCAACTGCTGGGAGGCAAGGTCAGGTTTGTTCATCAAGTCACCTTGCCGGGGGTGGTGGAAGAACGGTATTTGATCGAGATAGAGAAGATAGCGTCCACGCCGGAGCAGTATCCGCGCAGGGTGGGGATACCTTCAAAGCGGCCGTTGCGGTGAATCCGCTTTTTATTGATTCTGGCGAACGATTCCGCCGGTGATTTGCCAGGTTTCGTATTTTTCCTGGTAGGCATCTGGAAACAGATTGGCGTCTGTCGTGGTCAAGAAAACCTGATGTCCTGCAATCAGCTGTTTAAGAAAATCGGCACGCCGGTCATTGTCTAACTCAGCCAGCACTTCATCGAACAATAACACCGGTTTGCTGCCGGTTGCCTGCTCTAACCAGACCGCCTCAGCCATTTTCAGCGAGATGAGGGCGGTGCGAATCTGACCACGTGAGCCATAATACCCCAGATCAGTATTGTTGCTCAGGAAACGGATATCGTCGCGGTGCGGCCCGATGGTAGTTACGCCGCGCTGGATATCGGTGCGACGAGATTGCCAGAGAGCTTCTTGATAGGCGGTTTCCATCTCTTCCAATGACAGGTGGTCAAACGACGAAAATTCACTGCCGCCTTCTGTAAGCAGTTGTAGTTCTGATTGTCCATTGTTCAGAGACGAAGAAGGGTTGAAGGAAGGCGCATAACGGATGGCGAGGCTCTCATGTTGGTTAGACATCTGGTAATGGATGGTGTGGCTTTCGATCTCTAATTGCTGTAAGACTTCGTTGCGCGTTTTTATCAGATAAGCGCCGGCTTTGACAATTTTTCCGTCCCATTCTTCGAGAGTGTCAGTCTGGGCTTTATGCTCGAAAATCATTTTTAGCAGGGCGTTGCGTTGTTGAATGGCTGCGTTGTACTCGCTCAGTACCTGTAGATAACGGGCGTTGGATTGGGCAATCACCAGATTGATATATTTACGGCGGTATTCAGGGGAGGAATCAATGATCTGGGTCATTTCAGGAAGAAATAATACCGCATTAAATCTACCGATGGCTTCGGTGATCGGGGTAGCCTGCGCATCTATTTTCACCGCTTTTCGGAAGCGGGGCACGTTGTTGATGTCTGAATCGAGCAGCAAGATGACGTCGATGTGATGATTCTTGTTGCTCTCAAAGATCGCATGAATTTCCGCCGGGTGCTGCTCACGCTGCGAAAATTGGATCAATTGGCGGTCACTGCTGGCATGAAATGAAGAAAAAGTCGCCAGGTAGTAAATAGCCTCTAATATCGTTGTTTTCCCTTGCGCATTTGCGCCGGAGATGAGGATAACCCGGTCAGGGATTTGCAGTTCAAGATCAGCGAACAGACGGAAATTTTTTAAGGCGAGGTACTTCAGATGCATGCCATTAACTATCTGTGCTGCTATCTGCGGGTTCTGGTTTGGATGTGACAATCGCCTGTGCTTCGATTTCTTCCGGATTCTCGTTATCCTGCAGCAAAGACAAAGCAGTTGCGCGATCAGTGAACAGGATACCGTCAAGGTGGTCAATTTCGTGCTGGAAGATCCTTGCCAACCAGCCGGTCGCGTTGATTTTTATGGGCTGACCATTGCGGTTAAGTCCTTTGACCGTGATGGTTTCTGCTCGTTCGACCTCGCCGACAAATTTTGGAATGGAGAGACAGCCTTCAATGCCCAGAACCGTTTCCTGGGATTTTTTAACAATCTGGGGATTGATGATCGTATAGAGTTTTTTTGGTGCTTCTTCGTCTTCGTCATCGCCCCACTCTACTACGACAACACGTGCCAGTTCTCCCACTTGCGGGGCGGCAAGGCCAACACCGGGCGCCTCACGCATGGTTTCGACCATGTCGTCGATCAATTGTTTGATGCGGTCATCTACTTTTTTTATGGTATCCGCCTTGGTTCTTAGCACCTTGGCAGGAACAGTTACAATATCTAATACTGGCATAGCTACTTTCCTTTGTTGATGGGCTTAATTGTAATCAGTATTGAGCGGATTGTCGACCTGCGGTTTTTGACCGTCGGTAACAGTGTCCTTTGCGCCATTTTTGTGAGCCACATGGTGGTATATCTCTATCCAATCCAGGATCACTTCGCGTTCGTTCCTACTTTTGTCACGGGCTTCTCTCTCTTTGGCCGTTTGCTGGCGTTCGGTGACCTCTTGCTGAACGTCGTAGGGACGCGGCACATCATCGAAGGTGAAGCGGGTGTCACCTACGCGGACATAGACAGTGCCGTAATTTAGAATGATGCCGGCTAAGCCTTCACGTTTGTATTCAACTGACTGAATTGTGTTAAGCGGGGCGGTACGGCGGTTTTCTTTGCCGAACGGCTTTTTGTCAAGGTCCATGATCTGGCGGTTGTTCAACACGTATCGATCATTTTGCCAGTCTAAAAAAATGTAGAGGAAAACCAGGAAATTCGCAAAAAACAGAAAACCAAAAATCCAAAAAATAATCGGTGCAAGGTAGTAGAGGTTGGTGAAAAGCGGGATGAGGGCTGAAATCAACAGGAGAAAGCCAATTAAGAACGGTATTTTTGCATGTTTGAGCAGAATAAACCAGTGTTTGCGGTAGGTGACTTCATCTCCCTGTTCAATGCGCAGCTTGAACAATCGCTGGATGAAAGCATCAATACGGAAAAAGAGGCTGTCTTCGCTGAGATCAAGTTCTTCCTGTGATTCTTTGCCCTGGCTATCTTCCTGCAGGTTATCTTGTTCCAGTCCGAGGCGGATACGCATATCACGCATTTTCTCCTGTCGGTCTTGTTTGCCTTTGGTGCTTTCGCGGCGATGCTTGATGTCATCGATAAATGAGGCGATCACATCAGGGTCGGCAATACCGTGGATGGGGATGACCCCAGTAAATGTACGGATATCTACATCGCCAATCAGGAGGGTTGCGCCAATGATATTGTGTATATTCTTGTTGACAGATAACAATGCTTCAAAGGGCACTTCTTTTTTGGTCTCGTATAGAAGAATCTCACGGTGTCGAGTAATCACGCGCCGATCGGTGATGATATAGAAATCATCGCGCCAATTAATGTAAATATAAAGAGAAGGTAAGCCTGCCAGCATAATTAAAACCAGCAAAATAACAGAAATGAGCACATTACCAAGCAGTCCATATAAAACACTGGTAATAATCAGGGTGATGACGGCAGCGGTTGCGACGCCCAGCGGTATTAATAACTTCAGCCACAAGAAAAGCGGATGCCTCCGTGCGGTCCAATAGACATATTCTTCTTCACGACGCCAGGAGAGACGCATATCGATCAACTGGTAATAACTGCGTGCCATGGTATTAAGGAAGCGTGCTAACTGGTCATTTTCACGGGCAAAGGAGAGCAGAGTCTCAGGGTCAATGGCTAATAAAGTGGCATCAGTTTGGGCGATGGCGCGGATTTCATAATGGTTTTCAGTGTGAACGGCTTCAAAGCCAAAGAAGTCACCACTATCAACCACGGCAAAGGTAGCGAACTGGTTGTTCTGGTTCAAACGCAATAACTCTACATGGCCGTCCATTACCAAATAGAAACGGTTAGCGGAGCCGCCTACATCATAGAGAGTATCGCCTTTGCTAACTTTCATCAACATAAGTTCATCAATAAACTGCGACAACATGTCAGGAGGCAGTTGGTCAATGGGGTAGAGGTTGCTCAGAAATTCGGTTAATGCTTTTGTAGGCTGTGCCATATCGCTAATCCTATTGTGCCTTCATTATAGCGGAGATGTGGATTAGATATTTATAAAATTCAAGGGCTATCTCCTGTAAGATGCAAAAAAGGTGATACAATTTGTTCGAATAAAATATATAAAATAAGAGGTAATTCAATGGAATCAGAAAAAATAGTTGTGGGCCAGGACAAGGTAGTGCACCTTGATTATGTATTGACTGTAGAGGGTGAGATCGCTGACAGCACAGCTGGACGCGAACCGCTGCCTTATCTGCACGGACACAATAATTTGATTAAGGGGTTGGAAGATCAATTGGAAGGCATGCAGGTCGGCGAAGGAAAAACTGTGACCGTTGACCCCGAAAATGCCTACGGTGTATTGGACGATTCAGCCTTTATG
>Ga0334889_1002768_pt1 | contig 18883 bp, 16 predicted proteins | sample GraSluR1_MG_2_FD_207222 | JGI IMG/M metagenome (GOLD analysis project Ga0334889, IMG submission 207222) | Sludge microbial communities from methane-producing bioreactor in Wageningen University, Netherlands - Granular Sludge_8_08-R1 | ecosystem: Engineered > Bioreactor > Anaerobic > Unclassified... | reverse complement strand
GACCGATCTGCAGGCAAGGCCTGTCTTCGTCTGGAGCGACGACCATATCAAGGGGCATTTCGCCATGTGTTACGTCAGCCTGTGCATCATCCGCTACCTGCAGTACCTGATGGCAGAGAACGGCTGGCCAGTATCGCTCTCTGCCGAGGAGATCATGAAGGCGATATCTGAGCCGTTGGCATTGCTACAGGGAGAGTATCCCAAGATGGTGGTGACTCCCACCTGCGTCAACCAGGCTTACCTTGACATCTCCAGAATGCTCGGCTTGCCGGACCTCAGGCAAAACATGACGCTCACCCAATTCAGAGCGAGCACGAAGCTTGATCTGCATGCCAATATCAAGAATGAGAAGAAGAATTTGGTAGGATAAAAAAAATAAGCTTGAAATCTGGAAAAAACTGCATCTGGAAATCTCATTTGCAGTTTTTCTGTCTTTTTTTTAGAAATAAGTCATAAAGTCAGGAGGAAATGTTCCCAAGCCCTGCTGTTTCAGAAGAAATAAACGCTCCGTCATCTCCTTTAATGGGGGATTGGAAGAGTCCCCAGGATGCCATTCCGCTCCCCTTCGTCTCAAAGATTAATTGTCTCTGTCCATCGTTGCCTAGAGCAAAGGTGTATCGTGAGGTGGTATATAAGGCCATAGATCCCACCTTTGTTTGAATCTGTGTGACAATTTGTTTATCATCAACGCTATAGTCAATCACTTTCCATGATTTCGGTGCAAAGGAGGTGGTGTTGAACACCTGAGCATTCAGTCGGTATGCAATCTGATATGGCGCATCCCCTTCATAGGGAATTTCGACTCCAATAAGGCTTTGGTCGACAAGAGGGCTGACTAGGTGGTATTCATTCGAAAGTTTGCTGTAAATAAGATAGGAATTATCTTCTCGAACTACGAGAAAATCAAGAACCTTGCATCTGCCCTTATTATCTTTTGTCGTTGTATTGATCCATTGATACGAACCCTCCCAGCCGATAGTGGTATAAACAGCCCTCTGTGCAAAAACATCCACATTACCGCTTTTTCGAGCAGCAACAAGCAACTCATATGATTGATATGACTGTAGATTTTTCACTACATATTCAGTATTGGCAAGCCGAACCAAAGGTTTTCTATCCAGATACACGTCGTAATAATCTGCTCCCTTTACTGCATCCCAACGTATATACAGCGCATCAGGATAGGCTTTGACCAAATCAAGGCCGATAAGGCTTGCCAGCGAGAGTAGGCACAAAAGAGTGAGCATTATAAAACGTTTCATACTCAAAGACTATACAGCGTATCGGCATGCTTGCAAGAGGCAAGGACTATCGGTACTATCAGATCATGAAAATCTCGTTAATCTCCTGTTGCCTTGAAGAGGGCAACCTGAACTATCCCTTAGGAGCGCTCTGCATCCAAAGTGCGCTTGAACATGCTTTTTCGAATTCTGATATTGTTACCATACATCATGCCTATACGCTTGCAGACGATCCGTTGCTTGCAGTACAGGCCATTAAAAGCGAAGCTGCCGACATTCTCGGCGTTTCCGTCTATCTTTGGAATCGAACATGGATCGAGCAATTTGCCGTTGCATTAAAAAAGGAATCCCCTTCTCTGATCCTGTTTGCAGGGGGCCCTGAAGTTACCGCAAACCCTCGTAGTTTTGACCTATCGCTTTATACATTCCTGATTCTTGGAGAGGGAGAAGAAACGTCCGTAAAAGCCATCCAAAGCATTTTGGAAAAGCGAGCGATTGAAGGGGAAGGCATTGTTACCGACCTGTCCAACATTAGCTATGCACAGGCAGTGAATCTTCAAAATCTCCCGTCTCCCATCCTCAGTTCATTGGCCGATCAGTTTTTACAACCTGGGTCCTGTGTATTATGGGAGATGACTCGAGGCTGCCCGTTCGCCTGCTCCTTCTGCTTCGAGTCAAGAGGGCTCAGGTCAGTTCGGAGTTTCCCTATCGACCGGCTTGAAGCAGAACTGGACCATCTCATCTCAAGAGAAGTAGCAGAAGTCTACATCCTCGACCCCACCTTCAATATGGACAAGAAGCGTACTTTGCTACTGCTCGAGCTTCTCGCTTCAAGAAACTCAAATATCCATTTTGTCTTTGAGATTCGAGCTGAATTACTGGATACAGATCTTGCTGACGCGTTTGCAAAGCTGAATTGCTCGCTGCAAATAGGCCTGCAAAGCATCGATGAGGATGTCTTGCGTCTGGCTAACAGGCGCTTCAATCCAACCCTCTTTTCACAAAAAATACAGCTTTTGAATGAACGAGGGATAGCGTTCGGCCTCGATCTGATCATCGGCCTTCCAAAAGACAACCTCTCTGCATTCTGTAAAAGTCTTGATTATGCGATGTTGCTCAAACCAAGCAATCTAGATATCTTTCCCCTCGCTCTCCTCCCTGGTACTGTGGTAGCAGAACAGGCTACCGAGTTTTCAATCATTCATCAAGAAAAAGCACCTTATACGATTGAGAGCTCTCCCACCTTCCCAAAACAAGACATCCAAAAAGCTCTCAAGCTCAAGAGTCTTGCAGATCTTTTTTTCACCAAGGGACAGGCCGGCATGTGGATGGGGAAGCTCGCTTGTGCAGTAGAAAGCACGCCAACAAGAATTCTTTTGGCGTTTGGCTCCTTTCTGGAGGCCTATAAAGAGGATCCTGAACAAGTTGATATATACAGCCTTCAAGATGCATTTGTGAGAAGTCTCTTAAGAAAGGTAGGGAAGAAACAGTATGAGGATGCTCTTATGTCTTTCATAGAACTGCATCAGGCCATCGCCTTCTTCCATACATGGGGGGAAAGCCCTGTCATTGAGCTCTCCTACTCCTTGGAGGCCTTATCTGAGCTGGAAAAGCTGAGTTTTGAATCTTTTATTGCAAAGTACCCCAAAAAAGAAAGACAAACGTTAGGAATCTATGCCCAGGAAAATGGAGAAATTCTTTTTCTTCCTATAGAATAATCAGATTGAGTATCTTGCGACTTGAGAAGTGCAAGAAAATCACGTACAGTAATGCAGTAAGGATAAATATGGTGAACCAGAAGAATCTCTTAAGAAAGGGAGCATTGCTTGTTGTTGTTTCCCTAATGCTTCTCACAAGTTGTACGATAACCGAAACCCTGAGTTTCAGACAGACAGGGTATAATTACTCCGAGTTTGATTTTTCCGTCGAAGAATTCTTCATCGCTGTGCTTCAAGACTTCAGTGATTTTTCCGCACCTGATGCAGGGGAAGGAGAACTGATGGATCGGGCTATCGATGATTTCCAGCGAGCCCTTATCTTCAGCCCTACTACAAGAGCTGTCGACTTGAGAAAGACCGGGGAGAACTCGTATGAGGGAACCTTCGAGTTTTCCAACATCATGCGCTTGCTCAGTGATTTAGGGGCGGGTGAGAACCAGAGCCTTTTAAGGATGGCAAACAAGTCCATGACATTCTCTCTCTCCATGGATAATTATCATCAACTGGTCCCGGTAATTCCCTTCCTCGCAGATGAAAACTTCGAAGCGTTCGGACCGGTCTACAACCAAGGACTCAGTGAAGATGACTACTTGGAGATGATCAGCTTCATGCTAGGAGAAGAAGGACCTCCTGCCATTGAGAGTTCTGTAATTACACTTCGGGTAAACACTCCAACTGCCATAACCACCTTCACCAACGGGAAAAAAGTGTCTGAGCAGGTTTATGAATTCAGTTTCCCCTTGATCGACTTCCTCTTGCTTGCAAAACCAATCACCTTCAGCGTCTCTTGGAAATGATCATCTGAACTAAGGGAGGAGCAAAAATGATTGTAGTAAAAGAGGTCTCGAACAAGCGCGAATCACATATTTTTCACACCTTTTCCATCTCGCTGTACAAGCATGTTCCCCAATATGTACCCACGCTCATCTTTGATGAGAAATGGAATTTCAACCCCAAGAAAAATCCTGCCTATGAGTATGTAGAAACAATATGCTTTCTTGCCTACAAAGATGGAAAGGTTGCCGGAAGAATTGCTGGATTGATAAACCATAAGCTGAACGACTTGAAGCAAATCAAGACGTTGCGTTTCCACCGCTGGGATGTGATTGACGATCTTGAGGTTTCAAGAGCACTCTTTGACGCGGTCATAGATTGGGGAAAGAAGAAAGGAATGGATCGCATCATCGGACCGATCGGCTTTTCTGATCTTGACAAGCAGGGACTGCTCATCGAGGGATTCGAAGAGACGAGCATGTTCATCACCCTGTACAACCATCCTTATTACCATTCACATCTCACAGAGCTCGGTTTTGACAAGGAAGTCGACTGGGTAGAGTACCAAATCAAAGTTCCCGAGCAGCCTGACCCCAGGATTGAACGCTTGTGCGATATTGCAAAAAAAAGAAACGGGTATCGCCTTCTTGAATTCTCCAGCAAGAAGCAAGTCATCCCTTATGCTAGAGAGATGTTTCACATGTACAATGACTCGTTTGCTGAACTATATGGATTCTGCCCATTGACAGATGGCCAAATCGATATGGCCATCAAGCAATTCATCAGCCTTGTCTCACTCGATTACATATATGTCGTCGTGGACAAACAGGAGCAGGTCGTTGGATTTGGCATTATGGCTCCCTCTCTTTCACAGGCGATGAAAAAATCCCGAGGAAGACTGCTTCCTCTGGGATGGTATCATATTCTCAAATCGAGTGCGCACCATAGCGTCTTGGACATGTATCTGATCGCGGTCAAGCCTGAGTTCTTCGGTCGCGGGGTGAACGCCATCATCCTCAACGAAGGGGTGAAAAAAGCAATCGAGAACAACGTTGCTTTTGCTGAAACCGGTCCAGAACTTGAAAACAACACACAGGTGCAGACCCAATGGAAATCCTTTGACGTACGGCAGCACAAGCGCCGCCGTTGCTATGCAAAGTCAATTTGAGGGCTTCTTTTAGACATTGAACCTAAAATGCATGATATCGCCATCCTTGACGACATACTCCTTCCCTTCCATTCTGAGTTTTCCTGCTTCACGCACCTTTTGCTCTGTTTTATAGGTGAAGAGATCTTCGCAATTGTACACCTCAGCCTTTATGAACCCTCGTTCAAAATCCGAGTGGATCACCCCTGCTGCCTGTGGGGCCTTATAGCCTGAGCGGAAGGTCCAAGCACGGTCTTCATCTGACCCAGCTGTAAAGAACGTTCTCATGCCCAGAATGTGGTAGGCGCTTCTGATAAGCTGGTTCAACCCTGATTCCTCAAGCCCTACAGCCTCAAGGAACTCCCGTTTCTCCTCATCAGTCTCCAAGACGGCAATCTCCGATTCAATTTTTCCACAGATTACCACAACCTGGGCATGTTCAGTCTCTGCACGCCGCTTGACGATCTTCACATACTCGTTGTCTTCAAGAATCCCCTCCTCATCCACATTACATACGTAAATGACCGGCTTGAGGGTAATCAGATGCAAATCATGCACCAAGGCCAGCTCTTCATCCTCCAAAGCCAGACTTCTTCCCGGTTTTCCCTGCTCCAAACATTCTCTGAGCCGGTGTAACAGTGGAAGCACCTTCTCGGCTTCCTTCTGTGCTTCCTTGTTCACGCGAGTCAGTTTAGTCTGTTTGGCAATACGATTGTTCACCGTATCAAGATCAGCTAGGGCCAGTTCGATGTTTATGGTCTCTATGTCATCCTCTGGATCAATTTTATTATTGACGTGAACAATATCTGAATTATCAAAACAACGCACTACATGGGCTATGACCCCCACTTCCCTGATCGATGCAAGAAATCTATTGCCAAGGCCTTCACCTTTTGAGGCTCCTGCCACCAAACCGGCAATATCTACGAATTCAAAGGTTGCGGGCACCACTTTAGCCGGTGGAATCAATGCAACAATCTTATCAAGGCGGGAATCGGGAACGGAAACGATACCCACGTTGGGATCGATTGTACAGAAAGGATAGTTCGCCACCTCGGCAGGGGCTGCCGTCAAGGCGGAAAAAATAGTGGACTTACCTACATTTGGCAGACCAACGATGCCGCAATTTAAACCCATTGTATACCTCATTATCGACTCTATTGAGTCAGCGAAGGCAGTGTAGCACATATTGACTTGCACGTTAACCAGCCCTATAGTCAACACCGATGAGTACTATCCAAGAACAAGAGACCAGAGGCAAGCAAATCCATGAAATCAACCAGGCAAGGCAAAAAGCCTTGTTGCTTATCATACTTGAGCCGCAAGACACAGAGCAAACCTTTCTTCGCAAATCCCAAGAGCTGCAAGCCTTGGTCGATACAATGGGCGTAGAGAGTGCCTTTACAGAACGCATCATGATTCGGCAGATTCACAGCTCAACGCTTATCGGAAGCGGGAAAGTACAGGCCATCAAGCAATTGATCGACCAAAACCCGGTTGACCTCGTTATTTTTGACAAGGGGATCAACCCCAGGGTACAACGAAATCTTGAAAAAGAGCTTGAAGTTTGCGTCATCGACCGCGATGAGGTCATCCTGCAGATTTTTGCCGACCGCGCAGCGACCAAGGAAGCAGTATTGCAGGTGGAGTTGGCAAGACTTGAATACTCTCTGCCCAGACTCACCCGGAAATGGACCGACCTGTCTCAACAGCGAGGAGGCGTCAAAGGGAGTAGAGGAGCAGGAGAGACACAGCTCGAACTCGACAGACGACAAATTCAAGATCGTATCATCGCCCTCAAAGCACAGCTTAAAAAAGTAGCGCAACAGCGGGACATCCAAAGAAGCCAACGTCTTGAAGGAAAGTTGCCTACCGGAGCCATCGTAGGGTACACCAACAGCGGTAAATCTTCCTTACTCAATGCCCTGAGCAGTGCAGGGGTATTGGTGGAAGATAAACTCTTTGCAACACTCGATCCGACTACCAGAATGGTGAAACTACCCGGTGGAGAGGAGATTCTACTCTCTGACACGGTAGGCTTTGTCAGTGACCTTCCCCACCATCTAGTACAAGCCTTCAAAAGCACCCTTGAAGAGGCAAAGTACGCCGATTTCTTGATCATCGTATGTGATGCATCCCATCCTGACATGATTGCCCAATACACAACTACCGTACAAGTACTCGAAGAACTCGGTTGCACTGACAAAAAGGCCATAGTGCTTGCAAACAAAATGGACAAAGTCACCGATTCTTTCTCTGTTTCCAGACTCAGGTCGATGTACAGTCCTGTTTTGGAAACATCCATCAAGACAGGAGATGGCTTGGATTCATTGCTACTTCAAATCGGGATGACCCTTCATGAACTTTGTCCTACTACAACATACCTGATACCCAACACTCGCCATGACTTGGTATCGCACATCCATCGCTATGGCCAGATACAGAGCATCGAGTATCTTGAGGAAGGCATTCTGGTTACAAGTAAGATTCAAGAGCGTTTCCAAGGTCCTCTGCAACCGTTTTTCAAGGCTTGAAAAAGGATGCTCTGATCAAGAGCATCCTCGTGTCAACAACACATAGTTGGCTTTTCTCAGAACCGCCAGAGGGCCCCGATATATCCATCAAAGTATAAATCAATTTTTGGCAAAATCCATATACCGGGAACAACCCTCAAATAGATATCAAGCGGAACATCTTTGTCGGCCAATCTATACATGACCCCGAAAGGGGCAATAGCGGCAAGACCGAATTTTTGTCCTGACTTCAAGGGGATGCCGACATACGCACCACCGCCGACGGTTACGTCGAACATCGCCTTATCGATGGTAAACTCTGTCAACTTGAAATTGGCTGCCCCGTCTACAGACAGATATCCGGAGAGAAATCCAAAACCAAGATTACCGATCAAGTCAAACCCATCCATCTTGTACTGGACAGCTGCACCAACACCTGTACCAAGATTCAAGCCGATTGCAAGATCAGTTTTTGCAACCCCGCCAGTAGCCGCAGAGACCGGAACCAAAAGCAACGCAACCAGTACCAAGACAAAGAGAAATCTCTTCATACACATACTCCTTTGTAGGCTTGCTTCCTACGATCTATGGATGAAATAAACTATAACACAGGCACATATACTTTGGTAGTGACGAACGAATGAGTTTGAGACAATGGCAAATGCTCTGGAGTTTTCTTACGTTCCTCGGTATTATACAAAAAGAGAGGAAGTGTAAATGAAAACAAAGCAACTTACCCTTCGTGGGGCGATTATTGGGACAGTTGGCTTGCTGGTGATTACCGCCAGTTCAATGTATGTAGCACTGCGAATGGGGGCCTTACCTTGGCCTACAATCTTTGTAACTGTGGTAAGCATGGCAGCTCTTAAAAAGGCAAAAGGATCCACTCTTCAAGAGATCAACATCACCCATACAATCATGAGCAGCGGTGCGATGGTCGCCGGCGGCTTGGCCTTTACCCTTCCGGGGCTTTGGATGATTGATAAAGATGCAACCTTTTCCATCCCAAGTCTCATTGTACTTGCGGTTGTGGGAGCAATTTTGGGAACGCTGTTTTCTGCACTTTTCCGAAAAAAACTGATCGTCGAAGAGGCATTGCCCTACCCTATGGGTATAGCCAGCTATAATACGCTGCAAGCCGGTGCCAAAGGTGGAGCAGGAGCAAAAACTCTCTTTGCCTCGATGGGTGGCTCTGTTCTCTTCACCGTCTTGCGTGATGGATTTGGAAAAATCCCTGCCCTGCTCACCCTCTTCAAAGGCAGTGCAATGGTCCCGGCATTCTCCATCTGGGTCTCTCCCATGGCGATGGGTATCGGGGCAATCATTGGACCGCTTTACGCATTGCTTTGGTTCGGGGGCGCAATTTTCGGGTTTTATGTACTGACACCCATCGGCATTATGCAAGGCCTATTTCCATCCATGGCTGAAGCGGACGTTTTTCGCTCCAACCTTGGTATCGGGCTTATGATCGGCACAGGACTCGGTGTATTTTTCAAAGCGGTTGCTTCAAAAATGCTTGCCCAGAAAAAACTGGAAGAAGACAGAAAAGGGGGCCTTTCAAAAAACCAAAGAATCTTGGTTCTTCTGATTCTTTTCTTCGCTGTAATCATCCTTTCCTTGGGGACTGAATTGGGGCTGGTTGAAGCCATTGTTCTCATGGCCGGTATTTATCTTGCGACCTATCTATCGGGCATGCTGACCGGACAGACCGGTATCAACCCGATGGAGATCTTCGGCATCTTGGTTCTTCTGGTTATCCAACTCATCTCCAAGCCTTCATTGATAGCCTCTTTCAGCATAGCAGCAGTGGTTGCAGTAGCCTGTGGTCTTACCGGTGATGTCATGAACGACCTGAAGAGTGGCCATCTACTTAAAACCGACCCTCGACAGCAAATTCTCGGAGAAGGTATCGGAGGAGTCGTCGGTGCAATTTTGTCGGTATTCGTCCTTTTGATCATGAAAGCTTCATTCGGGGGCTTTGGCACCCCTGAACTTCCAGCCCCTCAGGCTGCTGCTGTTTCTGCTATGGTCGGAGGGCTGAGCCATATTCCGGCTTTTCTTATCGGTTTGGGCATCGGGCTGGTCCTTTTTCTGGCCAATATACCCAGCGCCACACTTGGACTTGGTGTGTATCTGCCGATTTACATCAGTTCGGTAATGGGTGCAGGAGCTCTTCTGAGCGCCCTTGTAAAGGCCGTGCTGAAGAAGCGCATTGCAAAAGAAGCGCTGACAGAAAACACTGGCTTGGTTGCAAGCGGATTGCTTGGGGGAGAAGGCATCACAGGGGTGGTAATCGCTATTCTTTCGATGCTCAAATAGGTATACTGAAAGAATGCAGAACGAAATACATATTCCCAAATCCTTATATGGTCTTGATGAAGCAACCTTAGTTGAAATTCTTGGCTTACAGAAAGCATTCTCAGGAAAACAGATATTCAATTGGCTGGTCAAAGGAGTCACCTCCTTTGACCAGATGACAAACCTAAGCAAAGCTGAGCGTGAACGCCTGAAAGCCTTGATGGACAGTCCTTGCTCCTCGGTGGTGCACACGCAACATACCGACAGCAGTGGGGCTACAAAGCTGGGTATAAAGCTCCATGACGGGTCAATCATCGAGACAGTGCTCCTGGTGGATAAAAAGGGTCGTCATACAGCCTGTCTCTCCAGTCAGGTAGGCTGTGCAATGGGTTGTACCTTTTGCAGAACCGGTACCATGGGCTTGGAGAGAAACCTTGCGACCGAAGAAATCATTGAACAATATGTACATCTTTTACAAGTAAGTGGACAACCAATCACCCACATCGTGTATATGGGAATGGGGGAACCTCTTGCAAACATTGCTGCAGTAAACAGAAGCATCAGGTATTTCCACCAAGAAAACACCTTTCAGATCAGTTACAGAAGAATCACCATATCCACTTGCGGTGTGGTTCCAGGCATCCTGAAACTCGCTGAACAAAAGCTTCCAGTTAAGCTCGCGGTCTCTTTGGTGACGGCAGACAACTACAGTAGAAGCCAGATCATGCCGGTGAACAACAAATGGGACATCATGGAACTCAAGCAAGCGTTGATTCACCTTCAGAGAGTTGGAGGCAAACGCTTCACCTTTGAGTATTGTCTCCTGCACAACATCAATACCGATGAGAAGAGCGCAAAGAAGCTTGCCTCCTACGTGCAGGGCTTGCATGTAGTGGTCAATCTCATTCCCTGGAATCCTGCAGAAGAATTGCCCTATGAGACTCCTTGTGAAGAGGAAATCGACCAGTTTTGCCGTTATCTCGAACGCTATCATGTGAACTATACGAGAAGGAGATCTCGGGGAAGAGAGATCAACGGGGCCTGCGGACAGTTGGCTGTACCACTGAACAAAGGGCTTGACTTGGACTATGAGCTCATGGTTGATGAGGATGATGAGTAGGCTCTGAAGCATAGAACTGCTTATCCAGACGTAGAACGAGTACCAGAAAGAGAAGCAGGACTCCACTTGAGGCCATCAAAAGTCGCAAGGATACTACATCGGAGAGAGGGCCGAAGAGCATCATCCCCAGTGGCAGTGCTCCGCTGTACATAATGTTCTGGAAAGCAAAGATACGTCCTTGCACCGACTCATCGGTGCGTTGTTGCAGCAACGTAATCGTTGCTGTCTGTACTATGGTCAAAGCGACACCGTAGGAAACCATCAAAGATAGATACACAATAAAGCTGTCGATCAATCCCATGCCGATGGCAAGGATTCCAAAAGCTGACATACCGAGTAAGAGTGTCTTTACTTGGTTCTTGTACCCTCCCCAAAAACTCATCAACAAACCACCTAGGCTCATACCGGCAAAACCCACCACTTCGACCAAGGTCATATAGGCATAACTTTGCTTATAGAACCGAGCTACAAACAAGGTAGCCAGAAAGCCTGCCGGTATGACCAAAATGATGAAGATGCCATAGAAAACCAACATTTTTCCAATCCACCGGTTCTCAAAGGCATATCGAGATCCTTCCTTTATTTCCGAAAATACAGACATACCCCTTTTGGGTTTCTTCTGATGTACGAGAGACAGAGCCGCAAGCAAACTACTGCCAACCACTGCTGTCGTCACATCCAGAAACAAGGAGCTTCTCAATGTAGAGAAGGTGAGAAATGCACCAGCTGCAAACGGTGAAGCAAACTGGATGAGGGAAGTAAGGGTGGCATAAAGAGCGTTGAAACGCATCAGATACTGTGGCTCCACTAGGTGGGGAATCATGGCAGAAACCGCAGGAACCTGTATGCCTGTACCGAGGGAACGAACCAAGGATACTATCAGTAAAGAAACATACATTGCAGGCTTCGTTTCAAATAGTGGAAACAATAGAGCCAGAGATAGTGTGGCAAGAGCGATTAGAATATCACTGGCGATGATAAGGTATTTTTTGTTGTATCGGTCAGCCCAGACTCCCGAGACAAAGGAAATCAGAAACTGTGGAACAAAGGCACATAGGGTCAATGCTGATACCCAAACACCCGAAGAAGTCTCCAAGGTTATATACCAAACCAGCGCAAACTGAACGATAGAAGACCCGAACAGCGTTATCCCCTGACTAACGAGAAACAGTATTGTTTTAATTTTCCAACCTTGCATGGAGCACCCTCTGTACAGAATTTTTTACAGCTTAGCTTGTCTTCAAACTCTGGTGGTATAGTGGAGGGTTCATTTTTATCAGCAGTTGTTTCATGGTCTTTGCATCATCCAGGGAGGTAGACAAGGAGACAAGAAGTTGGTCGCAGACAGAAATCAGATCCTCATTCTTCGATGGTGTGTTCAGCACAACTTCCATGTTGGCTGTCGGATCATTCTCCAAGTGTTTGAGTAAACGAAGAATTGCCATGAGGGAGTAGTTTGCCATGCGAAGTGTTCTGATAATCAGTAGTCTTTGGATATCCTGCCCATCATAGTAACGATACCCATTTACTTTACGCTTGGTGGTAATCAGGCCATTGAGCTCCCAGTTTCTCAGGGTATCGATTGTCAGGCCAAGTTGACGGGAAGCTTCCTGGCGTTTCAGCTCGAGTGTTACGGGGCAAATTCGACCTTCGACTATCGCTCGTACCGAATCGATTGCCTTATGTGCACTTCTGATTTCCTCCTCTATCATGCAAGCATACAGATCTGCTGCTTGTAAAGCCTCGTCAAAATTGCAATCGGATGATAGATGAAGAATGCTCAGGACCTGATTACGCAACCCGTGATGCAATACCTCTGCTCTCAAGCCAATACGAGCTAGCTTCATCTGACATATGTGCAGATCTGTGAAAATGCGATATCCGTTCTTACTACGCTCAGCTTCTGTTATGAAGTGCAGTTTTTCGTAGAGGCGCACCGTATTCGGATGGACCTTAGCTTTTGCAGCTACCTCATTGGTACGATAGATTTGCATTTCCTGAAACTACCACCTAGGAAACAATCAATCAAGCGGGAGATCTTGAAAAATTACAATGCTGCTTCTACTTTGCTATAGAAGCAGCATGCAACAGGATTACATTTCTTCCTTACTTCTCTAAAACAGCCTTGATTCTTCTCACTCCAGCTGAAGAAGACTGCTCCTTGAGAATCTTGAAGTGCCCCATCTGTGCCGTACTTTCCACGTGCGGGCCTCCACAAACCTCCATGGAGAAATCCCCAACCGAGTACACTTTAACCTGTTCGCCATACTTGCTGTCAAAGAAAGCAATCGCGCCCTTCTCTTTCGCCTCTTCAAGGCTCATTGTCTCAAAGGAAATAGGAAGATCTCTCTGAATCTGCTCATTGACCAGATCCTCAACCTTCTTTATTTCCTCTGCCGTCATGGCACTGTGATGGGTGAAGTCAAAACGTAAGCGATCGACCGTGATGTTTGACCCCTTCTGTCCAACATGATCTCCGAGTACGATTCTCAATGATTTATGAAGCATATGCGTAGCGGTGTGCAACGCTGTGGTTTTGTCACTATGGTCGGCCAAGCCACCCTTGAACTTCTGCTCTGATCCACTTCTACTGATCTGCTGATGCTTTTCAAAGGCTTCCTTGAATCCCTGCTCATCAACAGTGAACCCATGCTCAGAGGCCAGCTCCTTGGTCAGTTCAATAGGATAACCGAAGGTGTCATACAGCTTGAAAGCCGTTCTACCGCTGATCTGACGGCTGTTGCCCTTCAGCAAGTTGGGAAGCATCTTTTCAAACTCGCGCTCCCCTTTTGCCAAGGTTTCACTGAACTTAGCCTCTTCCATCGCTAGTTCCTTGAGCACAAAATCCTTGTTCTCAAGCAACTCCGGATAAGCAGCACTGTAGAGTTCAAGGACAACCAAAGCAAGTTCGCCAAGGAACGCTCCCTCGATACCGAGTTTGTGCCCATGCCTGACCGCTCGTCTGATTAACCGGCGTAGGATATACCCCTGTCCGACGTTCGAAGGCGCAACTCCGCGTTGATCGCCTAAAATAAAGACACTGGTACGGATATGATCTGCAAGAATTCTGATGGAAACATCGTCATCCTCATTTGTCGTGTAGGTCTTTGAAGAAAGCCGTTCGATGCCAAGGATAATCGGCTGAAAGACTTCTGTCTCATAGACTGATTTCTTACCCTGCAAGATTGCTATCGTCCGCTCGATTCCCATACCGGTATCGACGCACTTGCGTTCCATCTCTTCATAGGTTCCATCGCTGTTTTTCTTGTAGCCCATGAAAACATCATTCCAGATTTCAAAGTACTTGCCGCAATGACATCCAGGTCGGCAGTCAGGACCACAAGCAGCTCTTCCTGTATCTATGAACATCTCACTGTCCGGACCACAAGGACCGGTCTCTCCGGCTGGTCCCCACCAGTTGTCCTCTCGGGGAAGGAAATAAATCCTCTCTTTTGGAATGCCGTAGCTCTCCCACGTTGCTGCAGCTTCATCATCTCTTGGAACACTCTCATCGCCGGCAAACACCGTAACAGACAGCTGAGAGACGTCAAGGCCCAAGACTTCTGTCAAAAACTCATAGCTATAGGCAATTGCTTCCTTCTTGAAGTAATCACCGAGTGACCAATTTCCAAGCATCTCAAAAAAGGTGAGATGATGAGGGTCTCCTACCGCCTCGATGTCACCGGTACGGATGCACTTCTGATAATCAGTCAGGCGTGTTCCGCTAGGGTGGTCGCTTCCCAGAATATAGGGAACCAGAGGATGCATTCCTGCTGTAGTAAACAAGACAGTGGGATCATTTTCAGGGATCAAGGAAGCCCCACTGATTTGAACATGGTTCTTTGATACAAAAAAATCAATAAATTTTTGCCGTAATTCGTTGGCGGTCAGCTCTTTTTTCATAATTGTAGATAGTAGTCTTCTCATTACTTACATGTCAAGGATGTGCAAGCGTTCCTCTGCTAGGAAAACAGCTGAAGCTGTACAAATGCATCTTTCGGTTTTCCCACACTTGCCTTGCGTTTCATAGCCTGTGCTAAGACTCGGGGTATATCGCCGCTTTTATGTATTACGAAGACTCTGCTCTTGTTTGCAAACTGGCGTGGCCATAGAATACTGTGATTATCCACGCTTCCTTGATAGATGAAGATATACCTCTTTTGCTCCAAGGCAAAGGTTGCCTGTCGTACAGCACCGCCTCCGTCACGATCCTCTACAACCACAGAAGCAAGACTCAAGGCACTCATCAATCGGTTGCGAAGCAAGAAATGCCATTTTTGGGTTTTTGTGCTCGGTGCAAATCGGCTTACTACTGCACCACATTGGGCAATCTGCTGCTGCAAGAGCTCATGCTCTGGAGGATACACCGAACAAAGAGGAGTTCCGATGACAGCTATAGTTGGATTACCCATGGCCAATGCTGCCTTATGTGCAACCCCATCAATACCAAGAGCAAGTCCACTGGCCACAACATAGCCGGCCTTCCCCAGAGCCCTCGAGGTTTGCAAGGCAAGCTCCTTCCCCTCAAGAGAAGGGGAACGTGTCCCTATGACCGAAACAGAAGGCTCCTTCAGTAATCCCAGATTACCCTGCACATAGAGAAACATTGGCCGATAAGCAAAAGAATCAATCTGCTTCGGCCAGTGAGGGCTTGAACGATCTAGTACAACGACCGAATCATCCATCTTCTCAAACGCAGTGCGACAGTGGTAATAAGCATCACTGACAACAGAACTCTTTACCCCAAGAATTGCTGCATACCGATCGATATGCAACAACAACGGTTGGGTTGTATCGAGCTCTGTCTGCAATTGTTCGAATGCTTGCAACGCTTGTTTTTCAGAACCCCTGGATGCATGGACAAGACTCTCGTAATGTAGTGCTTGCAATACAGTAGCTTTCAAGCTCTAATCATCCTCATAGAGTTCATTGACCGTCGCCCAAGCATCCCCATCCCCTTTTCTCAAGCCACTAAGCAGCTCGTACTGATTCAGCAATGTTACCAGATGGGTTTTCTTGACTTCATCTGGATCGGAGATGCCAACCACCTTGGATAGTTCTTCGCTCTCATTGGATAAAGCAACAACTCGATCAAACTCAGCGAGGAGATCTTGTTTCTTTACATAGAAAAAATCAGGCACATTCAAGATGAGAACTGGCATGAACTGTCTACGAACCAAAGCTTCTGCGGTCAAGCGTATCTGTTCTTCACTTGCATCAGGACCCAGGGCTTCATACTGTTTACGCAATGCTTCCATAGGTTTTCCCTCCTGTTCCCATGATAGCCAAGGTTTTCAGAAAAAGCAAAAGCAATACGTACCTTACGCATTCCTTTTTCGATAGAGAAGTCCCAGTACCTGAATGGAGATCAGGGGAGTCATCGCAATAAGAGCCACAACACCGAAGGCATCCAAAAACGGGTTTCCTCCAGATGATGCAGAGGCTCCCAAGGTAAATGCCAGTAGAAAAGAACTGGACATGGGACCAGAGGCAACCCCTCCTGAATCAAACGCAATGGCCGTGAACAACGGTGGACACTTGAAGGTCATCAAGAGCGCTATAAGATACCCAGGAAAGATAAAATAGAGCAGTGGCAATTGGTAGACTACTCTGACCATCGCCAGTGCTACAGCAATGGAAACCCCGATGGAGAAGAAGAGCAGCACCATGGACTTCTTGATCGAACCTCCACTAACATCCCGAACCTGGTCGGTGAGCACCCAAACAGCAGGCTCTGCGAGCACAACCACCGCCCCTAGGAACAATCCAATAGGAACAAGAAGCCATACTTGCTCACTTGAGCCGATAAGCTTGCCTATAGCAGAACCGATTGGCATGAAAGCTCCGTTCACCCCGACCAAAAACAGAATGAGACCCAATGCTGCATAGACCAAACCTTGTATCGTACGTATCAGTTGATATCGTGAGAGATGAAGCAAGGTAACGTGGTACATGCCTAGCAGTACAACCAAAGGACCAAGGGCCTGAAGCACTTCGATAAAACTGTTTTTAAACAATTGACCTAGTGTATGCTGCACACTCTCTCCTCCTGCAATAACCGCAGGAGCTCCCTTAGCAGCCAAAGCCATAACAAGAACCGCAAGGATAGGGCCTATTGAAGCTATTCCAACAAGTCCAAAGCTATCTTCCTCGCTATGCGACGTCTTTCTCACACCCGCAAGTCCGACTCCAAGAGCAAGAATGAAAGGAACTGTCATAGGACCGGTGGTGGCGCCTCCCGCGTCATAAGCGATGCCGAGGAAGAATTGGTCAACAAAGAGAGAGAGGATCATGATCAGGGCATAGAAGCCTATCAATATCCATCGATAGGAGATGGAAAAAATGATACGGGCAAACGATATGGCAACAAAAAAACCCACTCCAAGAGAGATTGAGACAACAAGGCTCATCCTTGAAATCGATTGGGAATGATTTGTGACCTGTTGAGCTAAAACCTGGACCTGTGGCTCTGCGATAGTGATGACCAAGCCGATCAACAAGCCGTTTGCCAACAACAGCTTAAGATTCTTCTTTTTCATCAAACCCGAACCAATTCGGTTCCCATTAGGGTATATACCGATTTCATTTCCCAGGAGAAACAAACTCAAGCCAAGAATTATGGCAATCGACCCGAGCACAAACATGAGAACTGCATCCCATCCTACAGGTGCTATCGTAAGATTCAGAACAATGACGATTAGAATCAAGGGTACAATAGATATGGTTGTTTCCTTGAGTTTCTTTACAAGACTCATCTCTGTGCTCCTCGTTCTCTCATCAATGCGTCATACCACCAAGAGTGATAAACTCTTCAACATCGATACAAAAAGCCAAGCCAGAACCCAACTGAGCAAACTGAGGAACTGTTTTTATTGCATCAAGCACAACCTGAGTCTTTTTTGCATCCACAAGCATGAGTAACATCTCTTTCTCCGGAACAAGCTGTACCCCAAAGAACTTCACATCCTCTTCTTTTCCCGTTCCTCTGGCATTGAGGATCGTCCCCCCGGTGGCTCCTGCCTTTCTGGCGACGTCCATCACTTCATCGGCGACGCCTCGATTGACGATACAGGTGATAAGAGAATATGGGCTTTCCATGGACTTACTCCTTTTTTCTTGCAAATTGGTCATATTGATAGACAAAGGTGATTGCGTATGTCGAAGAATCTGAGGAACATCGAGCACCATCGCTATGCCACAGGCATGTCGCTTATTACGCCTAAAATGATCGAGCGCTTGCAAAATGGACGGAACTTCATTCTTATCGAGCAGGGTAAGGACTACTTCCTTCTCTACATCACCGAGTCCGAGCATGCGCAAAATGGAGTTTTCTGCCGTCCCTCTACCCATGATGATGGTACCCCCACGAGCACCCGCGGCTTTTGTGGTTGCAACCAAGTCATCGCCCAGTCCTTCTGCGACGATACTCAATAGCAATCTTCCTTGCAAATAGACAGTCTGTAGTGCATCTTGCATAACATTCATTCAAGCTAGACAGCTTATCTCCTGACTTTGATGAGAAACCATAGGGAGCCATGGTCATGTGTATACTATACAGGAAAAACAAAAAAAATGCACACTGTACATGGAACCATGTACACTGCACATCTATAAATCGTTAATATAACGACAGTTAAGGAGAAAATGTTTTGCCGCCTCTCAGAATTGAACTGAGGACACAAGGATTTTCAGTCCTTTGCTCTACCAACTGAGCTAAAGCGGCGTCAACGTCATCTTGTATACCCTACTTTCCGATTCCTTGTCAACACCTTTTGAATAAATCTCTCAATCTTGTGCAAAGCTGATACATCTGTTACAGTCTCAACGTCATGACAAACACACAGCCTGCACTCCTATCGGTTGCCTCTTTGAACTTCTCGTTCGAGGCAGAAAAGCCTATACTGAATGACATCTCGTTCTGTGTCGAACAAGGAACCTTCACCTTGATCGCAGGGCCAAACGGGTCGGGAAAGAGTTTACTGCTTCGCCTCATCAAGGGTCTTATCAAGCCAAACAGCGGTTCAATTTTCCTTGATGGAGAGGATGTCACCAAACATCCAAAGAAACGCATG
>Ga0334889_1002764_pt1 | contig 18913 bp, 17 predicted proteins | sample GraSluR1_MG_2_FD_207222 | JGI IMG/M metagenome (GOLD analysis project Ga0334889, IMG submission 207222) | Sludge microbial communities from methane-producing bioreactor in Wageningen University, Netherlands - Granular Sludge_8_08-R1 | ecosystem: Engineered > Bioreactor > Anaerobic > Unclassified... | reverse complement strand
GATCGAAATGCTGATGCGGATGGCAGACACCCGCGCCCCCCAATGCATGGTCACCGGCGGCTATGAATTGCTGGACCGCCGCGGGCGCCCGCTGAGCCTTTTCCGTTTCCCGCGCGGCGGGCGCATGTCCCTGGACGACCAACTCCGCGGCAACACCACCACGGTGGTCGCCCTGTTTCGCAAGGACTACCTTGGCCCGGACCCGTTCGACACGTCACTGCGCGCCTGCATCGACGAAGGCCTCTGGCTGGATCTGGCGAGTCGCAATACGGACTGTTGCGTCCTGCCCCGCGTGATCTTCGGTCGTCGGTTGCGTTGCGGCAGCATCGCCCACCACGCCGACAACCGCTTCGCAGCCGGCTGCCGCTTGTACGCCCAATGGCTGCCGAAGGTCCGCGATCGCGACGCGTTCAGCGACCGCATGCATCGTTTTGCCTTCTTCTGCGGGGCATTAGCCTTTGCCGGCGGCCGACCCGAAGCGCTGGACACGTACCTCTCCGCCATTCCGCCCGCCGAACTCCGGGCCGATTTCAATGCGGCGGCGGCGGGAAGCCTGCTCTGGGCTTTCCTGTTCACGTACGGTACCGACGGCCACACGTGGCAAACACACGCCCGGTCGTGGACCGCGGACATCGAGACGTGGTTGGAAGCCGGCCCCCTGGAGGAGCACGCCGCCCGGGTCCTCGCGGCGCTCGAGGACGCCGTCGACGCCGACCACGAGCCGGTGCGACGCGTGGACGCCCTGTTCGCACAGCGTCCCGACGCAAGGCGAGTCGTCATCTATGGCCTGGGCACCAACGGTCGCACTCTGCTGGAACACCTACGACGCACGTTGCGACCTGGTGTGCCCAACCTCGCGGTGGCGGACGATCATGCAAGCGAACTGACCTTCGATCTGCTCGGGCTTCCTCGGGAAGACCCTCGCCAATGGCGTCAGTGGCCGGCGAACACCCTGGTGCTGGTGACGCCGAACGATTCAAGGGCAATGGTGGATCGTCTGCTGCAGGCAGATGGACGACCGGATCACGATTTCATCGACGTGGCGACAGCCGCCTGCCGGCACGAACCGGCCACCTGCTGAACGGAGCGACGAAATGGCCCAGACGCCGCAGGTTTCCATCCTCACGCCCTGCCGAAACGCCGCGGACACCCTGCCGGCCACCGCGGCCGGCGTTCAGGCCCAGACCCTCACCGACTGGGAATGGCTCTGCGTCGACGACGGATCGACCGATGAGACTCGAAGCCTGCTGGACCGGCTCGCGGCCGCCGATTCACGCGTCCGAGTACACAGCGCACACGCCCGCGGCGCCGCCGCAGCCCGCAACGCCGCCCGGCGTCAGGCCCGCGGCCATTACATTCTCTTCCTCGACGCCGACGACACGATGCGGTCGGACGCACTGAACGTGCTTGTGCGCGCGGCGTCTCTTGCCGGCCCGCGCACGCTGGTTGCCGCCGGCTACGAGTTCCTGGATCGAGACGCCCGCCCCCTGAACTGGTATCACTTTCCCTCCGTGCCGGACTTCACGCTGGACGTGCTGTTGCGCGGCAACCGCATTCCGATGATGACGCTCATCCCGTCCGACGGCCTCGCCCCACAGCCACTGGATGAAGACCAGCAGGCATGCATCGATTGGGACCTGTGGTGCCGCCTGGCCCATGAGGGTTTCCGTTGCGTCACGGTGCCTCGTGTGTTGTTCGGATGCCGGCTTCGCCGTGACAGCCTCAGCCACCGCACCGAGATCCTCTTTGCCGCGGGGCGGCGCATGTGTGCCAAGTGGCTGCCCCACGCCGGCCGGCCGGACGAGTTGGACGACGTTCCCTACCGCTGGGCTTGCGCGTGCGGGGCCCTCGCGCTGGCGTCCGGCGATCCGCACGCGATTGTCCGATACGTGGAAGGCCTGGCCCCCCCGGAGCAGACGGATGGATTCGTCCACGCCCTTGCCGCGGCCTTGCACCATGCGTTCCGGTTCGTCCACGGCACCGTCAGGCAGACGTGGTCGTCGCACGCCGAGGCGTGGCGGCCGCAGATCGAGTCCTGGCTGCGCAGCGGCCCGCTCGCCCGTTTCGCCGGGCCGACCCTGGCCTGCCTGGATGCCATCTGTCCGGACCCGGCCAGGCGCTTCGAGGCGGTGCGGGAATTCCTCCGTGGGCAACCGGCGGTGAAATCGATCCTGGTCTACGGACTCGGCACGAACGGGCTGACTCTGCTGGAGCAGTTGCGCAGCGATCCGACGCTTCGGCACTTCGTCCTGTTCGTCGCAGACGACCGTGCGGGGCCGTTGACGTTCGAGACGCTCGGCCTGCCCCGTTCCGACCCGCGGCATTGGGAGCGATGGCCGGAGCAGACCGTGACGGTTGTGACGCCGAACCGGTGCGACGAGATGAAGGCATGTCTGGACCGCGCCGGCGGCCGGGAGAACAATGACTACATGGTCCTCGCCCGTGCCGCGGTCGCGGTAGAGGCAGGAACCTGAGAGGAGTCAACGCCTGTGAATCCCTGGCCGCTCACCATCTCGCTTCCGCAGGGCTACACGGTCAGCGGCGTCACTACCTGGGCCGTGACACTGGCCGATGCCCTCGCGAATACCGGGCGGGAGGTCCGCCTGCTGTTCCACGTCCCCCACAATGACTACGAGGAGCTTCCCCTGGGGCCCGGACCCGGCCGACGCAACCTGCGGGTGATCCGCGCGCCCCGTATCACCGACCTCGCTGAATGGCCCCAGTGTGTCCGCATCTACCGGGACCTGCTGCCGACGATTCTGTCGCCGAATCTGATCGCGGAAAGTTACGCCATTGCCGCGACCCTGGCGTCCGTTCACCCGGACGCCCTGCGCGTGGTCGGGTGGAACCATTCGGACAATCCGTACGATTACGCCTGCCTGTCGTACTACGAACCGATCGTACACCGGTATCTCGGCGTCAGTCGCCGCTGCGCCGACGAGTTGAGCCGTCGTGTGCCGCACCGTACGGATCACGTGCGTCACCTGCCCTACGGCGTGCCTGTCGTCGAAGACTCTCCGCGGCCTCCGATCCAGGGCCGCCCCGTGCGTCTGGCCTACGTCGGCCGGCTGGAGCAGTCGGGGAAGCGAGTGCTCGACTACGTCGATCTGGCCTGCGAGCTGGATCGACGGGGAGTCGCGTTTGATCTGCGGATCATCGGGGACGGCCCCCAGGCGGCGGAGCTGGCGAATCGAATCGACCGAACCGCGCCCGGGCTCCGCACGCCCGGCGCACGCATGCGGTTGGAGCCCCCGCTGCCCCCGGCCGACGGCATCCGTGCCGCGTGGTGCTGGGCCGACGCGTACCTGCTGAACTCCACGCGAGAGGGGTTCAGCGTGGCCATGATCGAGGCCATGGCCTGCGGCTGCATCCCCATCGTCAGCCGTGTTCCGAGCGGTGTGGGCGACATCATCCGTGAACCGCAAAACGGCCTGACGTTCCCCGTGGGCGACATCCCGGCCCTGGCCGACCGCATCCAGTGGCTGACGCAGCAGACGGACGCCGCGCTGCGGGCCATGTCCGCAGAAGCTCGCCGCGCCGTCGAAGCCGCCTGCGGCTACCCCGGCTACCTTCGCACGGTGGTCCAAATGCTCGACGACGTGCAGGCTGCACCCGACCGCCCCTGGCCCGCCGCCCGCCGAGTGCTCATGGACGGCGACGACGCAGGAGGCAGCGCCACCGTCCCCGCCGACGCCTCCGACCGGCTGCGCCACGTCCTGGATGAAATTGCCGACGCCGGCCAAGGCCCGGTGGCCGTCTTCGGCGCCGGCAAGCACACCCGCGCGCTTGCCGCTGCGCTCGCCGACTCGCCAGTCCCCATCGTGGCCGTTGTCGACGAAAACGACCGCCTCTCCGGCCACACCCTCTGGGGCTGGCCCATCGTCACGCCCGACCGCGCCGCCGAGACCGGCGCCCGCACCGTGGTGATCAGTTCGTGGTTGCACGAGGCCGAGATTCTCACCCGCCACGCCGAGTTATTCGAACGCGCCGGGCTCCATGCCCGTTCGCTCTATGCCCCTGCCAACGCGAACGGCTGCGGCCGCGTGCCATCCGTTACCCGTTGAGATGGGAGAAGCCGAGGTTACGCGCAGCCTCCGCGGGTGGCCCCGAGCGAACGCCGGGCGTCCCGCACCGCCGCAATCGCCTCGTCCACGTCCGACTCGGTGAGAAACATGCCGGTTGAGAACCGAACCGTGCCGCCCGCATAGTCCTCCGGAACGCGCATGGCCGCCAGCGTCTCCGAGATGTGAACGCCGTCGGCATGACACGCCGCCCCGGCCGAGGCTGCCACTGCCGGCATGGCCGACAACAAGTCACTCGCCCGAACGCCGGGAAATCCCAGACTCAGCGTGTTGGGCAGGCGATGCTCCGGATGTCCGTTCAGACGCACGTCGGGCACATACGATGCGATCCCCTCGTGCAAGCGCTCGCGTAAGGCCCGCATGTGCGTCTGCCTATGCGGCAGCTCGTCCGCGGCACAGGCGCAGGCCTCGCCCAGTCCCACGATGCCCGCCACGTTCTCCGTGCCGGCGCGTCGACCGGCCTCGTGGCCGGCGCCGTGGATGAGTGTCTCCAGTGCGAGCCCCTCCCGCACGTACAGTGCCCCAACGCCCTTGGGCGCGTAGAGCTTGTGGCCCGCGACGCTCAATACATCGACGCCAAGCTCCTCCACCCGCACGGGAATCTTCCCCACGCTCTGCGCGGCATCCGTGTGAACCGGCACGCCGTGACTTCTCGCGATGGCCGCAATCTCGCGGATCGGCTGAAGCGTCCCCACCTCGTTGTTGGCGTGCATGATCGTAATCAGGATCGTTTCCGGCGTGATGGCATGTTCAACCGCAGCGGGATCCACCCGCCCCGCGCCATCGACGCCGATCGTGGTGACCCGATAGCCCTGCGTCTGAAGGTACCGGCACACCTCTCCGACGGCCGGGTGCTCCACCGCCGACGCGATGATGTGGTTGCCCTGGCGGCGCCGGGCCCGCGCCACGCCCTGGATCGCGTGATTGTTCGACTCGGAGCCGCCGCTGGTGAAAACGACCTCGCCCGGCCGGGCCCCCAGCAGCAACGCCACCTGCTCCCGCGCACGCTCCACCGCCTCCCGCGCCCGGCCACCGTACACGTGACTGCTGGACGGGTTGCCGAAGTGAGATTCCAGGAACGGGCGCATCGCCTCCCGCACCGCCGGATGCAGCGGCGTGGTGGCGTTGTAGTCCAGGTATATGGGGTCGGATCGCTCCAACAGGTCTACTCAGTCGCCGCCACGTCGGCCCAACTCGGCGGGACGTCGGCATACACGGGCACGGTCCGCGCCGGCACCTCCGGCACACCCGTACTGAGCGGCACCCAGCCTCGCAGCCGGCCCGGCTTCTGCGGTGGCTCCAGCCAGACCGTCAACTCATAGTGCTCGCCCGGTTTCACCACGCGCAGTTCGCCCTGGATTCCCGGCCGGGCGGCGTCGGTGATCTTCGGGTCAATCGGACCGCCGTCTCCGCGACGGATGCTGATCACAACCGGCGCCGGACTGGCCGAATCCGGCAATTTCCCGAAATTCGCCAACCGAGGCGTCACCTGAATCGGCACAAGCACCTTGCCGCGGACCGTCAGCGTGGCCTTGGGTTGAGCGGGGTCGTTTCCGGTCACCGTCACCACCTTGGTATACGGGCCCGCCAGGTTGGTCGAGGCGATGGTCACCTTCACGGTTTCGGACCCACCCGGCGCGATCTCACGGTCAGACTGACCGTCCACGCGAGTCCCTCACCCCCCCTTGACGCGGATGGACAGCGGCGCATCGCCGGTATTCCGGATCACCCATTCCGGCTGAATCGGCTTGCCCGCCCAGAGCGGGTCCAGCTCCAGGACGCTCTTCTCGATCTTCATCTTGGGGACCGCCGCGCCGGGCTCCGGCGGCTTGGCCGCAATGGGGGGTTCGTCTTTCGCAGCCTGTCCGCAGGCCGGCTCCGCAGCCGACAAGGCGGCGGCCCGAACCAGCGCCACAACCACCACAACCCACAAGGTCCGTCGCCCGAACCGCCGGGCGGACCGAATCGTACACCGCATCTTTCGCTTCTCCCCGGGTGACCGTCACGCCGCACCCGTCCGCGTCGCCTGCCCAAACCCAGGCCGCATTATACCCAAAACGGCTTCCCAATTCTCCCCCAAACGAAATCCTTCGGCAGAATCTGTGGGTGGACCGGGGCTTGGCCCCAGACCCCGGGTTTTTTTCCCACAAGCCCCCGTGCCCGAGGGAGGGGAGGAAATCCCCGCTCGCGGTTGGACATGCGGGACCGTTCCTTCGGTACACCATCGACCTTTTCACGCCCTGTCCGGCCCCACCCCCAGCGGCACCACGGGGGAAAACGAAGCACCGGACGTCCATCCCCGCCAGCTTCTGCTGGAGTGCAGGTGCTTCTTTAAAGCAGTGCGCCTGCCAGCCACGTTGCGAATCAGCACTGCTCAAGTGAAGTGGCACCGTCAGCCCCGCCGGCGCAGAACGGGTCTGTCCACAGTACTTCAATGCTCGATTGCCTCTCGCCCCGGCGGGGCGATGGACTGTAGCCACGGGTGAAGCGAAGCGCAACCCGTGGACGCGTTGTGCTCCGCAAGATATCCGCCCCGGAGGGGCGGCGGGGCCAGGACATGTAGCCACGGGTGGAGTCCCGATGCCAATCGGGACGGAACCCGTGGTGAGGGGAACGAAAAATACTCTGCCCCGGCGGGGCAGAGGAGGCCGTCACGTCAATAGAAGACGTACTGCGGATGGAAGCTCACACCATGGGCACGCAGTAAGGCGAGAAGCTCCTGCTCAAAATCCCGCTTCCGGTGGTGCACGGCCTGCTTCTCAATATACGCCTTCACGTGCGCCTCCGCTGACTTGCTGACGGAGAAGGCCGCGTATCTCTCCTGCCACGCGAACGAACCGGATGCGGAGAAGGTCTGATGCACCCAGAGCGAAGATCGGGACTTCACCGTCCGCATCAGATCGGCAATCGTTCCATCGGTCCGCCAACATAACAGCAGGTGAATGTGGTCGGGCATTCCCCCGATGGCGTAGAGCGTGCCCTTCTCAGCGCGAACGATGCCGCCGATATAGCCATAGAGTCGTTCCTGCAGCTCGGACTCGATGAAGGCCGTGTGTCCCTTCGTGGAGAACACGACGTGCAGCAGGATTTGCGAGTACGTGCCCGGCATCGGCCTCGTCCTTCGCCCCCTCGGGGCGAAATGGCACAAGGACCGCAACCGCGCCCACGGGTTCCGCCCGTTCGCCTGCAGCGACCTCGCTCCACCCGTGGCTACAGCCCCTGACCCCTCCGGGGTCGAGCGCGAAGCGCACGACGAGTTGCTCAAATGCCGCCAGGTCGCCAGCCCCTGTCTGCCGCTCCGCAGGCAGGCTGACGCCCGACATCAACAGCTCATCGCCGGGCGTCGGCCGCGGACCGAGCGGTGCGATATCGGAGAACATCCCGCCGATCGTCACCGACGCCGCGAGCGGCGGCTACTTCGCTGCTGCGGCGCGGCGTGCAACAAGAGTGGGATGGGGCGTCCCCGGCAATCAGACCAAGAGCAGTGGCATCAGTGCCACCAGGCCCGTACAACATGGCCGCCCGCAACAGCTCGGGCTACAACGACGCCTCGGGCAAACGATGGCGTCGCCCGGAGTTCGGCGTCATGGCTTGATATCGACGGCCGAGAATCTGACGTACACGTCCTCAGTGGAGAACTTGTTTGACACAATGAACCGGACGTTCCAAGTGAAAAATGTTGCATTGGGGTTGCTAACATTACAGCGCTGGACTGCCTCTCGCCCCGGCGGGGCGATGGACTGTAGCCACGGGTGAAGCGAAGCGCAACCCGTGGACGCGTTGTGGTCCGCAAGATATCCGCCCCGGAGGGGCGGCGGGGCCTGGAGAGCACGGGGCGCGACTGCCCGCCCGTCGTCTTCCTCCGCCCCGTTGGGGCGGAAAAAAGGGGAAACCCACCTGTGTCCACGGGTTCCGTTCGCCCCCGGCGAACTCCACCCGTGGCTACACCCCGCGGCCCCGTTGGGGCCGGAACCTCTTGAACAAGAAGGTTGGGGGCGAACACAGCCCTGTAGTTGTCGTGGTCCAGGTTCGTGGTGACGTTGCTCTCGAATGGGGCTCGCTGGATGGGCATCGGTTGGTCCTCGCAGACGGCAACCTTGACAGGCAGTCTACGGCCTGGTGAACGGGCGTCAACCGGCATTTGCGCGGTCACAGACGGACGGATCAGTCCCTCAGGCCCAGGCCGTTATGTCCAGGTACGGCTTGAGCAGCACCTGGGTGGCCGGATGCGCCAGAACCGCCTTGCCGAAGCCGCGGACGGCGCCCGCCTCGACGGCGGCCTCCTGGGCGTCGTCCTGGCTGCTGATCAGCATGACCGGGACGTCCGACAGCTTCGCCTCGCGCCGGATGCTGCGAATCAGATCAAGCCCGGGGCTGCGGTCGGCGTCCAGTTGCCTGTTCACCAGGACCAAGTCGTACGGCTTCTCGCCCAGCTTCGCCAGGGCCTCATCGGCACTGTGCGCCTGGTCCACGTCCACGCCGAACCACGACACGAGCACACCGCGTGTCGCGGAATGGTCCGGTCGGCACTGGCCGACATCCAGAACTCGCTTGGCACGTGCAGCCATGTTCAAGCCTCCTTCGTGGGTGGTTGCCGGTGCGCCAAGACGCACCCTGTTTTCCGGCCCCGCACGCAAGACCCCGTGTGGTGAGTGAGGGGAGGCCTCGACGCCCGACGCTCCGTCACCGGAGAGTATACAACAGGCCCCACCCGATCGGCCAGCGCCCCGCCCCGGGGCGGCTTCGGCACGAACCGATCGGCTGGGGCCCGATTGCTGCGATGCTTCCGCGTTCTTTCTCGCCGCGTATCGCGCCGGCGCTACTTCGACCCGCCGGCGAGGGCTTCCGCCAGGTCCGCCATCGGATCGCTGCCAGTCAGTCGCAGGTCGTACTTGTCCTGCAACACCTTCATCACGTTGGGCGACAGGAACGCGGGGGCCGCCGGCCCGATCCGGATGCCCTTGACGCCCAGGTGCAGCAGCGTCAGCAGCACCGCCACCGCCTTCTGCTCAAACCACGAGAGCACGATGCTCAGCGGCAGGTCGTTCACCGAGCAATTGAACGCCTTGGCCAGGGCCACCGCCACCTGGATGGCGCCGTACGCGTCGTTGCACTGCCCCATGTCCAGCAGCCGCGGAATGGGGTCGCCCCCGTTGAGCCGGATCGAGCCGAAATCGTTGTCGCGAATACGATACTTGCCGCAGCCCAGGGTCAGCACGATGGAGTCCTTCGGCGTGTTGCGGGCGAACTCCGAGTAGTAGTTCCGGCCGGGCTCCGCCCCGTCGCATCCGCCGATCACGAAGAAATGCTTCAGCCGGCCGGCCTTCACCGCTTCCACGATCGGACCCGCCAGCGACAGGATGGTCGAATGGTGGAAGCCGACCACGCTCTCCTTGTCCTTCGCGTCGGGCAGCGGCCGGCACTGGAGGGCTTTCTCGATCACGGGGGAGAAATCGTCCGTCATCAGGCGCGTCCCGCCCGGGACCGCGGTGACCCGCGTCGCGAAAACGCGATCCTTGTATTCCTCCCGCGGGATCAGGATGCAGTTCGTCGTCGCCAGCACGGGCCCGGTGAACTCCCTGAACTCCGTCCGCTGTTTCTGCCACGCCCCGCCGAAATGGCCCGCCAGGTGCCGGTGCTTGCGCAGCTCCGGATACATATGCGCCGGCAACATCTCGCCGTGCGTGTATACATTGATGCCTTTGCCGGCCGTCTGCTTCAGCAGGTTGTCCAGGTCCAGCATGTCATGCCCGGTCACCAGGATGCCCGGGCCGGCCTTGGTGCCTTCGTACACCGTGGCCGGTGACGGCTTGCCGAACCGCTCGGCGTGCCCTTCGTCCAGAAGCTGCATGACCCGCAGGTTCTGCTTTCCGCACTCCAGCACCAGCTCGAACAGGCTCTCCATGTCGAAGTTGACGTTCGTCACCGTCGCAAAGAGCGCTTCCTCGATGAACGCGCTGACCGTCTCGTCGACCTTGCCCAGGCGCCGGGCGTGGTGCGCGTAAGACGCCATGCCCTTGAGCCCGTACAGAAGCGTCTCCTGCAGAGACTGCATGTCCGGGTCTTTCCCGCAGACGCCGGTCACGACGCAGCCCGTCCCGTGGGCCGTCTGTTCACATTGATTGCAGAACACGGTGTACTCCTCTCTTGATCGTCACCACTTCAAAACCCGCTTCTTGAAACACGAATCAGGCGGCCGACTCCATGGAAACCTCACGCGACCCGAGGACCTCACCGCCCGTGCTGATCACCAGGTCATGCACCGGCACGTCCACCCCGCTCCGCCGCCGCGCCTCCAACGCCATCATAAGCAGACCGCCGCAGCAAGGCACCTCCATTCGGGCCACCGTCACGGACGCCGGTCGGTTCAACCGCAGCATTTCCGTCAGCTTCTCCACGTATCCCGTCGGATCGTCCAGTTTCGGACACGCGATCGCCAGCACCCGGCCTTTCAGAAGCCTGCTGTGAAATCCCCCCATCGCAAACGCCGCGCAGTCCGCCGCCAGCAGCAGGTGCGCCCCGCGCAACGCCAGCGCGGAGGCCGGCAACAGCCGCAACTGCACCGGCCACTGCCGCAACATCGATGGAACGTCACTCTCTCCCGCGGGCGCGCCCTCCCACGCGGCGCCCGCAACGGCGCCAAGCCGCGCGAACCGGGCGGACGGGCAACCGCCCGGCGGCGTGGGCGCCGCCGCGGCGTGTCCGGCCGGTCCCGCAACCGCCGACTCATCGAACTCATCCGCCTCACGGCGCTCGATTCGGATGGCCCCCTTGGGACAGTGTCCCAGGCACGCGCCCATCCCATCGCAGAGACGATCGGACACCAGCCGGGCTTTCCCGTTGATCACCCGAATCGCCCCCTCCGCGCACGATGGCACGCACAGGCCGCAGCCGTCGCAAAGGTCCTCGTCTATATGCACGATCTCGCGGATCATCGTTGTTTCTCCCTGGCCGGCCCGCGGTTGTCAGCCCGCGGTACCGGCGTCATACTGGCAGTGTGCCACAGGAGGCCCGACGGGGCCTTGACGTGGATCAACCTGCTGTAGAAATCTACGTGAGCGTGCGTAACCCGTGCCCTCAGAAGCAGTTAGAATCCTTCACGCCTCCGGTTTTTTTGCCGGGCTCTCCGACGAATCGCTGGGCCGCTTGGAGGCGATCGCCCGGATCGTGTCGTTCCGGAAGGGACAGATCGTGTTCCGCAAGGGCGACCCATGCCCGGGACTGTACGTCGTCGCCCGCGGCGCCGTCCGCATCTACAAGATCGCCCCCAATGGCAAGGAGCACGTGCTCCACTTCGCCTACCCCGGCATGACGTTTGCGGAGGTGGCGGTCATCGGCGGTTTCGAGTGTCCGGCCTACGCCCAGGCGATGGAAGACACGAAGTGCGCCCTGCTGCCCCAGCGAGACTTCCGCCGAATCCTGGAGGAAAGCCATCCGTTCTGCCTGCAACTCATGGCCAGCATGGCGGCCTGGGTCCGGTACCTGGTGGGCGTGATGGAGGATATCGTCCTGCGGGACGCCGCCGGACGCGTCGCCCAGTTCCTGATCCGAAGCGACCCCACAAACGGCGCCGCCGCCTTTGCGCTGCCCATTCTGAAGAAAGACCTGGCCAACCACCTGAATCTGACCAGCGAGACCCTTTCCCGCACGTTCCGCCGTCTGGCCGACGCCGGGCTGATTGATCTGCCCGACGCCCAGCGCGTCCGCATCCTCAACCCGGCTGGCCTCGCCGACGTCGCGCAGGGCACGCCCGTCTGACGCAACACTGGCTGTGGCGTTCGATATCGGGTAGGCTCGTTGCACTCCGGCCGGGGCCGACCCGGACCGGCATGTCACGGGTTTCGACAGAGGAGCGAAGCGATGCCGACGTATGTCATTCTGAGTGAACTGGATCCGAAGGCGATGCGGGACCCCAGCGAGTTTCGCCAACTCGCGGAGACCGTGGCGAAGAAGATCCGGGAGCAGTGCCCGAACGTGCGACTGAAGGAAAGCTACGCGCTGATGGGCCGCTTCGACGTGATCGACATCATCGAAGCGGACAACCCGACCGACGTGGAAAAGGTCGCGATGATCATCCGCTGCTACGGGCACGCCATGACGGAAACGCTGCACGCGACGCCCTGGAAGGATTTCCTGTCGCAGTTGTAGGCTGCACCGCGGAGGAACGCGTTCCACCGCAGTTCGACGCCGGATCCTTCCGCGGGGCCTTCGTACAGCGGTAGCCACGCCGTTTGCTGTGGGGCTTCGATGCTCCGCGGCGCCTCTCGTGGCGGGAATGCCGCTCCATCCCGGCGAGACAAGGGCACTCAGGAGGCTGGCCGGAATGGACCCGGGCCAGTGAAGCCCAGACCGCCGGCAACGATGCATGCCGCTCGTGCGTGGGAGAAAGGACCGAGCCTTCTCAGAGATCCTCGTCCCGCTCTGGGAAGGCGGACGGTCTGGACGGGCCGCGCCGGGCGGCGCCCGGGCGGATCGCGAGCACCTCCAGGGCGTCGCGCTCGACGATGCCACGGAGTTGATCACGGGGAATGACCGGCAGGTTCGTGCCCTGCACCATGTGGTTGATGCTGTACAGCGTCTCAATGCAGTTGGCGGCGGACGTGTAGGGGAACCCGCTGCCGAACAGCAGCTTGTCCATCACGCCGTGATGATACGCGCCCAGCAGGGCCTGGTACGCCTCCCACGGATGGTGCAGCAGCCAGCTTACGTCGGAATACACGTTGGGGTGCTTGGCCAACAGAACGATCGTCTCGGCCACCCACGGATAGCCCAGGTGGGCGACGATGATCTTCAGATCCGGAAACTCTCTCGCCACCTCGTCCAGCAGCACCGGCTGGGCGTACTCCAGCTTGCACGCCGTCGCCATATGGATGCCCGGGTGGAACAGGACCGGCATCTGCAGTTCAGCCGCCTTCGCGTACACGCGCATGGCCCGCGTGTCGGCCGGATGATAGTCCTGGGCCGCCGGCGCCACGCCGACCCCCTTCATCCCCAGCTCTCTCCGGGCGCGGACGAGAGCGCCGATCGCTTCCTCGGGCACCGCCGGGTCCACGCCCGCAAAGCCGATCAGCTTGTCCGGGTACCGGCGGACATAGTCGGCCACCAGCATGTCGGGGATCTCGGCGCCCAGGTAGTGGCTCTTGAAGCCAACCACGATGGCCGTATCGACCGGACGCGATGCCTCGTAGTGACGCTCCGCACCGGCCTTGGCGGGCGCTCCTTCCAGCCGGGTCAGCGCGGGAAGACCCAGCCGGCTGCGCGACCACGGCAGATCGCGTCCCAACTGCGACATGGAGTCCCAAATGTGCGTGTAACAGTCAACAATCATGAGCGTTGCTCAACGGGCTGGCGCCCCGCCGTCAGCCGAGTTGGACTATAGCCGTCCGCACGCGGGGGGTCAATTGGACGCGCCGGAGCGACAGGTCCGCGCGGCACGGCCGGCCGCGCGGCAATCTCACCCGGAAGTCAACACGACCCGCGCCGTCGGGCAAGCTGCGCGCAGCCGATCGTAACGAATGCCAGTCCAAGCGTCGCCAGCTCGGCCCCGAACGCCCCGCACGCCACGCCGCGCCCGGGAGCCATTCGGCCGGGCGTCGCGGGCGTTTCCAGCGCGTCTTGCGCCGAATTCACCGCCTGCTGAACCGCCGCCGCCCCGGCCGAACTCGTGGCGGCCTTCAGTGCCGCGTCGAGCACGGTGAACTGACGCCCGAAGGCCGAGCCGCCGCCCGTGCCGCCGGGCAGGCTTTTCACGCGTGTGACAAACCGGGCCTCCAGGTCCATCGTTTGCCCGGACCGCACATCGTACTCGTAGGTGATGACCTGGTTCGGAATCAGCGCCACGTAAAACACGCCAAGGGGTTCAATTCCCTCAGACACCGCCTCCTGCGTCCGCCCGTCCAGACCGGACGTCGAGAGCAGCAGGTCCTCCCCGCCGAACTCGTACACGAGCGATCCCAAAGGCGCCGCGGTCACCCGTCCCTCCGCCGAGCCCGTTAGTCGCAGCCCCGTGGAAAACAACTCGACGGAACGGGACCCGCTCGCCACCCGGTAAACCGTCACCTGGAACTCCGCCTCCAGACCGCACAGGCTGCGGCCCGATTCCTGCGACCACAGAACGAGTGCCCCGGAGAGGAAGACCTCGCTGCTCACGCGGGATTCACCGAACGACAGGCCCAGATCGCCCGCGGTCAGACGAATCGTCCGCGTCTCCGATGCCTCCGACTCGACTTCATACGCCGTGGCCGGCTCGGAAGACACGCACGTCGTCTCCAGCCCGAACTCCGCCGGGTTGGCGCTCCCCGTCGGACGGGTCGGATCGCGAAGATCCGCGAACGCGAACGCCACGTCCGTCAGTCCGCCGGGGTCCCCCAGCACGACCCCGACCTCCAGCGGAAACACGGACTGCGTTTCCGGAAACCGCTCGAACGCGCCATCCGACGAGGTCAGCTCACCGCCGACGAACTCCCGAACCTCTGCGGCGATGTCGGCACGGATCGCGACAATCTCCGCGCGGCCGGCTGCATTCACGCCGAGGGCGATCATCACGAACGCAACCACCGCACCACTCGTCTTGCCATGGATTCCTGGCATTCCACACATCCTTCCGCGACAGCCCCCGCGCCCACCCGTACTCTACGAGGCGGAATCGCCCAAGTCGAGCCTTTTCCGCCGGAGCCCTTCGCCCACCAGATAGCACGCCGGCACCACGATCGGACGGATCACGAACGTGTCCAGCAGAATACCCAGCGCGAAGGCGAACCCCAGTTGCTGGTAGAACGCCAGTCCCGTTGCGGCAATCGACCCCAGGGTCGCCGCCATGATGAGCCCACAACTGCTGATCACCGGACCTGTGGTCACGATCCCCCGCAAGGTCGCCTCGGGCGCCGGCCGGCTTCGGCGTTCCTGCAGAATGCGGGACACCAGGAAGATGTTGTAGTCCTGGCCCACCGCCATCATGATGACAAACAGGAACAGCTTGACCTTCCAGTCCAGGGCCTGCCCGTCCAGCCACACGCGAAACGTCCAATCGGTGACCGCCAGCGTCGTCAGGTAAAGCACCAGCGTGGCAATCACCATGACCAGGGTCAGGCCGACCCGTCGCACCCAGATCAGCACGACCACTCCAATGGCCGCCGCCACACTCACCATGATGCGTCGCTGATCAGCATCGGAAAGCGCCTTGATGTTCAGGATGTACGGGGTCAGCCCCACCGCATGGAGCCGGACGTCGGCCCCGGCGCTGCGCCGTGCCCACTCCTCGACGCTCCGCGTGAGCCGGGAGCAGAGGTCCATCGCCGGATCAGACAGCGGCGGAAACGGCTGCATGACCTCCACCCGGACGGAACAGAAACCGTCATTCACGTAGTAAGGACGGATCCAGGCCAGCGGAAGGAGTGGAGTCGACCCCCGTGAGCCGAACGGGTTGTCCAGACCCCACACGTCCACCACGCCGTCGACGGCACGACACGCCTCCGCCAACCCGGCCGCGTACGCGTCCAGCGCCGCCGGGGAACACTCCGTCCCGCCGCTCAGAACGAACGTCCAGGAGAACAGCTCCTCGGCGGAAAAATGCCGCTCCGCTAACTCCTGCCCGCGAGCCGCGCTGCTGTCGCTGTTCACCACGCCGAGCGCATCATACCGGTACGGCGTGCGGCTTCCCTGCCACGCCGGGTAGAACAGAAGCACGGCCATCCCCATCAGGATGTGAGACGGATAACGTACAACCGCGCGGGCCAGACGGCCCCACAGCCGGCTGGGAGTCTCCGCCCCGGCGGCAGAGAGCAAACGCGGCCAGAAAAGGCGCGACCCCATCAGACGCGCCACAGCCGGGACCAACGTCAACGCGGCCGCCATCGAGACCGCGATGGCCAGGCCCAGCGCCCGGCCGGCATTGTGCGTGGGCGACAGCTCCGCCAGCAACAGCATGGACAACCCGATCACCGTGGTGGCCGCGCTGGCGGCGACGGCCCCGCCTGTACCCTCCGTCGCGGCGGCGGCTGCGCCCGACCCGATTCCCCCTCGGGACTGCTCGCGATACCGGGCCAGCCAAAACATCGCGTAATCCGTGCCCGAACCGAACATCAGCACAACCACAAACGTGCGTTCCAGGTTGCTGACGCCCCACCCGGCAACCGCGAGGCGATTCAGCAACGCCAGCGCCACGTACACACTTGCGCCGATGGAGATCAACGGAACAAATGCCGCCAACGGCGCCCGGTACACGCAGATCAGAATGGTGAGCACCGCCCCCACCGTCACCCACGTTGTCCGATGATACGCGTGCGTGGTGGCGAAGCTCAGCTCCCGGCCCAGACCCCCCTCGCCCGTAATCTCCAGCCGCAGCCCGTCCGGCAACCCACGGCGAGCCAGCGCATCCACGGCCTCCACCTGGTCCACCGACGTCTTCACCAGGTAATTCGAGTCCATGTTGACCACGATCATGACCGCCTGCCCGTCGCGGGCGACCAATCGGGACTGTAGATGGGGATGCGTGGCCGGAGCCAAGACGCGCCACCGGCCGCCGGCCTCCGCCAGCAATCGGGACGTCACCTCCATCACGAAATCAAGATCCGACGTATGCAGACCCTCGGCGCGCTCGAATATCAGGACCGTCCGCGTCCGGGCCACGGTCTGCGGAAAGGCTTGGCGAGCCACCTCCAAGGCCTGGTTATACGGCTGGTGGTCGGGCAGCAGGGACGGCGGCTCCGCAGAGGCGACCGCCTCCGGCGACGGGGCCGACGCGGTCAGCAACCCGACCACCCCGACCCATGCCAGCAGAATCGCCCACGGGTGACGTGAAACCCAACGTCCCAGGTGCAGGAACATGGGCAGCGTTTCTAGCCGCCGGAACGACCCCGGTCAAACGGGGTGCCCCGGGCCGACCCGGGGGAGGCCCCTACAGACAAACGTCTGGCGTTCCGCGCCGGACATCTGCCCGAAGTCCTTTTTGCACAGCGTGTTGAAACGGCAGTGGCCTCGGGCCGGTCACCGGGCCTACAGTTGAAGGAGGGGACCGGCGTGCCTCAACTCGTGCGGCCCGGTTCGCGGGGGTTCTGGAGACACATGGGACTTGTCGTCACGATCGTCAATGGGCCCCGCCGGTCGGGCAAAAGCACCATCATCCGCGAGATGGTCGCCACGGTCTATCGCACCCCCCCGCACTACCTGCGACTGACCTGCAATGACGGCGACAAGGTTCGCCCGGCCCCTTGTGCGGCCGGCAACCCCTCCGATTGCGGGGTCGCCAGCGCGGCCTGGGTGGAGTACGACCCGGGCCGGGTGTTTGAAGTGCTGCCGGAAGCCCTCGCTGCCGTCGCCGTGCGTAATCCGAACGCACAGGTCATCATTGAGGCGGACGCGGACCCGAGCCCGCGACAGGCGTTCACCTACCACGCGCGCCTGTTCGTGATGCGAGCCCCCGACTGCGAACACGAGGTCTTCCGATCCTGCGAGGAAGCCGCCGGCCGGCTGCAGGCCGCTCTGAACGACACCTCCACGTTTGCCACGGAAGTGTTCGGTTTGTGCAGTGAACTCGCCGCCCCGGAAGACGACTCGCATCAAGACCTCCCCGGGTTCACCCCCCTTCAGATGCAGTCGTTCCTCCACTCGCCGCTGGGTCGTCAACTGGCCCTGCGAAGTCAGTTGCAGCCTGCCTTTCATGCGATTCTGGACAGCGACGTGATTGTCATGAACACCGCGTTGGGGGGTGTGAGCGCCGACGTGGACGCCACCCGACGCCGTCTGGATTCACTGGTCACCCACATTCAGAAGGGATCGTCGCGCCGCAGCCGGCTGTTCTGCTGCGATTTCATGGATCCGCAGGATCCGCTGCGTGCCGATCTGTTTGGCGTGCTGCGGGCGGCATGTTCGTGCTGAGCGGGCGGCCTCACCCCTTGCTCGAAATGGTCCAGCGCCATTCCTTCACGCCGAAACACTCCGTTGCGTATTCGATGATCCTGCGAAATGCCTCGCACGCCTGGGCGCGCTCGATCATCTGGGCCTTGGTAAGCGGAAACGGCTGCCCTTCGCCGCTGAGGGCGATTCGCAGCCAGCCCGCAAACTCCGCCGATTCGTGCAGGTAGGTGGCCAGGTTCGGCCCCACCTCGAAGTTCAACTCCGAAATCTCCAGATACGCCTCGTTCCCGCAAAACGAAAGCGTGCTGAGAATCTCGTGGCTGGGCTGCAGACCCACGATCTCCAGCTCGGCAAACGGCACACGCTCCGCTGACAGCAACTGCTGGCAGATCTTGTACACCGGCCCCTCCGCCGAAAAGAACGGCCCGATGTGCGTGTCGCTCATCTCTGTCCAGCTCGGCGGTTCGTACACCCCGGAGGCGTCACAATCGATCTGCTCCGCACGACGTGCCTGGGTCATCAGCTTCTTGAGAAGACTCTCCATGTCCGGCTTGGCCGCCTGCCGGCGAGCCTCACCGCTGATGTCCAGAATCCCGTAGCACGCCAGTTCGTGCTCGGCATCGCCGGACGAACCGCCCGCGACGGTCGCAATAAACCGCCGGACCTTCTCGGGATACACGTCCACCCAGGTCGGGCTGTAAACGATAATGTCCGTCCAGAACGACACGAACCCGGCTCCTCCAACTGCACGTCAGAACCGCATTATACGCCCCCGGTGACCCTTTGCGATGCCGCCGCCCGTCCACGTCCGGGGCTGCGACCGACACGCACGCGGTCCGACTTCCCTCCGCTCTTACGAACCGGCCTCCCTGCCGGATCACCAGGTTTCGCCCTTTTCGCCACTCTTCCCATCTTCGCATTTCGGGCCGCCCGTGTGGTGATTTGACGACGGGTGACGGGTACCGGAATGCTCTGCT
>Ga0334889_1002756_pt1 | contig 18969 bp, 17 predicted proteins | sample GraSluR1_MG_2_FD_207222 | JGI IMG/M metagenome (GOLD analysis project Ga0334889, IMG submission 207222) | Sludge microbial communities from methane-producing bioreactor in Wageningen University, Netherlands - Granular Sludge_8_08-R1 | ecosystem: Engineered > Bioreactor > Anaerobic > Unclassified... | reverse complement strand
GTGGCTGCCTCCGCTGCCGACCTCGGCGTGTCCAAGTTGTGGGTGGCGACCGTCATGCCCGGCTACAACGATGCGAGGATTCGCGCCTCCGGCTTTGCCCGCGACCGCGAGAACGGCGCCTATTTCACCCGCTCGTGGCAAGCCGCCATCGCCAGCCGGCCCAGTTGGATCGTGATCAACAGCTTCAACGAATGGCCCGAAGGCTCCTACATCGAGCCGAGCGCCGCATACGGCGATCAATACCTGGCGCTTGCGGCGGAGTGGAGCGGCACGTTCAAAGGAACAGTCGGCCAATACGTTCGTCCGGCGGCCCTTCCTGCGCCCGCGCCTGTCGCAGCCGCCACGCCCACGCCGCGCCCACAACTCGATGGCCCGACCGCCTACGTTGCGGTGTCGCTGTTGAACGTGCGCGCGGGCCCCGGCACAGACCATGCCGTCGTCGCCCAGATCGCCCAGGACGCAGCGCTTCCCATCACCGGACGGCACGACGCCTGGCCTGACTGGTGGCAGGTGTCGCATCAAGCCGGGACGGGCTGGGTCTACGCGCCGCTTGTAGAGACTGCCGGCCCGCTCGAACAGGTCGCCGCCCTGCCTGATGATGCTATGCCCGATACACCGGCGACGCTGGATGCCGCGCCGCAAACCGGCCTCGCGCGCCTGTTGCCTGATCCGGAACAACGCCCGCTAACGCCCTTTCTTTCGCCGTGACCCTGGTGAGGAGAATCCGCCATGAACAGCCAACTGCCCGCTTCCGTCCACAAAACGCCCCTGGATGAAGCTATCGAGCGCGTGCTCGTCGACAAAGAGACGCTCCAGGCGCGCGTGCTCGAACTGGGCCGGGCCATCGAAGAGGAATACCGCGGCCGCGATCTGCTGCTCATCTCCGTGCTAAAAGGCAGCATCATCTTCATGGCTGACCTCATTCGCGCCATCCGCATCCCGCACGAGATTGACTTCATGGCGACCAGCAGCTACGGCGCCGCGGCCCACAGCAGCGGCGTAGTGCGCATCCTCAAAGACCTCAACAAGCCCATCGAAGGGCGCAACGTCGTCATCGTCGAGGACATCATCGACAGCGGCCACACCCTCAACTACCTCTTGCGCATCCTGCGCGAGCGCCAGCCCGCATCGCTCCGCATTGTGACCCTGCTCGATAAGCCCGAACGCCGCGAGGTGGCGATTGAGGTCAATTGGACCGGCTTCTCAATCCCGAACGAGTTCGTCGTCGGCTATGGTCTGGATTACAACGAGATCTACCGCAACCTGCCCTATATCGGCGTGCTCAAGCCCAGCATCTATGCACATCCGGTTCCCTGACGGCATGAGCGCGCTTGTACGACAGGCGGCGACGCGGCTTCTGGCAGCCGTATCCCTCAGCCTGGCGCTGACGCTGGCTTCCCCGGCGCTTATCGCCCGCGCCCAAGACGCGCCCGCCGCGGAATCCGCTACGTACACCGTAGTCCCAGGCGACACCCTCTTCGAGATCGCCCAGCGGTTCGGCGTAACGCTCGAAGACCTCATCGCCGCCAACAGCATCGCCAACGCTGACTTGCTCGAAGTGGGCCAGATCCTAGTCATCCCCGACCCCGCCGCTCTACCGGACGCGGCAGAGCCGGCGGCGTTCTACGCCTATGCCCGCCCTGGCGAAACGCCGTTCTCGCTCGCCCAACGCATCGGCCAAGACGCAGCCGCCATCGCCGCTCTCAACAGTCTGCCGGAGACCGCACGGCTCTTTCCAGGCCAGCCCGTGCGCATCCCCGTTGCCCACGACAGCCGCGACTCCAGTTCGTTCGGCGCGGTTCTGAACGTCTCGCTGCCCGGCAGCCTCGTCCAGGGACGCACCGGCCGCGTCGTGGTCGAGACAAAACGCCCTCTCGATCTGAGCGCCGAGTGGAACGGGCTGCCGCTGGCGTTCACGCCGCAGGAGGGCAACCCGTTACGCCAATTCGCCTTCGTGCCCGTACCGGCCTTGTTGGAGCCCGTCTCCTACCCGCTCACCATCGACTACCCGGCCGCCAACGGCGTCTCGCTCCGGCGCACCTGGCAGGTCGCCGTCGTCGAAGGCGACTACGAACGACAGGAGATCAACCTGCCGCCGGATCGGGGCGTGCTGCTTGCCCCGGAGTTGGTGCAGGAGGAGTTGGCTCTCGTTACGGCCGTCTGGTCGCAGGTCAGCCCAACCCTGTTGTGGACAGAACCGTTCTCGCGGCCAATCGACCTCGAATACCCCACCACCAGCCCGTTCGGCACGCGGCGCAGCTACAACGGCGGCCCCTACAGCGGCTACCACGAAGGGCAAGACTTCGGCGCGCCGTCCGGCGTCACCGTCACCGTGCCCGCCGACGGCATCGTCGCCCTCGCCGAGCCGCTCAATGTGCGCGGCAACGCCGTCATCCTCGACCACGGCCGCGGCGTCTTCACCGGCTACTGGCATTTGGAAGAAACCGCGCTGCAGACGGGCCAGTTCGTCGCCGCCGGCGATGTCGTCGGGCTGGTCGGCAACACGGGCCTCAGCACCGGCGCACACCTGCACTGGGAATTGCGCATCTACGGTGTCGCGGTCGATCCCATGCAGTTCCTCGAAGAGCCGTTCAGTCCATAACGCGGGCCCGCGACGACGTCCAATCAAAAACGCCGGCTGCCCTTTGCAGACAGGCCGGCGTTTGTTTTCTTGTCCCCATATACATGGGCGCTGGAAAGAGTAGGCGGTTACTCCTCCTCCCCTTCCTCTTCCTCGGTCTTGCCCCGGCCCAACACCTCGGGTTCGGCCATCTCCTCTTCTTCCGCTTCCTCTTCTTCCTCTTCCTCGGCCCGCGTCGCGATCATACCGAAGATGATCTCATCCGATTCGCCCAGGTAAGTCACGCCCGGAATCGCCGGAAGGTCCGCGATCGTGATCGGGTTTTCCAAGTCAAGGCCGGAAATGTCAACCTCGATCTCAGCCGGAATATCGGAAGGAAGGGCGCGGATGTGAACGGCGTCCAGATGCTGGTAGAACATGAGGCCCGCCGCAAGCGCCTCCGGTCGCCCGATCGAGTTCACTGTCACGCTGACTTCTTGCTCTTCGGACATATTGACCGCATAGAAGTCGGCGTGCAGGAACGCTCGGCTGACCGGATCGCGCTGAATCTCCTTCACCAAAATGTTGTGCGTGTCGCCGCCTTCGACCGAAACGGTCACAAGTTGCGAATGCCCGCCATGCTGCAACACGCGCTCCAATTCCCGGCTCCTCACCTGCAAGTTCACAGGCTGAGTCGCCTCGCCATACACTATGACAGGCACTAGGCCCGCACGCCGCAATTGCCGCACTTTGCGCCGGGTCACCGTCCGCGGAAAGGCGTCGATTTTCAAATCGGACATGGAACTACTCCTCTGAACGAATTCCTATCTCGTGTTTTAGTTCAATAAATCGCCACAGCGCGGATTGCGCCGGGTCTACGCATGCCCGCGCCGAAGCGGACGGCGAAATACCCTTGAAAAGATACCTCTGAAGGCGACGAGGCCAAACGCAATGCCGGCGCCTACGGCCAGTGCAGTTAGCGGCGTCAACACCGCAGTCACAGGCCCTTCTACGCGCTGCGCCAGCAAGATGAAGGCTTGCACGCCGCTCTTCGCCTCTACCCGCTCCGCCGCCATCACGACGGCGTTGGAGTCGTGCAGATTCACCACCTCGGCCGTCGCCATCCCGATTAGACTGTCTGTCGCATCGACAGAGCCGGAACGCACGATCACCGCAGCCGCATCCTCCATGCGCAGAGCGCTCGCCGTGACCGACCGGGCCGCCGAGTCCGACATATGCACCTGCCCGCCCTCGACGTGATCCTTAAAGGTCTGTGCGACCTCCACTGTCGTCCCCTGCATCGCTTGGCTAATCTCTTCGGCCAAGTTCTCCAGCGGATTCTCGTCCTGGTCGTGGCGCTCGTCAGCCATTATCACCCTTCCTTTGGCCTTGCTCATTCCGAAAAAAGGCACAACGAACATTATAACCAGCATCCCTGCTCTGGTCAAAAAAAGTGCGCCCAGCGGGCGAATCTCACGATAGGCCGCCTACCGCAGCAGCGGCATCCTTGCCGCTCACGCGTATAGCTGACAGGACCCCTTCGTGCAATTCGTGTAATTCGTGGCCTAAAAGTTGTATTGTCGGCCCGCACCCGGCAATTGCTCGCCAGACGGGCCAGTGATACCATTCGCCTATGAGCGCTGCAACAACCGCCCCCCCTGCCCGAAACCTTCGCCGCCCGCGCTGGGCGCGTGCGCTGGCAGCCGCCGTGTTGCTCTGTGCAGCCGCCGTCTGGCTGGTCTACGCTCCGGCAAACAATTCAACGCCCCAACCGATGGCGTCCCCGCAACCCGCCGCCGATCTCATGCCCGGAACCGTCGCCTCAATGGACAGCCCGGCGCTGGCTTATAGTCCCGGCTGGCGCGTTGCCCCCGACGGTGCAGACCCCTCTGAACCTGCCGATCCTTGGAACGAGCCATCCGGCGCGCTCAACTTCACCTACACGGGCAGCGAGTTGGTCTTGCGCCTCGCCCCCGGCGACTACTGGGGCTATCTCTATGTGACCGTTGACGGCGAGACGGCTAACCTGCTGCCCGACATGCGCGGCAACGTCGACAGTCGCAGCCGGCCCGCCGGCTACCGCACCTTCTATGCGCCGGAAGCGCAACAGGACGGCGGCCCGTCCTCTCAGTGGCAGCGCGTCCACCGCGCCGCCGACGCAAGCCGCGCCCACACCGTCACCGTCGAGGTGTGGCGCAGCTGGGGCCAGACGCCCCTGCGCGGCATCGCCGTCGACGCCTTGCCCCCGCCGCCGCTTCCCCGCTGGCCGGGCGTCCTTCTCCTGGCGCTCTCTCTCGCCATCGGTTATCCGCTGGCGCAGAATGCGGCGGCCCGCATGGTCTCTGCCGCGCCTCTCGTTCCGCTGCGCGCCACGATCCGCGCCTGGTTCCTGCCGCAACTGCCGGTCCGCACGCGCATGCTGTTCGGCGCCGCTGCCGCAGCCGTTGCCGCCCTGGGCATCGCGCTGGCCTTCTGGCCCCTGGCCGCGGCCGGGCTGGCGCTGCTTGCTTACTTGTCTGTCTGCCGCCCCGCCCTGTGGAGCGCCGCAGTCCTCTTCGCCCTGCCCTTCTACTTCTCCTTCGCCATCCCCCTGCCCGGCGGCCGCGCGGCCGGCTTGATAGACGTCTTGCTCCTGGCAGGCATCGCAGTCGCAGCGGCCAACGCGCTGCTCTTCGCGCCTGCCGAAAGCACGTACTCCAAAGGCGGAGAGCATAACAGCCGGCGACTCGCCTGGCTGTTGGCCGCGCTGATCGCCTGGGCGCTGGTTTCCGTCTTCGCCGCCGAGCATTTTACCGTCGCTCTGCGCGAATGGCGCACCGTCTTCCTCAGCGCCGGCCTCTTCGCCATGCTCCTCGCCGTCACATTTCGGGCGTCGGCGAGCCCACGCGACGATCTCTGGCTGATCATGGCCTCTTGGGTGACGGGCGGCGCAGTCGCCGCCGCTATCGGGTTGGCGCAATATCTGGCAGGCGCCATGCTCATCTCGGCCGAAGGCGTCTATCGCATCCGCGCCTTCTACGGCTCGCCCAACAACCTCGCCCTCTACCTCGAACGCACCTTCCTGGCTGCGCTGGCGTGGGCTGCGTTCTTTCCCGCCGGACGGGCGCGCCTGCTCAGTGCGTTGGCCGCGGGCTTGCAAGGCGCTGCGCTGCTCCTCACCTTCAGCAAAGGCGCGCTGTTCCTGGGCGTCCCCGCCGGCCTCGTCACCCTCTGGGCGGGCGGGCTGTTCATCCTGCCCAGCCAGGGCAGGTCGCGCCGCCCCTTGCTGTGGCTAGCCGGCGTTGCCGCGCTCTTCGTGGCGGCGCTGCTCCCCTTCCTGCCCACCGAACGCTTTCAGCGACTGCTCGACTTCTCGCAGGGGACCGGCTATCTGCGCCTCCAACTCTGGCGCAGCGCCTGGCAAATGGCCCTCGACCACCCCTGGCTCGGCGTCGGGCCGGACAACTTCCTCTACGCCTACCGCAGTTTCTACCTTCTGCCCCAGGCCTGGCAGGAGCCCAACCTCAACCACCCCCACAACTGGCCCCTGGACTGGTGGACCCGGCTGGGCATTCCCGGCCTCGCCCTAGCCCTGGCCTGGTTCGCCGCGGGTATGGCCGGGCTGTGGCGTCGCGTCCAGTTATGTCGCACGCCTGCCCTCCAAAGAGCCGGCGCGCTCAACCTCGGCCTCTTGGCTGCAGCCATCGCCGCGCTGACCCACGGGCTGATCGACGCCTCCTACGCCCTGCCCGACCTCATGCTCGTCTGGGTGCTGATCTTGATGGCAAGCAACATGACGCCGGAACACGTTATGCGCTCCGGCGTCGAGGAATAACCGCTTCAGTTTCATTCGTGCAGAACGCGCCCGGCCTACGGCCAGATCTTGGCGATGCCCTCCGCCAGCGTAACGCTGTTCATCTCGCCCGTCCAGATATGGCGGATCACGCCGTCGCCGTCGATGAAATAGGTGGTAGGCATGCCCTTGACGTTGAAGAGGGTCCCGGCCTCCATCTCTCGATCCAGCGGCATGGGGAAGGTTAGGCCGAGCTTATCGACATACGCCTGCACGATGGCGGCCTCCTCGCCCTGATCCACGCCCACGATCAACACCTCGCCGGCGTAGACCTCCGCCGCATTTTGCAGCGCGGGCAACTCACGCTGGCACGGGCCGCACCACGTTGCCCAGAAGTTGAGCACTACCGGCGTGCCGCGCACCGCACTTAACTGGAACGGGCTGCCGTCCAACGTGTCCAGCCTGAAGTCCGGCGCCGGGTAGCCGATGGCCGGTTCCGGGCTGAGGTTACCCGGCTGTGCGCTGAGCGGCACGCGGCTAGCCCACAGCCAACCGCTCCCTGCGATCAAGATAGTGAAAAAAGCCAGCAGCCACGGCCTACTCATGACGGCGCTCACGACTCCCAATCGGTGTGGAAAAAGCCCGCCTTATCCGTCCGCTCATAGGTGTGCGCGCCGAAGAGATCACGCTGCGCCTGAATTAGATTGGCGGGCAGCCGCGCGCTGCGATAGCTGTCGTAGTAGGCCAGGCTGACGCTGAACGCCGGCACGGGAATGCCCAGCCCAATCGCGATCTGGACGACCTTGCGCCAGGCCGGCAGCCGTTCGGCCACCGCTTGACCCAGGCTCTCGTCCAGCAGCAGATTGGGCAGACCCGGCTTACGCGTGAAGGCCTCGGTGATGCGGTTGAGGAAGCGCGCCCGGATAATGCAGCCCGCCCGCCAAATCGACGCGATTTCGGCTAGATTCAGTTCGTAGCCGTATTCCTCGCTCGCGATGCGCAACATCGCCATGCCCTGCGCATAGGCGCTGATCTTGCTGGCGTACAGCGCTTGGCGCACCATGTCGATCAGTTCATCACGGTCGCCGTCGTATACGGTCTGTTCCGGGCCGGGCAGCACCTTAGAGGCGGCGACGCGCTCCTCCTTCAGGCTGGAGATGATGCGCCCCACCACCGCGCTGTTGATGGTCGGGATCGGCGCGCCGATGTCAAAGGCGTCCTGGCTCGTCCACTTGCCGGTCCCCTTCTGCGCCGCTTTGTCCAGCACCAGGTCCACGAGCGGCTGGCCCGTCTCCCCATCGATCTTCTTGAAAATAGTAGCGGTGATGTCGATCAGGAAGCTGTCCAGTTCGCCCTGATTCCACTGGCCGAAGATCTCCGCCAGTTCCGCTGCGGTCAATCCCAGCGCGCCTTGCAGGACGGCATAGGCCTCGGCGATCAACTGCATGTCGCCGTATTCGATGCCGTTGTGCACCATCTTCACGTAATGGCCTGCGCCGCGCGGCCCCAGGTAGGCGACGCATGGTTTGCCGTCCTCCGGCGCCTTGGCGGCGATCGCCCCCAGCATATCCTGGACCGAACGCCAAGTCTCGCGCGGGCCGCCGGGCATAATGCTCGGCCCCCACAGGGCGCCTTCCTCGCCGCCGCTGATGCCGACGCCCATGAAGTTAAGGTTCTGAGCGGCCAGTTCCACGCTGCGGCGCTCGGTGTCGCGGTAATAGCTGTTGCCGCCGTCCATGATCAAGTCGCCCTCATCTAGGAGCGGCGCCAGCCCGGAGATCACCGCATCAACGCCCGCTCCGGCCTTGACCATGATCAGAACCTTACGCGGGCGTTCCAGGCTCGCCACAAGTTCCTCAAGCGTGACGCAGGGGATCAGTTTTTTGCCCGGGTGTTGAGCGACGAAATTCTGCATTGTCGAGGTCGTCCGGTTATAGACGGCGACCGTATAGCCATTGCGCTCCATGTTGAGCACAAGGTTCTGGCCCATCACCGCCAGCCCGATCAGCCCTACATTCGCTTGTGACATGCGCCTTGCCCTTTCAGGTCGATGTTATTGTTTTGGTCCGGGTAATTCCGTGCCCCACCGCGCCATCGTATCTAGGTTGGCTGTGCGGATGCGCAGACTGTTCAGGCGTGCGGCGATGCTCAGTTCGACCGACGCAGGCAGCGGCTGCTCGCCCGCCGTGCCGTCGTCGAATAGCTGCCCGTCGGCTACGCGAGTCTTCAACGCGGGCGCGCCCCACCAGATTCCTTCCTCACGCAGCGCCAGCCGCGCCTGCAATACGGCTTCGTCCACAGGCTTCATCGCCGCGATCTCCGCATAAAAACGCGCCATAAAGCGCAATTGCGCCTCGCGCGGCATGGGGAATTGAGTCGCCAACGCCGCGCCCACGTTGCGCTGCACCAGGCTCCGTGCAACATGCAGAAAGGCGCGTCCCTCGCCGCGGACTGGCGCGGCAGCGCTGTCCGTCAACACAACCAGCCGCAACGGAAAATGGTCGCGCAGCATGGCGCCCAAGTGCTGTCCGCTTACGGCGCGACTGCGGCCTATCTCATCTTCGAAGACCAGTTGGCCCTCGCCCGTCTGCGCGCCAAACGCGCTGTGCCCGACAAAGTGCAGTATGTGGTATTCGCCCTGGCGCAGCCGGCGCTGCAAATCAAACAACGTCGGCTTTTGCAGCCACTCCACATACAGCTTCTTCTCGCGCCCCAGATAGTCGATCTCGTCCAGCAGCCCCAGCCATTCGCGTTGCACGTCGATCGCCGGATATCCCGCCGGGCTGGCAACTGCCACCAGCGCGCGCAGCGGGCCTGACAACTTTGCCGGCAACAGCCGGTGCATCAAACCGGCATAGCGCGCCATCGGCGAATGAAGCGATAGGCCCAGATATTCGCTTTGTCCGGTATCGTACAACACCTCCCAGGGCAGACGCTGCACCTCGGGCACGGCGTCCAAGTCCAGTTGGATGCGCAGGCTGCTCTGGGCGGCAAAGGCGGCCTGCTGGCTGGCGCGCAGGCAGTCCAACACATCGTCGGCAAATAGCGCGCCAAACAGCCGCGCCCCCCATCCCTCAAGCTGTGCCGCCAGTCGCCGTTGATCTTCCTCGCCCGCAGCATGTGCCGCATCCAGCGCCAGCCAGAGTGCATCCAGTTCGCGCCGCGTCACAGAAAACGCGAAGCGCGCCGCCGCCGGTCCGACCGGGGAATGCCGTACACGACTGAAATAGCCGTCGTCGGTCTGTTCTAGGAGCACCTCAATACGCGACTCTTGCGGATTCATAGCCATGCCATTGTACATTTGGCCCCGATGGGCGTCAAACATCCGGCGCTTGGCGTACTCGTCGCGACGGTTTGCAGGTGCGCCATCCTTGGCGCACGAGTCACACATCCGGCGGTAAGGATGCTGCCTCTACACGTTGATAAGTTATGAAACTGGGATCGACCCGCGGCGTCCGGGAGGACCAACAAGCAATAATCCTAGCCACGAATTGCACGAATTGCACGAAGAAGTTGCCGCACATTCTTTCGCGCTGCGCGACCTCAAGGGTATAATGGCGACATTGGCTGGCGGAACCATGCCGCTCGCCCCGTCAAGGACGCTGATCCCCACGCAGACAGGGCCTCACCATGCACGTACTCATCACCGGCGGCGCCGGCTTCATCGGCAGCCATCTCGCCCGCAAGCTTCTGGAGCGCGGGGACACGGTCGCAGTCCTCGACAACCTTAGCACGGGCAGTTTTGAGAACATCCGCGCCCTCACTGCCAACCCGCGCTTCTCCTTCGCTATCGACGACCTCGGCAATGCGCTGGTCCTGGACCGGCTGGCGAGCCAGACTGACGCCATCGTACACCTGGCGGCCGCGGTCGGCGTGCAGTTGGTTGTCGAGCGCCCCACAGAAACCATCGAAACCAACGTGCTGGGCACGCACGCCGTGCTCAACGCCGCGCGGCGCTATCGCTGCCGCACCTTGCTCGCCTCCACCAGCGAGGTCTACGGCAAGGGCGTCAAGGTTCCCTTCGGCGAAGAAGACGACCTCTTGCTCGGCCCGTCCAGTCGCAGCCGCTGGTCCTACGCGGCGAGCAAGCTGTTGGACGAGTTCCTCGGCCTCGCCGCCTTTCGCGAGTACCAGCTCCCCGTCACGGTCATGCGCTTCTTCAACACCGTTGGCCCCGGCCAAACCGGCCGCTACGGCATGGTCGTGCCGCGCTTCGTGCGCCAAGCCCTGGAAGAGCAGCCCATCACGGTCTTCGGCGACGGCAACCAGTCGCGCTGTTTCTGCCACGTCGACGACACGGCCATCGCCGTGCAGGCGCTGCTCGACCTGCCCGACAATACCGCAGGCGAGATCTTCAACATCGGCAGCAGCGAGGAGGTCACCATCAACGAACTCGCCCAGGCCGTGATCGCCCGGACCGGCTCTCGCTCGTCTATCCAACGCATCCCCTACAGCGAGGCGTACGCGCCCGGCTTCGAAGACATGCGCCGTCGCGTGCCCGACACGGCCAAACTTCGCGCCGCGATCGGCTGGCAGCCGCGCAAGACGCTAGCCGACATCCTCGACGATGTGATCCGGTACGAGCGCAGCCGCACTGCCTGAGAAAAATCTTCCAGGAAGCTCGCAGCCTCCTGGAAGGTAACGTCCAGCATTTCTATGCGCTTCAGCCGGCTATGTTGGGCAGTCGCCTACCCGTGCATGGGCAGAACCAGGTCATACGGATAAACGTTCAGGTTCACCAGTTCGCCGCTCTCGGTGAACGCCACCGAGTCCTCGATGCGCATACCCAGGTCGCGCTCCTGGTAATACAGCCCCGGCTCCACGCTAAAGACATGCCCCGGCTGGAGCGGCGTATCCGCCCCCGCGCCGTGACTCAGCCGCGGCCCCTCGTGCACGTCCAGACCGATGCCGTGGCCCAAGCTGTGGAAATAGCCGTCGCGCGTACCCGGATGCGAGCGCAGCGTTGGGTGTCCGCGCTCCTCGAAGTAGTCGAGCGTCATCAACTGGTAGTCTCGGCAAGACTTCCCCAGTTCCAGCGAACCCATCACCCGGTCGAAAATCTCCCTCACCTGGTCATAGATCTCCTGCACGTCGTCGGTGGCATAGCCGAGCGACCAGGTGCGCGTCATGTCGGCAAAATACCCCTTCGCCGTGCGCGGGAAGATGTCCAGCACGATGGCCCGGCCCAGTTCCAACGGCTGCGCCAAGTTGCTGCTGGCGTGCGGCAGGGCGCTGTCGCCCCCCAGGCTGAAGAGGGTATCGTGGTCCTCGACCAAGCCGTGCGCCATCAGGCGCATGCGGATGAAGGCCTTCACGTCGCCGATCGTCAGCGGCTCGCCGTCGGCGCGCACTACCGTCTTGCCGCGTACGCCATGCCCTTGGATGAACTCTTGGACCTCGCCGACGACAGCACAGGTCTCGCGCCCCGCCGTCAGCAACTCGGCGATCTCGACATCATCCTTGGTCTCGCGCGCCACCGCGAAGATCGAATCGGCGTACTCCCCGACGATCTCCACGTCCGGCATCGCGGCCTGCAGCCGGTTCAATAGTTGATAGGCGCCGCCGGCGTCGATCTTGCCGTATACGCCGAGGCGTCCCGTCAACTGCTGGTCGCGGATCACCTGCGAGTAGTAGTCCAGCATCGCGTTCAGCCGGTCGCCCTGGTGCTTGTTCAGCAGATCGTACTGGTTATAGACCCGGTCACGGTCCACCAGTTCGAGGCCGGTCGTGGCCGCGCCGGTTCGCTCCAAAGAGCCGTGGACCAGCGTCAACAGCCCCCCGCGCCGCTTAAGCACGATGGCGTGCTCCAAGTGGATGCCGCCGGTCAGGTAGTTCATCGCCGGGTTATTGCCCGAATCGCCCAACACCATGAACGCGTCGAGATTGCGCTCTTCCATCAACCGATCGAGATCGGATTTCACACGTCGCTCCTATCGCCCTAGGCTCGGATGCTCTCCGGCCATTATGAATTGGTTCTGCTAACGCCTCATTGAGAAAACCTACGATTACCCCACGAAATGCCTGTTACGGTCGCCAACAGGTCATTTTGCAGACAATTTCTGTACGCAGCGGCTTTGGCTAGTGTGCCTAGTTAGCCTATAATGTGAACATCTTCACAGGCTATAGTGCGCCTTTTTTGATTTGTCATTATCCGGCGCAGGAGAACCAAGTGATGCGCAAGTCCTTTCTAAGCAATTCCCTGTTGGCTATTGGCGTCGTAATGCTCGGCGGTTTCGCCGTCATGGAAACGACCGGCCTCAACGCCGACCCGCTTCTGCCCGCCTTTGCCGCCTTCTGCATCGGCTGCACCGCAATTCTCGACCGCATCGGCGTGCATCAGTTCAAGTAAACGTCAACTGCACAACCGCATACGAACATCGGCTCGGACCGCCGCGGCGGTCCGAGCTTTCTTGTTAATCCGTTGCCTTCGCCCGATCTGCATAGCCGGCGGGATGCGCCGCATGCCATGCCCAGGCGCTCCGTACAATGTCGTGCAGGCGCGGGTAGTGCGGTTCCCAGCCCAGTTCGCGGCGAATGCGTTCGCTTCCGGCGATCAACACAGCCGGGTCGCCCGGTCGCCGCGGCGCGATCTCGGCGGGGATCGGGTGACCGGTAACTTCCCGCGCCGCCTGGATCACTTCCTTGACCGAGAAACCCTGCCCGTTGCCCAGGTTATACGCGCGGCTACCCTGCTCCAGCGCGCCCAGCGCCAGAATATGCGCCCGCGCCAGGTCTACGACATGAATGTAGTCGCGCACGCACGTCCCGTCCGGCGTCAGATAATCATCTCCGAAGATCTTGATAACGTCGCGCTGGCCCAAGGCCACCTGCAACGCCAGCGGGATCAGATGCGTCTCCGGGTCATGATCTTCACCGCGCGCGGCCGTCGCGCCCGCCGCGTTGAAGTAACGCAGCGCCGCATAGCGCATGCCGCGCGTCTCGTCCAGCCAGTAGAGCATCCGCTCCAATATCCGCTTCGACTCGCCATAGGGACTGCCCGGCGCGATTACCTCGTCCTCGTCGATGGGAACCCGCTCCGGCACGCCGAACAGATTCGCCGTCGACGAGAGGATGAAGCGCAGCACGCCGTGCGCCGCAGCGCTCTCCAACAGGTTGAGGCCGTTGCGCACGTTCTCGCCCAGATAGAGGAACGGCTCCTGCATCGATTCGCCCACCAGCGTGCGCGAGGCAAAGTGCATGATCGCGTCCGGCGCAAACTGCCGCATCGTCTCGTCGATCGCGTCCCGGTCGGCCAGGTCTCCCTGCACGAAGGCGGCATCAGGGTGAACCGCGGCCCGATGCCCCTGCGAGAGGTTGTCGAAGACAACCACTTCCTGCCCGTCCTCGATGAGTTGCTCGACGGTCACGCTGCCGATATATCCGGCGCCGCCGGTCACCAATACGCGCATATCATTCACATCCTCTATGCGTAGGTCGGCAGCCAGTCGCCGTGAGCTTCGATCAGGTCGTCGACCAGGTTCCATATCTGATCCAGGTCCAACTCGGCCGCGGTGTGCGGGTCGAGCATGGCCGCGTGGTAGATGTGCTCGCGCTTGCCCGTCAGCGCCGCCTCGACCGTCAGTTCTTGCACGTTGATGTTCGTCTGCATCAGCGCAGCCAGATGCGGCGGCAGTTCGCCGATCGCGACCGGCTGAACGCCGTTCTTGTCCACCAGGCAAGGAACCTCGACGCAACAGCCCTCAGGCAGATTGGAGATCAGCCCGCGGTTGGGCACGTTGCCGTTTATCACGCGCGGGATGCCCGTCTCTATGCTGTGGATGATGCCCGAACCGTATTCGTGGCTGCGGTGCACCTCGACGACCGACTTCGGGTCTTCCAGATCGGCCCGCATCCGCTCCCATCCGGCGATCTGAACCTCGCAGCGGCGGATGTACTCATCCAGCGGCACGTTGAACTTCTCGACCAGGTCGGGCCGATCGCGCTTAATGAAATAGGGCGTATACTCGGCAAAGTGCTCGCTCGACTCGGTTACGAAATACCCCAAACGCCGGAACATCTCATAGCGCACCAGGTTCCACTCCGGCGCCCGGCCTTCATCATAGACCTTGCGGATGAGCGGGTACAGATCTTGGACCTCACCGTTCGCCCGGCGCTCGAAGTGCAGGTAGAAGGCCATGTGGTTGATGCCCGCGCACACGAAATTGATCTCCTCAATGGGCACGCCGATGTCGTTGGCCAGTTGTTCCGCCGTGCCCTGCACGCTGTGGCACAGACCGACCGTCTTGATCGTGGTCGCCTGGTCGATGGCCCAGCAGTTCATCGCCATCGGGTTCACGTATTGCAGGAAATAGGCGTCCGGGCACAATTCTTCCATGTCATGGCACATGTCGAGCAGCACCGGAATCGTGCGCAGCCCGCGCATAATGCCGCCAATGCCCAGCGTATCGGCGATGGTCTGTCGCAGCCCGTACTTTTTCGGGATCTCGAAGTCGATGACCGTACCGGGCTTGTAGCCGCCCACCTGGATCATCGAAATCGCGTAGTCGGCCCCGTCCAAGGCGGCGCGGCGGTCGGTCGTCGCCTCGATGGTCGGCTTAACGCCCAATGTCTCCGCCACCTTGTTGGCCACTATCACCGAGGTGCGCAGACGCTCCTCGTCGATATCGTGCAGGCTGATCGTCGATTCCGCCAACTCGGGATAACTGAGGATGTCCCCCATCAGGTTCTTGGCGAAAACGGTGCTGCCCGCACCGATAAATGTGATTTTCGGCATGGTTGTTACCCTTTCTTTATCGCGTAGCGCAAAAAGCCCCGAATAGTATTGAAGCAGGCGGCTGTAGCGTCCGCCAGGTCTATCGCCGGATGCGGCAGGCAGCCCTACAGCCTGATGAACACGGCGGTTCACTCATGCACACAACTTAAGACGCTATCGGCTGCCCAAACCAAGAGATCGAACCTTTGGCAGGGAACGGCCTGTTCGCCTCATATACTCCCGATATCGATCGCCGAACGTATCCAGCATCATCCGTTCTTCAGCCCGCACGCGCAGGAAATAGAACGGGATGAAATAGACGAGATTCACGGGGCCGGCGATCCAGTTCTGCAAGAGCAACAACTGCGCGATGCCCCACAGCCACTGGCTGGCATACATCGGGTGACGGATGTAACGATAGATGCCATCCGTCACCAGCGTGTGCCCCTCATATATCTCCAGCGTAGGCGACCAGTTGGACTTCAGTCCCCTGTGGGCGAGCGCGAAGACGACCAACGCGCCGCCAAGCAGCAAGACGCCGAGCCAGCCCATCCATCCGGGCAGGCGGTAGTCCGCAAAATCCAGCCAATCCGTAACCGAATAGATCAGGGGCAGGATGATCATCGTGACCCACAGCAGCGAAACCAGGGTTGTATCGGTTCTAGTTGTGCGCCGGTCGACCCTGCCCGCAGTCTTCCAGTTCTTCTGAAAAGGTGCGCGCACGACCACTTCGATGACTAAGCCTGCCCAATACACGGCCTTGAATAGATCCGTCACCGCTTACTCCGCAAGGATGGCTCTTTTACGCCGGACCCGTTTTCCAGTACATAGCGTTTGCGGCATACAAGGCGTACAAGAAGCGCCGCAACAGGTTGAACGCGCCTACGCCTCAAAATGCCGGAAAGTAGGCAGATGTTCTTTGTTTTGCGCAAACATCTCGTTGACCATCGTCCGTGTCTCGGCCAGCGACAGCACGCTCGCCGTCAACGGATCGTGTACAATCGCCTGGTAGATCAGCCGCGGGTCGCCGCTCAGGCATCCCTCCACCGCCATCTCCTCTGTGATGGCGGTCAGCCCGGTCAGCGCCGCCACCTGCGGCGGCAGTTCGCCCACGTAGACAGGCGTCAGCCCCTTGCGGCTCGCCCACACCGGCACTTCGACGCAGGCGTTCTGCGGCAGATTCGTGATCAGCCCGGTGTTGGCGACATTGCCGTTATACTCAAACGGCTCGCCGCCCTCCAGCGCATTCACAATGTAGGCTGCGTACTCGTGCCCGCGCTCCAACTCGATCGGCGTATCCGCCGCCAGCCACTTCTCGGTCTCTTCGCGCCACGTACTCAGGCGCTTCTTGCGCTCCTTGATGGTATAGCCATACTCGCCGGGGTTCCAGCCCGTACCGTGCGTGCAATACTTCTCGATCAGGTCGGACCGCTTGCGGAACCACCAGTTATACTCCGAATGATGCCCGCTCGACTCGGTCGGATAATAGTCCAGCGCCAGGTACATCTCATTGCGCACCTGCTCCTCATTGTACACCTCAGGGCGCTCTGTGACGGCTTTGTGGATCAGCGGATAAGCGTCCTTGCCATTCCACTCATACTTCAGATACCAGGCCATGTGGTTGATGCCGGCGCAGGTATAGGTGATCTCCTCCATCGGCGCGCCGATCCAACGCGCCAACATCTCCGCCGTACCCTGTACGCTGTGACACAGCCCGGTCACCTTGATGCTCGTCTCGCGCTGCAACGCCCGGCAAAGCATGACCATCGGGTTGGTGTAGTTGAGCATGGTCGCATCGGGGCAGAGCCGCTCCATGTCGCGGCCGATGTCCAGCATCACCGGGATGGTGCGCAGCGCCCGAAAGATGCCCGACGGGCCGCGCGTGTCGCCGATGTTAATGTCAATGCCGTACTTCTTGGGTATCTCAATGTCTTTCCGCCACACGTCCAGCCCGCCGGCAAGAATAGTGACTAACACGTAGTCGGCCCCGCGCAGCGCCTCCTCGCGGTCTAGCGTCGCCTCCACCTTGGCCGGGTATTGGCCCAGGTCGACGATCTTCTGCACGGCGCGGCGGGCGAAGTCCAGGTGATCGGCGTCAATGTCCATCAGACACAACGTCGAATCCTCTAGGAGCGGAAAAGTCAGCAGGTCGCGCACAAGTTTGCGCGTGAATCCGAAACTGCCTGCTCCGATAAAAGCGATCTTAGGCATATCGATTTCCTTTCGGGATGATTAGTTTTCTATTGGGCGTACACGGCCTCGCGCAGCCCCTTGATGTAGCCGATTGCAAACAGCCGCCCGATCGAGGAGTAGCCGGGGCGATCATTGTCGTCTCCCTCCATCGTCGGCACATGGTCCGGGCGCAACACGCCGTCAAAGCCGATCGCGCGATACGCCTGCATGCAGGCCAGCATATCGGTCTGGCCCTCGTCATGAAACGTCTCCACGAAGCGCTCCGGCGTGCCGCGCACATCGCGAAAATGCACGAAGAAGATCTTGCCCTGCTTGCCGAAATGCCGGATCGTTGCGGGCAGATCATCCGTCATCAGCGTGAAGTTGCCCTGGCACAGGCAGATGCCGTTCGCCTCGCTGGGAACCAGGTCGATCAGACGCTGAAAATTCTCCACGCTGCGCATGATCCGTCCCAGCCCGCGGATGGGCGAAAGCGGCGGATCATCCGGGTGCATCGCCAGCTTGACGTTTGCCTTTTCCGCCACAGGCAGCGCCTCCTCCAAGAATGCCTGTAGCGTTTCCCATAGGCGCTCCTCGCTCACCGTGCCGTATTCGGTCGGCGGCGCGTTGCGCATCAGCGCGTGGTCATACCCCGTTGCCATAGCCCCGCCGCGCGCCGGCGCCGTCACCGTGGTGCGCATCCAGTTCATCACGGGCATCCACTCATAACACCAGACGGGGATGCCCAGCGCGCCCATGTTACGGATCAGATCGCAGACCCACTCCAATTCCTCCTCGCGGCCGGGCAGGCCCAGCTTAAGCTTATTCATGGGCGGCCGGCTTTCGATCACGGCAAGCTCGAAGCCGGAATCTTCATACGCGCTCTTCAGCCGCGCCAGCGACATATATCCCCACGGCAATTCGTCCTTACTGCGCGCCGTTTGCATCAACCCCAGGTCCATCGAGCCAACTGCATGTGTCACACCGCACTGTCGCACCATCCGCCACAGGGATGACGGCGGCGGCGGCAAGACTTCCGCTATCTGTATCACGCCGGGCTTCCTTCCGAAAAGACTGCCATATAAGGAGAATGCGGCTCACCCAGGCGGGCGGGCCGCAACCTTGCACGAGAAAAACGAAGGCAAAGAATGTGACCGAGGTCGGTCGCTCCGCGTCTAGCGCACATCCGGCAGCGCCGCCGCGCTAGGCGACAGAGTAGAGCCGGGCGAACAACTTCTCGCCCCATTTGCCGATAATGAACAGTCGCGCCAACTGCTCCGAGCGCAGCGCATTCACCAACCCGGACAGCCATATGAACGCCAAGGCAACATATCCCACGATCACCAATGCAAAGGATGCGGCGCTGAACGTAGGACCGGCCAGCGGAACCCATGCGGCCAACCACGCTACGACCAGCCACGCCACCGGCAGCAACACCGCGGCCAAAAACATCGCTAAGGCTTGGCAGGCATGGTACAGCGCAAAAATGTTCTTGCGATCCGCCGCTATGGCGACAATCGAACCCACAAAGGGCAACAGGTAGGAAAGGAAGGCCAGTACGCGATTCGGTTTCTGCACCGTCAGCCTCCAATCCCGACGAGCGACAGTTCCGCCGCAAAATGACAGCTCACGTAGTGGTCCGGTTCAACCTCAGCCAACATCGGCTCCTCTTGGCTGCACACGTCCTTCGCATACCGGCATCTGGGATGGAACACGCAGCCCGACGGCGGGTTGGCCGGGCTGGGCACGTCT
>Ga0334889_1002755_pt1 | contig 18971 bp, 30 predicted proteins | sample GraSluR1_MG_2_FD_207222 | JGI IMG/M metagenome (GOLD analysis project Ga0334889, IMG submission 207222) | Sludge microbial communities from methane-producing bioreactor in Wageningen University, Netherlands - Granular Sludge_8_08-R1 | ecosystem: Engineered > Bioreactor > Anaerobic > Unclassified... | reverse complement strand
GTCACACTTCTAAAGAAAATCGCTGACGCAGAAACTTTTGAACCATGGGTTAGGTGGCCCCCATGGGCTAAATCCAATCCCATCAGCTTGTCTCCAGGATTAAGAACCGCAACATAAGCTGCTAAATTAGCTGGTGAACCAGAAAGCGCCTGAACATTAGCATGGGGCACCTTAAAAACTTTCTTAGCTCTGTCAATAGCTAATAGTTCTACCTCATCAATAAATTCTTGTCCCTGATAATAGCGCTTGCCAGGATAACCTTCTGCATATTTATTGCCCAAACAAGAACCAACAGCCTCTAAAACTGCTTGCGATGCCATGTTTTCTGAAGGAATCATCATTAAGGTTTCTTTTTGACGCTGTTCTTCTGATTTAATTAAAGAAAAAATTTGAGAATCTGTTTTTTTTAAATATTTCATTAAGGCTAACCTATCTTTATAAATAATTAATATTTAAATTATTACGAACTGAATTATAACTCAATAGAGTAGACAATTCAGCAGTGGCCAGATAAAAATACTCTATTTACTGTCAAAAAGTTATAATATGAATTATGTTTAATCAACAGCATGAACTGACTGGCAGCAAGCAAAATTTAAGAAAAAAATTTAGTACTCAACTTAATAACTTAACCAGTGATCAAATCGAGCAATATTCACAACAAGTTATTTTTAATTTAAAAAAATTACCTCAATTTCAACAAGCTGAAAGTTTTTTCATATATATATCTCATGGCAATGAGGTTAAAACCCATAATTTAATCACCAAACTGTTGGCAAATAAAAAAATAGTTACTGTTCCAAAAATTATAAACAAGAATCAGATGATCCCAGTAAAAATTAATCATTTTAACTCCTTTAAGAGGGGTGGATTTGGAATTTTGGAGCCTATCGCTTCTCAAGCCTATGTTAAAAAAGTTGATATTTGCATTACTCCTGGACTTGCTTTTAGTAGAAAATTAGAGCGGCTGGGAAGAGGTGGTGGCTTTTATGATCAATATTTAAACAATAATCCTAGCACTTTATCAATTGCTCTAGCTTATGATTTTCAGGTAGTTGAAGAACTGCCCACAAATTCTCAAGATCATAAAATTAAATTAATTGTTGCGCAGTCGGGGGTCATCTCAAAATAGTCTAATCTAGATAGTCCCTTTTACTTTCTTCTAATAAAGGAGTAAAATTGAATGTTCGCTGAGGAAAATTAATGTCTGCAGTCAGACTAATTCCATTAAGTCCCTAGCCAAATAAAATGAATCAAAAGAATATTCGAAATATTGCTATTATTGCCCATGTTGACCACGGTAAAACCACCTTGGTTGATGCTATGCTTAAGCAAACCCAAACTTTTGATGCTCACCAAAAAGAGATGAGTCAATCTACTATCTTGGATAGCAATGAGCTTGAAAGAGAAAAAGGGGTAACAATTCTTGCTAAAAACACTGCTGTTAATTGGAATGGATATAAAATTAACATTCTTGATACTCCCGGACATGCAGATTTTTCAGGTGAGGTTGAACGCGTTTTGAATATGGCTGATGGCTGCATCTTGCTGATTGATGCTGCAGAAGGAGTCTTGTCTCAAACTAAATTTGTTCTTAGCTTAGCTTTAAAACTTAAACTAACCCCCATTGTTATTATTAATAAGGTTGACCGTAAAGATCAAAGAGTAAAAGAGGTGGAACAAGAAGTAATGGATTTATTTTTAGATCTGGCAGATGATGAAAATCAGCTTGATTTCCCAATTCTTTATGCCAAAGGCATTATTGGTATAGTTGGATTTGAAATTAATCTTGAAAGTGATCAGTCTTATTACATTAAGGATAGCGATAACCTTCAATCTTTTTTTAAAACTTTAATTGAAACAATTCCTGCTCCTAAGGGTAATCCTGACGCACCTTTGCAAATTCAAGTTAATTCTTTGGATTGGGATAATCATTTAGGAAAAATTGTAATTGGTAAGATTTTCAATGGATCAATTAAGGCAGGAGAAAAGATTTGTCTAATTAAAGCTTCTGGCGAAAAAGTGATGGCTAATGTTGATTATCTATTTATACATGAAGGCTTGAATAGAAAATCAGTTAATAAAGCAGCAGCTGGAGAGATAATTGCTTTAGCTGGATTGCCTGATCCTCAAATTGGAGAAACAATTACCAACCCAGAACATCCAGAAGCACTGCCTCAGCTGGAAATCAGCGAGCCAACAGTTAAAATTCAACTATCGGTAAATACTTCACCTTTTGCCGGACAAGAAGCCCAATTTTCTACCTCCAGACAGCTTAAAGACAGGTTAAAAAAAGAGCTTGAAACTAATGTTGGTCTCAAAGTAATTCCCAATCAAGAAAATGATGGCGTGACTTTAATTGGACGAGGTGAACTTCATTTGGCTATCTTAATTGAAACGATGAGAAGAGAAAGTTATGAATTTTCATTATCTCGTACTGAGGCAGTACTAAAAGAAGATAATGGACAGATTCTTGAACCTTGGGAATACGTCATTATAGAGGTCCCTAAAAAGATGACTGGAGATGTAACTGCTGCTATGTCAAAAAGGAGGGCTGTCTTAATAAATATAAAGCAAGTTAAGCATGGTAGTCGGTTTGAATATGAAATTGCCACTGCTAACTTAATTGGATATCGGCAGGAACTTTTGACTACCAGTTCAGGCGAAGGAGTTATCCATAGTACGTTTTTAGAATTTAGATCCCAAGGTCCTCAAGCGGAATGGCATCGAGGAGGGGCTATTATTGCACAGCAATTAGGTCAAACCACAGCCTATGCTCTGAATAAGACACAGCAAAGAGGTAAAATGATTGTTGATCCTGGAGAGCAAGTTTATGCCGGGCAAGTGGTTGGTTTTAATAAACGAAGCGAAGATATGGTTATGAACGTAGCTAAGGGCAAAAAACTAACAAATATGAGAGCTGCCAGTGCAGACACCATGGTTGTTTTAGCGCCTGCTTGGAAACCATCCCTAGAACAATTTTTAACATTAATCGCAGCTGACGAAATGCTGGAAGTCACGCCCAAATCATTAAGATTAAGGAAAAAGAATATTGCCAGCTCCTTGAAAAATTATTAAACTAAATTTTAAACTTTAAGCATACTCCTGAATTACGTTGCTTAAATCAATCTCATGCTGCCACTGATTTATTAAGGTTTTTTCTTTTAGCTGAACCAATTGTTCGTGGTAGGCTGGAATATCTTCATTTTGAAAATAAACCCCAGTAGCAATTTTTTCCCTTTCAGAGCTGCTTAATTCATATGCCTTCTGCCAATCTTTTGGATCATGATCCTTTAATTCTATAATGTTTTGTTTGTACCAATCAAAATCATGATCCTTGTTAAAAGTAATGCAGGGCTGAATAATATCTATTAAAGAAAATCCACGATGCATAATCCCTGCCTTAATAATTTCCTTGAGTTGCTGATAATTTCCTGAGTATCCCTGAGCCACAAACGTCGTCTGCAAAGAAAGAGCTAATTGTAAAGGATTGAGGGGAGTTTCAATTGAACCTTCTGGGGTTGTTTTAGTAACAGTGTTTTGTGGAGAGGTAGGGGAAGCTTGCCCAGTGGTTAAACTATAACGCCAGTTATTGTGTACTAAAGTGGTGATATCGTGGTTTCCCCTGGCGGAAAACATTAAATGATTGGCGCCTTCCCCATATAAATCACCATCTCCTCCAACCACAATTACCTTCAAATCATGATTGGCTAACTTTGCACCAATGGCATTGGGTAATTCCCGACCATGCAAAGAATGAATTCCATAAGTTCTATTAAAATCAGCTTCATTTGGCCCACACCCCACTCCATAAATAATTAATACTTCTTCATGGTTGAGCTCTAATTCTTCCAGTGCTGAATGAAAAGCTCTTAAAATCCCAAAATTTCCACAGCCTGGACACCAAGTAGGGGTAATTGAAGATTTAATAGTTTTTTTTGTTATTTTCATAAATTATTTACCGGTAAAAGAAAGTCTTCCCATTAAATTTTTCTTTTCACTATTAGCTGAATTTTTCTCTAAATTAGTTAGGGATTCCACTAAATCCTCTGCATAAAAAGGACGGCCATCAAAGCGTCTAATGCGATCATCCATTCCTATCCCTGTTTGCTGTTTTATCCAAGCTTCTCCTTGACCATCAACATTACCCTCGACCATGATTAATTTTTGAGAGGTTGAAGTCAGTTGCTTAAAACTTTCAACTGGAAATGGATGCATACAGGCAAGATGAATCGCGTTCACCTTTTTATCTAAGGCTTTAACTGTTTCTCTTAAAACATTTATAGTTGAACCCCATCCGACCAATGTTATCTCTGCCTGATCTGAGCCTATTAGTTTCGGTTGAGGCAATTCTTGTAAAATTAGGCTCATTTTTCTGGCTCTCTTATTTACAGATTTTTCAATAGTTTGAGCGTCTTCAGTTGCAAATCCCCATTGATCGTGCTCATAAGAATTTGTTAATTGCAAACCAAACTCTTGCCCTGGGATACTGCGTTTGGAGATTCCCGATTCTGTATCTAAATAACGCAAATAGCTTTCATCGGCGGATAATTCTGATTTATCAACCATGCTCTGACGTTCGTTAATAAAGACCATATCAGGAGCAGGCATAGTTTGATGAGACTCTAAAATATATTTATCAGACAAAATAACAATTGGCAGTTGGTATTTTTCAGCTAAATACATAGCTTTTTGTGCTAATTGAAAATGCTCTTCAACCGTACCAGGTGTTAAAACCACTTTGGGGAATATGCCATGTCCTGCTGTTAAAACGAAAGATAAGTCGCTTTGAGCAGTCCAGGTTGGTGCGCCCGTAGCTGGACCAGTCCTTTGTCCTTCTAAAATAACCAGTGGTATTTCAGCCCCTCCAGCAAAAGCTAAAGCCTCAACCATCAAAGCAAAACCTCCACCTGAACTTCCTGTCATAGCTCTTGCTCCTGCTACAGAAGCACCGATAGCTTCGTGAATAGCACCAATTTCATCTTCAACTTGCTTAACTACAATCGGCAGCTTGTGTTTGTGTTCATTTAAAAAATGGAGTAATCCAGTAGAGGGAGTCATAGGATAGGCACTATAAAACTGCAGCCCCCCTGATAAAGCCCCCAAACCAAGGGCTTCGTTGCCATTTAACAAAATGTTTTTATCCTCCTGAGGAGTAATGCTAAATTTACTATCAATAACTTTACTTGCTTCTAAATAACCCCTGTCAAAGGCAGCTAAATTTTTATCAATAATTTCTTGAGAATCAAAGGCGTCACCAATCACTTGTTTACAAATATCAGGATCAAGCCCTATTGCTAGGGCTGAAACTCCTAAAGAAACAGTGTTGGCTGCCAGTGTAGTACCTGTAATTTCTTTGGCCCAGGAAGCCAAGGGCATTTGTTGAATCCTGCCCTGATATATATTTTTAATTTCCTCACTTAACTCTTCAAAATCAGAATTATAAATTATGATTGTGTCATCAGTAATTTCCTGTTTGTGGACTGCAAAACTTTCTTGAGTGTAAATGACGATCACATCTAATTTTTTACGCTGGCAAGAAGCACAGGTAAAATCTGCACAGACTTGGCCAGTTTGGTGACCGCCTTTAATTAAAGAAGGATATTCCAGATAATTAAAGGCCTGCATGCCATGGCGTTTTGCCATTTTAGCCATCAACATAGAAGCTAACATCACACCATGTCCGGCTTGACCAGTGATTTTCCAATTGAATGAAGGTTTATCCTGACTCATAATCAACTTTTTAAAAAGGTTTTTAGTTTTAGCTACGAAAAATTTATATAAAATTAATGTGTGATAGACATTCCTACTTTAACGAAACGAACTGCTTGAGTCAAACCGACTTAAAGTGAATATGTAATTAATATTTGACAGTTAAACTTCAATTTTCTTGACTATATTTAAATTTGAAATTTTAAACTAGTAAAATGACCGGCTCTTATCTTTCTAACTCAATACAAAAAAACCAAAATCAATCAGATGAAGAAAAATTGATCCAAAATCATATTCTGAGATTGAGAGACACACTTGATAAAAAATTAACCATTGACTCTTTTACTACACTTTCTGATGAAGGAGAGGCTTTAGTTTTACCAATTAGTTATGCAGGTAATAGCTTCGTTAGAATTGCCAAAAATCAATTAATAGCTGTTATAATTGGAGGTCTGCTGCTACTATCTGCAAGCAAATTACTATATGAAAAGTAGTACCCTTAAATATTCCAAAGCTTTTTTGCCTGCTATAGTGTGGGCTTTAATAATTTATTTTCTATCTTCTCAACAAGTTTTGCCAGCACTATCTCTATCAGTGATTGATTTCGTTTTAAAAAAAACTGCCCATATTTTTGTCTATGCAATATTGTATATTTTAATTATTAAAGGTTTTACCAAACTTAATTATCCTTTTGAAAAAATTTGGTTTAATGCCTTGCTAATCTGCTTGCTTTATGCTATTTTTGACGAAATTCACCAATCAACAGTTATTGGAAGAACTGCTACGGTAACTGATGTAGGTTTTGACTTTTTAGGAGCAAGTGTAGTGGCATTACATAAATTTGGCTATCTTTAGATAACACCTTAAACAATTTTTAAACAAAAGGTGGTTAAATTATTTAAATTCAAAAAAACTTTAAAAAAATACCACTTGACTTGATACATCAAACTAATACACTTAATATCAGACTTAATATAAATCTAGAAAGGAAAATATGACAAAATCTGAACTCATCGACATAATAGCAAAAAAAGCCCACTTACCTAAAAAGGCAGCAAAGGAAGCTGTGGATGTTGTATTTGATGAAATATCTCGTTCTCTAGAAAAAGGAGACAAGGTGGTAATCTCTAGTTTTGGAACTTTTTACGTAAATAAGGTTGATGACAAACTAGTAGTGCCATTTGGAGAAGAGTCTGAGAAGCAAGTTGTTAAATCACATCGAGTAGTTAACTTCCGTGTTGGTAAACCTCTGAGGAAAAAAGTTTGGTAAACTTAAGTTTATTTTGATTAACTCGAGTCTAAAAAATTCTAGAAGTTGTGACTTATCTCTTTGGCGACTGTCTTTTGCGACGGGCTTTTCCGCCTCTACCTGGTTTGCGTGTTTCTTTCATTCGGGGATCTCTTGTTAACAAGCCTTCTTCCTTAAAGAATGGTCTCAACTTAGGATCATATTTTTCCAAAGCTCTTGTTAACCCATGAACAATTGCATCTAATTGGGCTGACTTTCCAGATCCGCTAACCTTAACAGTGGCAGAAAAATCACCTTCTGTTTTTGATAAAACAAAAGGCTTATTGTACTTAACTATTGCTAAAGGGATATCTGCAAAATAATCCTTAACTAATTGGTCATTTACAATAAAATCTCCTTTTTCAGGATATATTCTCACTCTGGCAATGGCAGATTTACGACGACCAATACCCTCTGTATATTCTCCCTGAGGATAGTTTAAGTTGGCGTCCTTTTTAAAAGAATGAGTGTTTGCTTCAGTTTGTCCTGTTTTCTTAGCTGCCTTCACTACTTGAGTAATCTGTTGGTTATGTTTCATAAAATTATTTCTCTAATTTATCTTGATATGGATGGTTGGTTCCTGAATAAACCTTTAACCTAGCTAGTCTTGATTTTCTAAATTTATTTTTAGGCAACATATTTTTCACAGCCCTTTGCATGACTCTTTGTGGATTTTGGCTTACCATATCTTTAAAGACCATTTGTTTAAGCCCACCAGGAAAACCAGTGTGCCAATAATAAGTTTTTTTATTAGCCTTATCCCTAGTCACAGCTACCTTTGAAGCATTAACAATTACTACATAATCACCACCATCTACATGAGGAGTATATGTTGGTTTGTTTTTACCGATTAAAAGCTGGGCAATTTCTGTAGTCACCCTACCTAACACTTTCCCCTCCACATCAACTAGGTGCCATTCTCTGCTGATATCTTCTTTGCGTTGCATAAAAGTTTGTTTTTTTTGCATAACTGAATTACTTTTTTTCTTGTTTGCTTTCTACTTGAAAACTGCCTAATTTTGCAGGCTTTTTAACCAACTCTAAACGATACATCATAACATTATCGCCACGTCTTCTCCCCACTTGACTAATGGTGGTAAAACCTGACTTTCTATCATTAAGCACCGGAGCAATTTTATCAACTAAAGCATTTACCACATCTGTTTTGCCAAAAATTTTATGCAGCTCTCTCTTAGAATGAACTGTATTTTCTTGAGCTTTATTAATTGATTTATCAGCCCAACGCTTAACTTCTTTGGCCTTAGCCCTAGTGGTAGTTATCTGCCCATCTAGAAACAAGCCTCTTAACAAATTTCTAATCAAAGCTTGACGATGGCTTGATAAGCGTCCTAATTTTTTTTTCTTTATTCGATGCCTCATGATAATTCCCCACCATTCTAATTACTCTTATTAAATGAAACCTCTTTTCTCTCTAGAGCTTTTGCTATAACCTTCACGCTCTTTTCACCAATATTTTTTACTTTAGCTACACTTTCTTCTTCAGCCTCAACTAAATCTCTAACGGTTTGATAACCTCCGCGACGCAAAGCATTAGCGATTCTTGTAGGTAAATCAAGTTCTTCTACAGTCAACCTTAATATTTCTGCTTCTTTGGGAGAAAGCTCTTCTTCTGGTTCTTCTTCTTTAACCAATACTGGATCAACAATTTGTTTGAATTGCCTAACTAAAATTTTAGCTGCTTGTTCTAGGGCTTCTTTAGCTGCTATAGTCCCATCTGTTTTTATATCAATTAAAAGCTGGTCAAAGTCAGTCCTACGACCAACTCGAGTAGCTTCAACCTTATAAGAAACGTTAAGAATTGGAGAAAAAATAGAGTCTACCAATAATTCTCCAATATCCTTATCAGAGTCTTGGTCTTGCACCTTGTAGCCAATACCTGATTCTATAGTTATTTCAGCAACTAATTTGGCATCTTTAGTTAAAGTAGCTAGATGTTGTTCTGGATTGATAATAGAAAATCCAGCTTCACATTTGATATCTTCTGCAGTAACTACCGCTGGCCCTTTTACTTCTAAACGAGCTATACCTTGTTCATTGTTATCAGCTTGAATTTTTACTTGTTTTAGATTTAATAAAAAATCTACCACATCTTCTTTCATGCCTTTAATGGTTGAAAACTGATGCTCAATGCCTTCAATTCTAATTGCAGTTATGGCTGCTCCTGGTAAAGAACTTAACAAAATTCTTCTCAGAGCATTCCCTAAAGTATGCCCATAGCCGTTCTCTAAAGGTTTAAGGGTTAATATTGAATGACTAGCAGACACTCGATCCTCTTGAATTTCAAAAGTAGGGTTCATGAATGATAGTTGTTTTAAATCTTGACTCATAATTTTTTCTCCTTGTTTCTCCTCCCTTGCCCAAGCAAGGAATCCGTATACTAGATAATTGATATAGTTTTTGGTTAATTAGTAATTTATTTTAATGTAATTATTAACGGCTATAATACTCGACAATTAGTTGCTCATCAATTTTGCCATCAATCTCTTCTCTCTCTGGAAAACGAGTGGCTTTTGCTATATTATGTTTTCTCTCAAGCCACTGGGGAACCTCATGGCCCTCATTGCTAAAAGCTGTTTCTATAGCAGGAATCTTAATCGACTCTTTTTTTAAAGTAATAACATCCTCTACGTTGACTGAGTATGAAGGAATATTCATTTTTTTGTTGTTTACCTGCACATGATTATGACTAACTAATTGCCTGGCAGCAGCTCTAGTTGGAGCCCAACCCAGCCGATAAACAACATTATCTAATCTTCTTTCCAAATAAACTAACAAGGCCAGTCCTGTTCCAAGAGGACTCTGTTCTGCTTTTGAAAAAATATTTTTTAACTGTTTCTCTAAAACTCCATAAATATATTTAGCCTTTTGCTTTTCCTGAAGTTGAACTCCATAATCAGAAAGTCTACGGGTTCTTTTATGTCCGTGTTGTCCTGGTCTAACATTTATTCTTTTAGCAGTTTTTAAAGCATTAGTTTTAAGACCCAAATCTTCACCGATTCGTCTTTGCAATCTTTGCTTTGGTCCCGTATATCTTGCCATAATCGTAATAATTTAATATATAAATAATTAATTTCTTTGTTTTCTTGGCCTGGTTCCATTGTGTGGATCTGGTGTCATGTCTGCAATAAGAGAAATCTCTATTCCCTGGGCCCTTAAAATTCTAAGAACCACAGATCGTCCCGGTCCTGGACCTTTGATAAAAACCTCAGCTTCTTTCATACCCAAATTAATAGCATCATTAATTGCGTTTTGTGCTGCAACATTAGCTGCATAAGAGGTAGATTTTCTTGATCCTTTAAAACCAGCATGACCTGTTGATGACCAAGAAACGACATCCCCCTTTAAATCAGTTACGCTAATTAGCGTATTATTAAAGGTAGCTGTAACATATATTCTAGCCTTTTGACTGATTTTTTTTGCTTGTTTTTTCTGTTTGTATTTTGCCATTTTTAAATAATTCTATTCTTATTTTTCTTTCTTATCCTCAGTGGTTGATTGTGCTTTATTAGACAGCTCCTTGGTAATAGCTCCAACTGTTTTGCGCTTTCCTTTACGCGTTCTAGCATTAACTCTTGTCCTTTGACCCCTGGTAGGTAAGCCAGCTATATGGCGTAAACCACGATAAGATTTTATTCTTTTTAACCGATTAATATTGTCATTGACTCTACGCCTTAAATCCCCTTCAACAGGATATTTTTCAAGCAATTTTTGTAGTTGGTTAATTTCTTGACCATCTAGATCTCTTGCCCTTTTATCTGGATTTATCTTAGTTTGCTGAATAATTTTTTCAGCACGTGATAACCCAATCCCATAAATATAGGTTAAGGCATATGTAACTTTTTTTTCTCCTGGTATATCTTTTCCCGCTATTCTTGGCATATTTTAAATTATCCTTGTCTTTGTTTATGTTTAGGGTTATCACAAATGACCCTAACTCTACCTGAACGTTTAATAATTCTACACTTAGGACATTTCTTTTTTACTGACGGACTTACTTTCATGACTGCTCCTTTAATTAAAATTCCATCTTAATGTTTTTATTGGTTGATCTATAAGTAATCTTACATTTACCTAAGTCGTACTTAGAAACATAAGCCTTAACTATGTCTCCGGGCATAACTCTAATTCTATATAACCTCATTTTCCCCGAAAGGGTTCCTAGCAGCTCTTTATCTTTCATTGCCTCAACCTCACTTTTGATAACCCTGATTCTAAACATCGTATTTGGTAAACATTTCTCAACCTCTCCATAAATCATAAAACGATCTGAGGGTCCAGTTTGTTTAGATGTTGAGTCATCTTGTCTTTTTTCTTTAGCTGATCTTTTATGTTGCTGTACTTTTCCCATATATTGCTCTTTACTTTATAAGTTTAATAATACTTTGCTTTTATTTATTCTTTTTAGCTGTACTTACTATTGAGAAATTGCAAAGAGCTAATTATATCAAAATAATACACTTTTTACAGGAGCAAAAGCCTGGGTGGTTATTATTTATCTAATCCTAATTTTTCAACAATTTCCTGAAACACCTCTTCAACTGATTGCTCTCCATCTACTGTAATAAGTTGATTTTTTTTCTTATAAAAATCCAATACGTCTGTGGTAACTTCATGAAATATTTGTATCCTTTTGCGAATAGCTTTAAGTGTTTCGTCCTCCCGATTATCGGTTCTTCCTGAAATTCTCCACAATGCCTCTTTATCTGATACATCAATAAAAATAGCTTTTTCAGTGCCATCAGAGAAGGCTTGGGCTTGGTTTATAGTTCTTGGAAAACCATCAATTATAAATCCATTTTGATATTCTGGTTTTTGAAGATATTCAGTCACTATTTCGATTGTTTTTTCATCAGACACCAAAACCCCTGCATTAAGAGTTTCTTTTAGCCACCTACTCAGAGTGGTCTTACCTTTTGCCATCTGTCTAAAGATGTGCCCAGAGGAAAGATATGGAATTCCCATCTTTTCTGAAAGTAATTTACCTTGAGTTGATTTACCTGCACCCTGAATGCCGATGAGAACAATTTTCATGATTGACTTATTAGATTAATAATTTTTAGTTAATGATTTTTGACAAAAGTTTAATTTATCCTAAAATAAAGCTAAATTCAAGCCTTTTTAGGCCTAGAGCACTTCTTGGTTTAAATATTTCTCTAATTTAAGTATATTTTTCATAATCCTGGCCAACTAATTGACTCTCAACTTGTTTAGATGTTTCCAAAATAACCGAAACCACAATCAACACACTTGTTCCCCCTATAGCTAAGGCCTGAATGTTAGTTAAAGCCTGTGCCACAGATGGCAATAGGGCAATAAAACCCAAAAAGATAGCTCCGGCTAATGTAACTCTGGTTACTACATATTCAAGAAAAGATTTTGTTGCTTTACCAGGTCTAATGCCTGGTACATACGCCCCACTCTTTTTAAGTTCAGAAGATAAGTCTTCTGCATCAAAAAAAATCAGGGCAGAAAAATAGGTAAAAACAAAAACTAATAAAAAGTAAAAAATCATATAAAATACAGAGGCCTGATCAAACAAAACAGTAATTCTTTCCCCTAAATTAACGAAAGATTCATTATCAAGGGAGATTAACACCCTCCCCAAAAAAGCCGGAACAAGCATCAAAGATAAAGCAAAAATAATCGGCATGACACCGGCTACATTAACCCTAATCGGTAAATGAGTTTTTTGACCCCCAAGTAAGCGGCTTCCCCTCATGCGCCTAGCATATTGCACTACCACTTTTCGAACTGCTTCGTTCATAAACACCACCAACATAATGACCGCTACAAACAGTAGTAAAAAAATGGATAAAATTAAAAATTGCTGTGTGTAAATAATTACAGACATTTGCCCTGCAAAAACTGGCAACTGGCTAATAATTCCTGCAAGAAGAATCATTGAAACACCATTGCCAATTCCATACTCACTAATTAATTCGCCAATCCATAAAATAATCATAGCTCCAGCTACTAAGCTAAAAATAACCGCCGTTAGAGATAAAAAGTCGGTAGATGTTAATAAGTCTTGAGCTTTTAATAAAGCAATCACTGAGATACTCTGAACAATGGCTAGTGGTACCGCAATAAATCGAGTGTATTGATTTATTTTAGCTCGTCCTGACTCTCCCTCCTTTTGCATCTCTTTAATTGAGGGGATAACCATGCCTGCCAATTGCATAATAATTTGAGCCGTAATATAAGGATTTATGCCCACGGCTGCCACTGAAAATCTAATCAACATCCCACCTGAAAAAATATTAAGTAAGCTTAAAAACTCACTTCCTAAAAAAATCTCTTGAATTTGCTGAGTATCAACTATAGGTACTGGGATGTGAGCTAAAAGCCTAAAGATAAAAAAGCAAAAAATTGTAAAAAGGATTTTCTTTTTAACTTTAGTATTAGATAAAACCTTTTTAGTTGTAGCGATAATTTTTTTTAACACGGGCTAGGTTTTTTATTTTTCTATTGAGCCACCTTTGGCCTTAATTGTTTTTTGAGCGCCAGCTGAAACTTTTAAACCTTTAATGGTTACTTTTTTCTGAAGTTTGCCTTTTTTTATAACTTTAGCCTGCTTAAAGGAGTTATCAATAATTCTATTTGCCTTTAATGTTTTCAAAGAAATAACATCAAAATCAAAACGATTAATGTCATCAAAGGTAATTTCCGCAACCGGGCTAACTGACTTAAACCTACCTTTACCACGAAGCATTGGCAGTCTTTTTGTTAAGGGCAAACTACCTCCTTCAAACCACAAACCAATTCGATGAGCTGATCTAGATTTTTGCCCCTTTTGACCTCTGTTTGTAGTGTGTCCCCCTTTTCCGGAACCATAACCCCTGCCCAGCCTTTTTTTCTTTTTATTAGAAGTTTTTTTTAAATTATTTATTAAGCTCATATGCAATTGCTGACCCTATTTAACAAGTATTATTTGCTGCCTGTTTTTTGAGATGGTTTTTTCTTTTTAGCCTGAATTTTTTCAGTTTTTTTGGCTTGAGTAGTTTTTATTAAATTAGATTTTGCCTGCTTTCTATTGGTACTCTTTTCTTGAACCTTTTTAATTTTCTTTTTAGACTCTTTGGATACAGAAGCAGCTTTTTTATTGAATTTTGGACTAGCCGATTTCTCTGGTTTTGTCTCAATTTCCTCTTGTTTTAAACCGCTAAGCTCAATTCCTCTAACCTTAACAATCTTATTAATTTTCTTTAATGCCTCAAATGTTGCGTAAACGCTTGAAGCCTGATTGTCACTACCCAAAATCTTAGCTGATATATCATTAACCCCCGCAGCCTCCATAATAGCCCTTACAGGACCTCCAGCAATAACCCCTGAACCCTGTGCAGCTGGCTTGAGTAAAACATGTCCAGCTCCGTATCGAGCTTCAATCCTAAAAGGAATTGTTGTTCCATTGATTGGAACGTCAATCATTCCTTTTTTTGCCTGACGGACTCCTTTTTTAATAGCATCAACTACTCCTTTAGCCTTTCCTAAACCTAATCCTACTTTACCTTTTCTATCTCCTACAACCATAAGAGCTGAAAAGCTCATCTGATCTCCGCCTTTAGTTTTCTTTGAAACCCTGGATATTCGAATAACTTTTTCTTCAAATTCTTGTTGGTTTTCTCTATTGTTTTGGGCCATATTTATTGATGTTAATTTAAAATTCAATACCTTCTTTTCTTAAAGTTTCTGCCACCATCTTGACTCTGCCATGATACTTATAAGGACCGCGGTCAAAAACAATTTGTTTAATTTTTTTCTTTTTCATCTCTTTAGCTAATTCCTTAGCAACCTTAGCTGACTTTTCAGTCTTAGTGCCTTTAAATGTTTCCTCTTTTGCAGCATCGGTAGCTCCAAAAAGACTCTCACCTGTATCATCATTAATTAACTGCAAATAGATATAGCGATTTGATCTAAAAACAGATAGTCTAGGTCTTTGAGCCGTCCCATGCAATTTCTTGCGCACAGCCATCTTTCTTTTTTGTTGGTTAGTGATTTTTTGTACTTGATTCATATTTGCAATATAGCTGTGTAAAAATACCCTTACCAATTTTATTCAACAGCTACCTTTCCCGGCTTCAGTCTTACTATCTCATCCACATAGCGAATACCCTTACCTTTATAAGGCTCTGGGGGCTTGATAGCCCTAATATTAGCTGCTACTTGACCAACCAATTGCTTGTCAATTCCCGATACCTTAATAGTGTCATCTCCTTCTACATCCAAGCCTATCCCCTCAACAGCCTCAACCTCTACTGAATGAGAATAACCCACCGTCATCTCAAGGCCCTGTCCTTTTTTCTTTACCCGATAGCCTGTTCCTACTAGTTTTAAAATTTTTTTATAACCTTCTGTGACCCCTTGAATGTGATTATTGATAAGACTTCTAACTAAACCATGGTAGGCCTTTGTTTGCCTATCATCTTGTTCTCGATCAACCTGAACCTGACTATCTTCTACCTTTACTTTAATTTTTTCAAATAAAGGAGCTGTTAGCTCTCCTTGAGGACCTTTTATTAAAATTTGGTTATTTTTAACCTCAACTTTAACTTGATCTGGAATAGTGATTGGTTTTTTTCCTATTTTTGACATTGATTATTACCAAATCTGATAAATTAATTCTCCACCCACATTGAGCTTCCTAGCTTCCCTATCAGTCAAAATTCCTTTATTAGTCGAAACAATGGTTATTCCATAACTATTTAGCGCAGATGGTATTTCCTCAACTCCAGCATAAAGTCTTCTCCCTGGAGAAGAAATCCTTTTAAAGCCAGAGATGGCAGGAGAGTCATCAATATAACTAAGTTCAACAATTATTTCATTTTGAGGCTTTTTCTCGATAATCTCAAAATCTTTTATATATTTATTTTCTTTAAGTTTAAGTAAAATGGCTTCTTTCATTTTAGAATGAGGTACCACAACCTTTTCTTGCTTTGCCAAGAATGCATTCTTAATTCTAGTAAACATATCTCCAATAGGATCTGTAATTAGCATAATGTTTATTTACTAGCCTTTATAACTCCTGGTAATTCTCCTTTAGAGGCTAGTTCTCTAAAGGTCATCCGACTTAAACCAAAGTATCTCATGTATCCTCTGGCGCGACCTGTAATTTTACACCTAGTTACTCCTCTAGTCGAGATTCTATTCTTTTTTCTATCTCCCTGGCTTAAATATTTATCAAAATATTCTTTTCGTTTGTTTCTTAATCTTTTTGACTTAATTACTTTTGCAGTTTTTGCCATAATAAATTTATTCCTCCTTTGCAAAAGGGATACCTAATAATTCCAACAGTTTAAATGCATGTTCATTATTTTCAGTACTTGTAATAAATGTAACCTGCAAACTTCTGATACCCTCAATTTCATCATAATTAATTTCAGGAAAAACAATCTGCTCTTCCAATCCTAGGCTATAGTTCCCCCTACCATCAAAGGCTATCCTAGAAACTCCCCTGAAATCTTTGACTCTAGGCAAAACAATTGAAATTAATTTATCTAAAAATTCCCACATTCTTTCTCCCCTTAAAGTAACCTTTAAGCCCAAAGGGTCTCCTTTTTGAAGAGAAAACTCTGAAATTGCCTTACGTGCCCTAGTAATAACCGGTTTTTGACCAGTAATAATAGCTAATTGTTGGCTGATATTATCAATAGCTTTCATTCTTTCCCTAGTATCCACTGGATCAGATATGCCCATGTTTACAACAATCTTTTTGATCTTAGGCGCAGCCATCTGATTGGCAAGCTTTAACTCTGTTACAAGTTTTTTTTGTATTTCTTGCTGGTATTTTTGCTTTAAGCGATTCATTTGTAATCTATTAATAATTTCAATAACTTTTTAAGAAAAACCTTTTATTTGTCAATTTTTTTAGATGGTTTCTTTTTAGTTTCTTTTTTTGTTTTTGATTTTTGATAGTTAATTTTTGTACCGGTTTTTTTAAAAATTCTTTCCTTAGAACCATTAGGACCTATGCGATACCCAATACGATCAGGTTGTCCTTCTTCATTTAAAATTGCAATTTTTGCTGTATCTAAAGGTCTTTCTTGAACTGTTCTCTCACCAACTCGATTAATCATGGGCATTGGCTTAACATGCTTCACATATAAATTAAGATCCTTAACTAAAACTTTATTTTCCTTTGGAAAAACTTGAGTAATTTCTCCCTTTTTACCCTTATCCTTACCGATAGTTACAATAACCTGATCCTGTATTTTAAATTTCATAATACCTCCGGTGCCAAACTAGCAATTTTAGAATAACCTCTATCTTTAACCTCACGAGCAATCGGACCAAAGACCCTCGTGCCAACTGGCAGTAATCTTTCTCGTGATTCAATAATTACCGCTGCGTTGTCATCAAATCGAATATATTCACCATTTTCTCGGCGTTTTTCTTTCCTTGTCCGGACAATAACAGCTTGAACCTTTTCTCCCTTTTTAATATTAGCGTTTGGTTCTGCTTCTATTACTGATGCTGAGACCATATCGCCCACATATCCAAATCTTCTTTTAGAACCACCATAAACTAAAATTACTCTAATTTTTTTGGCTCCGGTGTTGTCAGCTACTTTTAAAACAGATCTTAATTGTATCATGATTGGTGTCTTTTAATGGCTAATCTTCAATCTTTTTAATAACTTTAAAATGTTTAGTTTTACTAATTGGCTTACATTCTTGAATCAAAACCTTATCTTTAATTTCGAGTTGAATCCCCTCTACATGACAAGCATATTTTTTTGTACGATTAACATACTTCTTATATAAAGGGTGCTTCCATAAACGAGCAACATTCACTATTGCTGTTTTATCTCCCGAAATTGAAGTGACTGTCCCTGTAAGTGTTTTCATATTTATTTAGAATTTTTCTTAGGTGTTTCTATTAATTGTTTTAGCTGCTTTTCTCTTATAATAGTTTTAATTCGAGCCACATCTTTTCTCAATCGATCAGGTTTACTCGTATCTTCTAATTTTTGAGCAGACCTCTCCAATCTAGACTTAACCAACTCTTTCTCTAATCCCTGAAGTCTTTCTTGCAATTGATCTACTGTCAATTGGTGTAGCTCTTTAATTTGATCAGTTTTCATATTATTAATCTTTGACTATAAATTTAGTTTTAACTGGTAATTTATGAGCTGCTTTATAAAAAGCTGAACGAGCTGTTGCCTCATCAACTCCTCCTAGCTCGAAAATTACCGTACCTGGCTTAACCTTAACCTCATAATGACTTATTGCTCCTTTTCCACCACCCATCTTTACCCCTACCGGCTTAAGTGTCATAGGCGTGTGAGGAAAAACTCTTACCCAATATTTTCCACTTCTTTGCGTTACAAAGGTTATTTTTTTTCGAGCAGCTTCTAAAGCTTGTGATTTAATTCTCCCTCTTTCCACTGCCTTAAGCCCATATTGGCCAAATTCAATACTAGTGCCCCTGCTTGCCTGACCTTTATGTCTGCCTCTAAATTCTTTCCTGTATTTTCTGCGCTTAGGTTGTAACATAGCTATAAAAAATTAAATAAAAATTAATTTTCCTCCTCATCTTCTAAAATATCTCCTTTATAAATCCAAACTTTTATACCAACGTACCCACTCCTGGTTTTAGCAGGAGATTCGTAATAATCAATGTCAGCCCTTAGTGTTTGAGAAGGAACACTGCCTAATGAATATTTCTCAGTGCGGCCAATCTCAGTTCCCCCAATTCTTCCTGAAAGTTGTATTTTAACACCTTTTGCTCCTGCAGACATAACTTTTTCCAAAGCTTGATTAACAGCTCTTCTATGAGGATATCTACCAATAAGTTGAAAGGCTAATCTTTCAGCGACTAATTTTGCACTTAATTCAGGTTGTTGTATTTCCTCAACGCGAAGATTAACCCTAATTTTTTTTCTAGAATCATCGTTATTTTGCTCTTCTTGTATTATCTCTTCGACTCCTTCTTTTATCTCTTGAAGATTTCC
>Ga0334889_1002752_pt1 | contig 18987 bp, 17 predicted proteins | sample GraSluR1_MG_2_FD_207222 | JGI IMG/M metagenome (GOLD analysis project Ga0334889, IMG submission 207222) | Sludge microbial communities from methane-producing bioreactor in Wageningen University, Netherlands - Granular Sludge_8_08-R1 | ecosystem: Engineered > Bioreactor > Anaerobic > Unclassified... | reverse complement strand
CCCAGAACTGTGCGTCCTCCAGCGTCATACCGCGGGACTCCAACATCTCGGAGAAGCCGAACACGCCGTCCAGGCCCCGAGACCCGCTGTACAGCACGGTGGCCAGCAGAGCGAACACGTACCCGGCGAGCAGATAGACCGCCATGATGGTCCGGGTGGTGCGGTCGTAGCGGTACTCCAGATACTCCGGCATCGTGTAGATGCCCGCCCGGAGGAACCTCGGCAGAAGCCACCACGCCACGAACACCAGGGTGGCAGCCGCCATCCATTCGTAGCTCGCGATGGCCAGCCCCACCTGGGTGAAGGCCCGCCCGGCCATTCCCACAAAGTGCTCCGTGGAGATATTGGAGGCGATGAGCGAGAAGCCAATCAACCACCACGTGAGCTTCCGGCCGGCCAGGAAGTAATCCTCCTCGGATTTCTCCCTGCGTGAGACGTAGAGCGAAATCGCCACCACGGCCACGATAAAGGCCAGGAACGTCACGATGTCGAACGGGGACAGCGTCAACGAATTCCCTCCTTGTTACCGGCGCCCGGCAGGGCACCGCCGATCGGACCGGAATGCCTGAGAGACTGTACGCCGTGAATGGGCGCCAAGCCACGTTACCGCGCCGCGTGGCCGCCGTCAGGCTCTCAATAGACCGCTTCTCCCCCCATGCGTCAAGATCGCAGGTGCATGCGGCCGAAAGGGCCGTGTCGCCTTGCGGGCGCCTTCGCCCACAGATAGAATCCGCAGTCGATCGGACGGATGGCCCGTCCCATCACGCGTCATGGATTGATGTCAACCGCAAACAAGGAGTCTGATTCCGATGGCCAGAAAGAAAGCGAAGAAGACCGGCACGACGAAGGGCAAGAAGAAAGACGTCCTGATCGTCGCCAGCAAGGTGAAGGCCTACATGCACAGCAAGAACATGAATACGTCCGCGGAGGCGATCGGCTGCCTCTCCCAGCAGGTCTACAATCTGCTGGATGCCGCCGTCGAACGCACCAAGGCCAACGGCCGCAAGACGGTCAAGCCCCAGGACATCTGACGCAAAAGCGCCGCGGATCGGCGGATCGACGGGCCCGGTTCGGCCTTCCCTCGATCCGTCCGGTGCGCGACCCCGAACCCGGGCAGGTGAGCGCCGTCTCACCTGCCCGTGCCGCTTCGGGCGGATCGGAAGACGTCGTTGCCCGGCCGCGCAGGACGCTTGCAGGTCGGGCAGTGTATGGAATCGGCCACCGCCTGCCATTCCCCTTTTCCGTAACGGACCTCGGAAAGACAGCTCAACCCCATCACGTCCCGACGGTATCGGACGTAGCATTCGAACGCACCGTGCTCGGGACAGTTGTAACGCTGAACGATGTCCGCGCTGTGTGTTCCGTCGTCGCACGGACGCGGCCCGTACGCACCGGGCGCCTGGAACCGGACCCCCGTGTCGCATTCCCACGTGACCGTCACGTCGGTAATCGTCCGCTGAACCCCCACCTGCGTCGCATCACGCCGATACACCCGCCAGCCGGCGTACGTCACGCATGCCACCGCTGCCGCAGCGATCAGGCTCAGCACGGCCGTGCGACGCTGGGAACTGCCCTGACGAACCCTCACCATCGGACTGATCCGAACCCCGTCCGCTCCGCACCGGCGGCGACGGAAGAACTCCCTGGAACGGCTCTCACTTGCCGCCCGCTCCCCCTCTGTCCCCATCGCAGCGCGCGCAACAAACGCGCATGCACAAACGCACCAGAATCATACCGTCATCGTGTGCCTGGAACCAGCTAGGGCTGCGGAACCGGCCCCGTCCACCAGTACGTGCCCGCGTGGGCAAAGCTGTAGTGCGGCACGTGCAACTCGGTGCAAAGCGGACAGTCCCCCGCAGCGCACGTCGCGTAATACGTCGATATCGTGCGGCCCATCAGATCCAACGTGGGGACGCGACGCAAGCTGCCGCCCACCGTCACGGCGTTGATCGCGCCGGAATGACGCGACGTCAACCACGGAAGTACAACCTCGGAACTCCCCTCGCTGAAGCTGTCATCCCAGGGAAGCCGGCCGGTTGTGCGGTGCGCCACCCACGGCCCGATGTTCGGACCCGCCGCCGAATAGGTCGCATCCGGACCCACGTCCGCAATGAGCAACGTATCCATCGGCCGACGGGGCTGTCGACGATCCAGGTTCGCCAGGAAACCCTGCGGGCTCGACTGCAAGAAGTCACTCAACCCGTAGCTGCTGCCCGAGAGGTGCGCGAAATCCGTCAGCCCCGGCTGCATCGGATCCGCCGGGCAACGCACCAAACCCGGATCGTGAAGATAGTGCGGATACAACTTGCCGAACCAACTGTCCGGCGTGCCCGGCCCGCCGGGAAGATCGCTGATCGGAATCCACCCGTCATGATCCAGACGATATACCTGCAGCGACTGGTAGACTTCCTTCAGGTTGTGCAGGCAGACCGTGTCTTCCGCCTGACGAATCGCTCGGCCCAGCGAAGGCACCAGAATGCTCAACAGAACGGTAATCAGCACGACGACCACCAGCAGTTCAAGCAGGGTGAACGCCGCTGACTGGTCACCACTGGTTTTGACGAGAGCACGCATGTTGCCCATTCGTCCGCCTCTGGTTGCCGCCTCCCCTACATAAAATTACATCGGAACCCCGCACCATGCAAGGCTTAACTAAGATTGTTCCACATTCCATTCATCGACAGACAGCACCCCAAACCAACCGTCAATCCCCACCCCACATGTCACAATCCCTGTGAAATGAACCCCTTATGCGGTATAATCCTCTCGGGCCGGATGGGTGATAATCGGTTCGCCCGGTTCCATGGACTCTCATTGAGAGCCCAACAATTCCAGTGAGACTGACTTAATGGCTGACCTTCGCCAACGCATCAGTACGGAGTTGCTCCCCTGCGTCCTGCAACCCGCCCAGTACATCGGCGGTGAGATCAACCAGCTCGTCCACGAAGGTGACTGGGAACGGGCGGCCGTCCGGGTCGTACTGGCGTTCCCCGACACCTACACCCTGGGAATGAGCCACCTGGGCTGCCAGGTCCTGTATTGGGCGTGCAATGGGATGCCAGGGGTTGTCGCCGAACGAACCTACTGCCCGCAGCCGGATGCCGAGGCCCGTATGAGAGCACGGCAGATCCCGCTTTTCACCTGGGATACCCGCCAGCCCGTGAAAGACGCACACATCCTGGGCATCTCGCTTCAATACGAAATGCTCTATACCAACGTGCTGATGCTGCTGGACCTGGCCGGCATCCCCCGGCGGGCACAGGATCGCGACGAGTCTCACCCCCTCGTCATCGGCGGCGGGCCCCAGGCCGACAACCCCGAACCCGTGGCGCCGTTCTTCGACCTGATCGTCAACGGCGACGGCGAAATCGCCATCATCAGCATCGCGGAGAAGTTTCGCGAACTGAAACGGGCGGGAGCCACACGCGAGGAAATCGTACGCGCCCTGGCCCTTTGCTTCCCCTGGCTCTATGCCCCGTCCCTCTACGAGGTGCGGTATGACCCGGACGGCACCGTGGCGGCCATCCAACCCACCATCGCAGGCCTGCCCAGCCGAATCCTCCGCTGCCAGACCCCTGACTTCGAGCGGGCAACCGTCCCCACCCGACCGCTCGTGCCCCACGTGCAGGCCGTCCACGAACGAGTATCCATCGAAATCATGCGAGGCTGCCCTCAACGGTGCCGGTTCTGCCACGCAGGACACACCAAGCGACCGTTGCGATGGCGGAGCGTGGACCGCATTCTCAGTATTGCGGAGCAGGCGTGGCGGGCCACGGGATTCGACGAGATCGGGCTCCTTTCGCTCTCTACGGCCGACTACCCCCACCTGCGCGCATTGGCCGATCGCGTCGAAGCCCAATTCGCGCACCGCCACGTGAGCATCTCCGTCCCCTCGCTACGGGTCGACCGAATGCTCGAAAACGTGCCGCTGATGGTCCGATCTGTCCGCAAAAGCGGCCTGACCATCGCCGTCGAAGCCGCCCACGACGACATGCGAGCGGCAATCCTCAAGAAGGTGTCGGACGGACGCCTGTTGGACGGCGTGCGCTCGGCGTATCAGGCAGGCTGGCGAAGCGTAAAGCTATACTTCATGGCCGGCTTCCCCGGCGAGCGACCGGAGGACATCGACGGCATCTGGGATCTCAGCGAGGCCGTCAGCAATGTGCGACGGGAACTCTGCGGCCGCCCGGCGAAGGTCACCGCGTCCATCGGCTGGCTGGTACCCAAGCCCCACACCCCATTGCAGTATGCCCCCCAGGCCAGGCCGGAATACTTCGAGGAAGTCCGGCACCGCCTGCGATCGCTCGGCCGGCGTAACAAATCAGTCAGACTCAGCATGCCGCGCATCGACCGATCCATCCTGGAGGCGGTCTTCTCGCGCGGCGATCGTCGACTGGCCGACGTGATCGAAACCGCCTGGCGGCTCGGCGCTCGCTTCGACGGGTGGGATGAGCATTTCAAGTCGGAACTGTGGGATCAGGCCTTCGACCGGCACGGACTGGACAAGGCCTGGTATGCGCACCGCGAGCGTCCGGCCACCGAGGTGCTGCCCTGGTCACACCTCGCCGGCACACGCCGGGGCGATGACTACCTGTACTCGCAGTATCAGGCCGAGTTGGCTGCGTTGGGGTTGGCCACCGCGCTGCGGGGCTAGTACTCCAGCACTTGGTCGTCATGATGACAGGAGAGGACGCCCGACCCGTCGTCCACAATCGCCGACGGCGCCTTCAGGGCGGCGGCGCTCACGGTCCCACTCACGATCTGGTAGTTCACACCGCGGGACGCACCCTGCGCAGTCGCCGGGCACGTCGTCTGCGGAATCAGAAAGGCCTGCGGCTGGGACAACGACGTGACCGTGTGAGACGACATCATGATCGCCCGCCGTGCGATGTCCCCGTCGACGGTAATCCCGATGTCGTCCGGATGGGCGAAACCCAGCGTGTGCCCGATCTCGTGCGTCGTCACGTTCGCCAGGATGTTCACCCACTCACGCCGCAGCCACGTGGGGCCGGCCACGTCGGCGATGCGGCCACCCCAGATCAGGACCGTGTCGTCCACGTACAGGTTGCACGGATCGTAGTCCGCCTGTCCGGCCTGCCGCCCGCCCGACGGCGCCCTGTCGAGCGTGAAATGCACGTGCGTGGCGGCCGGATAATCAGACGCCCGTCCGGTAATGACCCGCATGTCCACGGGGTCCAGGTCGCAAAGAATGGTCTCAATCTGCACGCGGACCGCCTCTTTAAACGTTTCGGCGTCTGCATCAGACCGGATCGCATCGTAAATCGGCAAATCAGCCGGATTCAGCGGCGAGAGCGTTGCGCGGGCATCCAGCGGGCTCGGCCCGCCGTCCCAGTCCAGCACAATCAGCGTACGCGCCTCACGGTTGGTGGTCGGCGCCCGGCCGCACGCCGGCGGCGTCAGCGACTCATCCTCTATGGAAGATCCGCTCGAACGGGCGATGCCCCCGTCGGACGGGACCGCTCCACAGCCCGCCAGGCTCAGGGTTATCGCACCCAGGATTGCGGGAACGATCAGACCGGGTACGCGTCCTTTGCGCAGTACCGACATGGCTTCCTCCCCCCTTGCGAATGTCGGCCTGAAACCAGGCCTCCACGGCGAAGTGGGTCTTCAGCCATTAAATGTCAGAGAGGGGGTCGATGTCAATGGCCCTTCACCGCGCCGCCCGGAACGAGATTATCGGCAGTGGCCGGAACACGTGCCGCTGTTGCCTGTCCTGCCCCCCCCGCACCCACAGGGCCGACCGCCCCCCTGGACGGTCGCAATGCGTGTCTGACCCGCCTGCGCGAACTGGCCGAGGGCCAGACCCCCACCCTGGGCCGGAGTAGGCGCGGGGAAAGAAGGGCGCCGGCAGTGGCCGGAGTAGTCGCCCCGGCAGGCCCCCCCGACGTCGGCCGCGGCCACGTCCGTGGCGTCCATCTCCCCGTCATCGTCGTAGTCGAACGGGTGACTGCTGATCACCGCCTCGAGCTGGCCGTAGGGGGAGTAGAAGTAGCGCTCCAGTACCCGGCCAGTGATTTCGGTCAGGGTGGTGACGTTGTAGTTGGCGTCTTGATGCACGTACACCCGCCCGGCGTCCTTGAGGAAGAGCTGGACCTCATATAGTCCAGTCAGCGTCTTGGGGGTTGTTTCTTCCTGGATCTACTTCCCCCAGGTTTTACACGCTGGATCTGGTTCCAGCATCTACTTCGTCCTTGGTGGAGATTCCTCCGGGCATGAAGGGCCCGTTGCCCCGTGACGGATCGCCAGATTCTTGTGATATTTCTGCTTTTTTCACTTGACCCCGTTGGTGGAGTGGGACAACGGGCGGGCTATTGCGGGGGAAGCGTGCCGGCCATCGTTCGTGGCTGAACACCGGCGCGCCGCCCCGCCTCGGAGACCCTTTCCTATGCGAAACTACCACATTCCGCAACCCCAGCGCGTGCGAAAGATCGATCGGTCTTTCGCCTGGATCGACCACCGCCTGCTGCGAAACGGCTTTCTGCCGGCCATGACCCATCAGGACCTGGCCGTCTACCTCTTCCTGGTCCTGGCCGCCGACCGCAACGGCGTCAGCTTCTACCGCAAGGAGAAGATCTGCGATGCCCTCGGTCTGGACTGGTCCGACTTCGAAGTCGCCCGCGATCGGCTCCTCGACCTCAAGCTGATCGCCTTCCAGCCCTACAGCGCCGCGACACCCAACGGATACTACCAGGTGCTGCCAGTGGACGGTCGGCCGCCCAACTTCGAATCGCAAACGCGGCCACCGGCACAGCGCAGTTCCGTGAAACGCCAGGATCTGGACCCCGTCGCCTGGGCACGCTCGTAGGCCCACGTCGTGACGGACAAACACGAGACCCATGATCAGGGCCCAGGCAGCGTCGTAAGACCCTGAGGCATCGGCCTCGCTGTCAAGACTGCTGCGCCCTGGCCTTACTCAGATCGCCGCATATGAGCTGGTTGGAGTTCCGCCAACCGCGGGAACGCTCCGGATCACGGATGAGGTTGCGGGCTGGGCAAGTGCCGGGATCCCTCGATCGAAGATGACAGGAGTCATTCGCTGATGAAATCCAAACGCTACACGCACTTCTGCGGTATCGATGTCGCCAAGAACAAGCACGTCGCCTGCATCCTGGACCGAGACGGCGAGTTCGTCGCCCGATCACAATCGTTCTACAACAACGCCGAGGGGTACCAACACATCCTCAAACGCCTCCAGGACACCTGTCCTTCCGACCGGCCGCTCATCGGGATGGAGGCGACCGGCTACTACTGGTACGCCCTGCGGGACTTTCTCGTCGCTCACGGGTACGAGGTTGCGGTGGTCAACCCGATCCAGACTCACCAGCAGGCCAAGAAGGGCATTCGCAAACGCAAGACCGACAAGATCGACGCCCGGCACATCGCCACGCTGATCAAGAACGGCGAGCATCGGCCGGCCTTGGTCCCGGACGACTTTGCCATGAGCTGCCGGCAGTTGACCCGCTTGCGCTACCGAACGGTGGGGAACATCAGTCGGCTCAAGCTGTTGCTGTGGAGTCGCCTGGGACCGTTGTGGCCGGAGTACGAGACGCTGTTCGGCGATACGTTCTGTAAGACCTCCCGCCGACTCCTGTTGACCGCTCCCACCCCCGACGATGTCCTGGCCATGGGGCGCGAGGCGTTGGTCGAACTCATCGACAAGACGTCGCGCGGTCGATATCGCCCGGTCCTGGCCGATCGGATTCGCGAGAGTGCGGCTCACACCATCGGCAGCCGCCGGGGCATCGAGGGCGCCCGCATCGGCATCCGGTCGTTGATCAGCCAGATCGGGGCTCTTCTGCCGATTCGCCAGCAGTTGGACGCCGATATCGAGTCGCTGGCCGATCGGCTCCCCGCCTACTACTTCACGCTGCCGGGAGTCACTCGGTTCCTGGCCGTCAGTCTATTCGGGGAGACCGATCCCATCACCGCCTTCGGGACCTCGTCCCAGCTCGTCGCCTTTGCCGGTCTGGACACCACGGTCTTCCAGACCGGCCAGTACACGGGTGAGCGGCTGCGGCGAAAGATCACCAAACGCGGCTCGCCTTACCTGCGCCACACGCTTTGGAGGATGGCCCACCGCGCCTGCCATCAGGAGGGCGACCTGAGGACCTACTGGCTTCGCCGCAAGGGCGAAGGCTTGCACCACCTTGCCGCGGTTACGGCCGCCGCCCTGAAGCTCTGCCACGTCACCTGGCGCATCCTGACGGACGAGCGAGACTATCTGCCCGAACGGCCGACGCGCAAACCCTGAGGAATCTTCACATGCCAAAGAACAATCGACTGAAATTCTTCTACTTCGTCCTTGACTGCCTATAGCTGGTCTTGACACGCGACGGACGCGAAGCGTCCAAGCGCGACGTACGTCGCGCCGCATGTCAAGGCAGGCGGCGCGCGAGTTTTTTTGAGCCGTGCGCACCCGCTGCATCAGCGGGGATTCCCGCAACGAACCGCCGGTCCTGCTGGTCACATGGTACGACGTGACGAAGTGGCTGCTGGAGCGGGTGGATAGTTTCCCCAAGAACCAGCGGAGTATATTCAGCCAGCGACGGTCAACCGTTGTTGGTTTGACTGCCCGTTTCAACGGGCATTCCCGCCGCAGGCGGGCTGATAGGCCGGCCCTTGTAGGGCTGGTCGGCGGAGGCCGGCATTACCTTCCCCTCTCCGAATCGGAGCCCGTTTCAACGGGCTTCTGCATCCGCATCGTCGCGGCGCTCCGCGGTCGCCCGCCCGACGAATGCAGGTCTGTTCACGGCTGGAGCCGGGGCGTAGGATGGGCGGGCGTTATGGCTTGGCGGCAGTGGTGGGTACGGCGGGGGTGGGGATTGGCCATCGGGGCGGCGGTGACGGCCGCCATGATCCTGGCCTACGCCCTGGGTCTGTTCGACCGGCTCTCGCTGGCGCTGCTGGACTTCGGCTTTCGCCACGTCGCACACATCGACGCCGACCCGCGGATCGTAATGGTCGACATCGATGATCCCGCGCTGGAGCGGATCGGACGGTGGCCGTGGAATCGACGCGACGTCGCAGACCTGATCGACGCACTGCACGAGTGCGGCGCGGGCATCATCGCGATGGACATCGTGTTTGCGGAGCGCCAGGCCCCGCGCCTGGAGCACCCGTCCCTGTCCGCGGCCAGCGTCGTCGACCCGCCCACGACGATCCTCGGCGACGTCTCGCTGGACGATGCGATCCACGACGATGAGGAACTGGCCCGAGCCATTCAGCGGGCGGGCAACGTCTATCTCGCCATGTTCGGCAAGCCGGCCCCGCCCCCTCGCCGTGCTTCTGGCGTGTCCCCGGCTTGTGAAACGGCGCCGCCTGTGCTCGAAGCCGTGATGGATGAGGGAGCCGTGGCGGCGGAGTCGGTTGCCCTGGCGAAGTCCGGCACGGAGGCGGGCCGGCTGTTTCGCGAGCTGGTGGACGCGCTGATTCAAGACTTCGCGTTGGACGGGCCGGCGCTGGCCGCGCAGACGGGCGTTCCAATCGCAGTGGTCGAGCGATGGCTCCCCCGCGCGAAGCGACTTGCGGCGGCTTGCCACGTTCACACTGTGCTCGAGCACAAGGCCGCGGCGTCATTCGGCGAGGTGCTCGAATCGGCCCTTCCCGGGGCCGGTCGGGATGAGCAGTCGTTCGAGCGAGCCGAGCTGCGCCTCGCCTACGGCGATTTCCGGAGCCGAGAGGCGGCGGTGGCTCGCTACGGGCCGTGCGGCGCACTGGGAGACGTTCTGTCGCGTGTCTTCGGCGTGTCCGCGCCGCTCTCGGAATTGGGCGAGGCAGCCAGGGGGGTGGCGCTCGTGACGTTCGAGCCGGACGCGATCGACGGGGTCCTGCGTCATCTGACGGTGGTGACGAGGATGGGCGACCGGCTCGTGCCGCACCTCGGCTTCGCGGTGGCCTGCGACCTGCTCCGCATCAATCTTGCCAGAACCACCGTCACGCCGGATGGGCAGTCTCTGGAGTTCGTGAATCAGGAGGGCAGCCGGCGCTGGCGCGTGCCCATCGGGCCCGAAGGCAAGACGCTCATCCACTGGCACGTTGACCCGGACAACCCGTCCTGGGACGGAAGTTTCACCCACGTGCCCGCGGCCCGGGTCATGGAGGTCCCGCTGAACCGCCGGGCCATCCAGGCCAACATGGACCTGCTGGCCCTCACCCGCGCACGCGCCGTCCTGCTGCGCTTTCGCGATCAGCCGGCGGCCTACGCCGACTACGCCCGTCAGATCAGGGCCCGCAACGCCCTTCGTCGCGAAGGCCTGCCGGTGCGGGACGATCTGGACGTGGAAATCAACGAGACGGAGCGCCAAACGGAGGCATGGCTCGAACTGACCCACAGAGAAATCGAGGGCCTTGCTCCGGAAGACGCCGACGAGGCGGCGTTTTTCGGCGAGGTCCGCACCCTCTACCAGCAGTGGGTCGCCGGAGACCTCGTCCGCGACGTCGAAGCGAAAAACACCGCCCTGCAAACGCGCAATGAAACACTCGCGGAGGAACTGCGAGCGATGCTCGATGGCCGGGTCTGCTTCGTCGGCTACACCGCGACGGCCCTCGGCGACATCGTGAATTCGCCGGTCTTCCAGAACATGCCCGGGGCGCTCGCCCACGCAAACTTGCTGAACACCATGCTGCATGATCGATTTCCGCGGGTGTCGACGCGCGGAACCGGGGTACTTGTGATTCTGCTCGGCGGCGTGCTGATCACGCTACTCACTTCACGGTACGGGCCGGGCGTGAGCCTGCTTGGCGTGTTTGTGCTAATGGGCCTGCAACTGGCGATCAGTGGCGCGGCCCTGCGTTGGCGCGACTATTACGTCACCGGCACCGTGGCGGCGTTGTTCACCCTGTTTGTCTCCTGGGCCTTCATCACGCTGTTCCGGCAGGTGGTGGAGCAGCGGGCGCGGCGGCAGATTGCCCGGTCGCTGGCCCGGCAGACATCACCGGCCATCGCCGCCCAGATCGCCCGTGGGGCGACGGAGGCGGATTTTGCGCCTCGGCCGGCGGAGGTCACGTGCTATTTCAGCGATTTACAGGGGTTCACGACCCTGTCTGAGGCGATCGGCCCGGAGCGCACCAAGGAGGTGCTGAACCGGTACCTGGGCACGATGAGCGAGGTGCTGCTGCGGCACGGAGGCTCCAGTAAGTTCATGGGGGACGGAATCTTCGCATACTTCAACTCGCCAATCTGGGCGTGCCCGCAGCATCCCCAGGCCGGGTGCGAGGCGGCGCTGGCCTGCCGGGCGGCGCTGGACCGGCTCAAGGCGGCGGAGGCCGGCGGGCCCAACGCGACGGAGTTCGGCTCGCTCGTGATGCGGGCGGGGATTCACACCGGCGCCGTGTTCGCGGGATCCTACGGCAGCGGCGAGCGCGCGGAATATACGTGCATCGGGGATACGGTGAACCTGGCCGCCCGGCTGGAGCCGGCCAACAAGGTGTTCGGGACCACCATCCTCGTGTCGGAGGCCACGTACGAGGCCGTGGACGAGGATTACGTCTTCCGCTGCCTGGGACGTTTGCAGGTCAAGGGCAAGACCCGAGCGGTGATGGTGTACGAGCTGCTCGGCCGATCGGACCAGGTGGACGAAACGCTCCGTCAATATGCGGAAGCTTTTGCAGAAGCGATATTTCTGTTTGGGCAGCGGCGCTGGGAGGAGGCTTTGCGGGCGCTGGACAACTGCGCTCGGCTGCGGGAAGGCGATGTGGCGCTGGACCTCTACGAATCGGAGATTCGACGGCTCCGCGACGATCCGCCGCCGCCCGAATGGAACCGCGCCATCGAACTGACCACCAAATGATTTCACATCACGTGAACACCTTCTTTTCCAAGGACCGGTAAAGTCGGGCCTGCAAACTTCCGAAAGACAATTTGTGCACTGTGGCGGAGCCGCAGCGGGGTCGTGGCGTGGACGACCGAATGGCGGTGCCGGCACGGTCCCATCAAGGTGCAGCACCGTGCGCGACTATCCGTATCCGATGGCGAACGGTAACGCGAACCCGACGTATGCCATTGCCGAAGGGCTCTTCGGCGTGCTTGAGCACATGGCCGAGCACCTGACCGACCTGGAGAACAAAGGTCGGGCCCTGACCGCCAACTACCAGCACCTCGACGAACAGATTTCGCTGGCCACGCAGATTCAGCGGGCCCTGTTGCCGCACGAGTCTGTCGCATCAACGGGGGCGGAACTGCGTACGGTGTACCGCCCGGTGGACCGGGTGAGCGGCGACATTTACGACATCGTGCGGCTGGATGAAACGCGGCTGGGCATTTCGCTGGCCGACGCGACGGGCCACGGCGTGGGGGCGGCCCTGCTGACGGTGTTCATCAAACGCATCTTCCAGGGCAAAGAAATCGAGAACGGGTCGTATCGCATTGTGCCGCCGGATGAGATTCTGCGGCGGCTCAACCGCGAACTGCACGGCATGAGGTTGCGCCAGTGCCCCTACGTGACGGCGCTGCACGCGGTCTATGACGAATCCCAACGGCGGCTGACTTTCGCGCGAGGTGGAATGCCTCTGCCGGTGTATGTGCCGGTGGGCGGCACGCCTCGGCAGATCGGCAGCGGCGGGCCGCTGGTCGGGGCTTTCGCGGACAGCCGGTTCGAGACCGTCGAGATGAATCTGGCGCCGGGCGACCGAATCCTGTTCTTTACCGACGGACTCAGCGCGCTGCTGTGCGGCCGGAACCCGCAGGCGCCGTCGCACGACCTGACGCAGATCCCCTCGTTTGCCGAGGCGCTGCGCCTGCCGATCGACTCCTTCCTGACGCACATCCACAAGCTGATCGACCACACACCGTCGTCCGCCTGGCACGGAGACGACATCACCCTCATCGCTCTCGACGTGACGTCGGGGGGCGGGCTGACCTCGCCCGGCCTATTGACCTGAGGCAAAAACCTCGTCCAGTTGCTCACACCAGGTGTGGATGATCATCAGGTGTGCTTCCTGAATGCGCGCCGTGCGGGCGTCGGGCACAACGATCTCCGTGTCGGCCAGTCCGAACACCGGCTTGGGGGCCTCGGGCGATCCGCTGCGGCCGAGCAGTGCGATCGTGCGCGCCCCGTTGTCGCGGGCGGCCTGAAGGGCACGAGCCACGTTCTGCGACGCGCCCGACGTGGAAAGCCCCACCACGCAGTCTCCCGGCCGGGCCAGGCCGCGGACCTGGCGCGCGAACACGTCCGCCGGGTCGTAATCGTTGATCAGGCACGTCAGAAGGGGACCGTCGGAACTGAGGCAGACCGCGGCCAGGGGCACGCGATTGGCGCGATACCGCCCGACCAACTCGCCGCAGAAGTGGGCCGCCTGCGACGCGGAACCGCCGTTGCCGCACGCGAAGACCGTCCGACCGGCCTGGAGTGTCTGCACCAGCGTTTGTGCGGCCTGGTCGATCGGTCCGCCGAGCGGTCCGAGCCGCGAGTGCAGGTCCAGCCCTTCGGCCAGCGCTTGTTTCCAGAGGCTCATACGTCTTCCATTCTATGCCAGAAGGCCCGCCACGACATAGAGCAGGGTGGCAGCCATTCCGGCGGTCAGGGCATAAGGCAACTGTGTCCGCACGTGGTCAATGTGGTCTGACGCGGAGGCCATGGACGACACGATGGTGGTGTCGGAGATGGGCGAACAATGGTCGCCGAACACACCGCCGCCCAGCACCGCGGCCACCACCAGGGGCATCGGAGCGCCGAGGGTCCGGGCCACCGGAATGGCGATGGCCAGCATGATGGCGAAGGTGCCCCAGCTTGTGCCGGTGGAGAAAGCGATGGCGCAGGAAACCACAAACACGAGCGGCGCGACGGCCCAGAGGGGCAGGCTGCCGCTGATGACGGAGGCGACATAGTCCCCCGTGTGCAGTCCGGTCTTGCACAGCTCACCGATGGCGAAGGCCATCATCATGAGCACGCCCAGCGGCACCAGGGCCGATGCGCCCTTGAAGCACACGTCCACCCATTCCCGCACCTTCATAATGCCCTGCACGCGGTAGAGGACGCCCGCGAACAGCACGGCCGTCAGCACCGCCCAGAGCACGGCCGTGGAGCCGGAGCATTCGCCCAGGACGTTCCAGAACGTTACGGGCAGCTCCTGGTCCGCGCATCCCCGATACCCGGTATAGGCCAGGCCCACCGGGACCATCGCCACCATGACGGCGATCGGCAGGATCATGTTGAACGCCCGGCGCGGCGTGCCCTCGTGGGGCGGCAGGGCCAGCACCTCGTCGGAAATCATGGGGCGCGCCCCGTCGCGGAGCAGCTTGCCTTCACAATCGGCGCGGCGCTCGGCCGTTCGCATGGGGCCGAAGTCCCAGCGCGTCACCAGAATCGTAAACAGCAGAATGAGGCTGAATATCGCGTAGAAGTTGAAGGGAATGGCCCGGATCAGCAGCGGTACGGGCTGTTCAATGTCGTGCGAGGCCAGTTGGATGAGAATAAACGCGCCCCAGCCGTTCAGCGGGATCATGACGCACGTCGGGGCGGACACCGTGTCGCAGACGTACGCGAGCTTCTCTCGCGAGATGCGCAGGCGGTCAAAGATCGGCCGGGCCACGGCCCCGGTCACCAGGCAGACGATGCTGGACTCGATGAAGGTGGCCATGCCCACGCCCATCGCGAGCAGGCCGGCGCTGCGCCGCCCGCGCACGATGCCTGCGCCTTGCGCAAATCGCACGAAGCCGTCCACGCCGCCGCTGCGCTGAATCAGGGCGATCAACGAGCCGACCATAATGCTGAACAGAATCGTTCGCGTGTTGCCGGGCTGGGCAAAGACCTCCACGCAGGCGTCGATCGTGGCCACAAGCCCGACCGCGACGTTCCAGTCGTTCACGATCACGTATCCGACCGCGATTCCCGCAGCCAGCGACAGGAAGACCTGCCGGGTCACGATGGCCAGAAGGATGGCCAGGGCCGGAGGCACAATGGACCACAAGCCGAATGGATGATCGACCGCGCCGAGCATTGGGGTCGGATTCTACCGGGCCGCCGCACGCGGGGAAAGCAGCGCCACAGGCGGCTTCCGGGCATGCGGTCAAGCGATTCCGGCCCGGCTGCCGATACTCCGTCCGGGACCGTGCCCCGATGGCGTGGCGGGAAGGCCCCGGAGACGACGGGATGAGCAGGCGACGACAGACCGTGCGACGACGCCGGCGGGTGGCGGTGGTGACCGGCACTCGGGCGGAGTACGGCATTCTCCAGTCGCCCATGCGGGCCATTGCCGACCATCCGCGACTGGAACTGCAGCTCGTCGTCTGCGGCATGCACCTGCTCAAGCGGTTCGGGCACACGGTGGACCAGATTCGCCGGGACGGCTGGCGCATCGCCGCCCGAGTCCCGATGCAGCGCGGGACGGATTCGCCGATCGACCAGGCGGAGGGTCTTTCCCGCGGCGTGGCGGGCATGGCGAAGTTCTTCGAGCGGGCCGGCACGGACATCGTGCTGGTGCTCGGGGACCGCATCGAGGCGTTCGCGGGGGCGCTTGCCGGCTTCGCGACGGGCCGGTTGGTCGCACACGCGCACGGCGGCGACGTCGCACCGGGCCACCTCGACGAAGGACTGCGGCACAGCCTCACCAAGCTGGCTCACATTCACCTGGCCGCCTCGCGAGACGCCGCGCGTCGAATCATTCGCATGGGTGAGGACTCGGGCTGCGTCCACGTCGTGGGGGCCCCGGGCTTGGACCGGCTGTTTGAACTGAAACGGGAAACTCCACGCGCGTCCGCGCGGACCGGGCCCGTCCTGGTGGTCCAGCACCCGTGCGGACGATCGGCCGAGCAGGAGCGGCGCGTGATGGCGGGCATCCTGCGGAGCGTGGCCGCCACCGGGTTGAACATGGTGGTCCTCTACCCCAACAGCGACCGCGGCCACACGGGCATTGTCGCGGCGATTCGGGCCGAGCGTTCCCGTTTTGGCCCTGGAGCGTTGCGCGTGGCGCGATCCCTGCCTCGGGATGAGTACCTGCGGCTGCTGCTCTCGGCGCGGGTCCTCGTCGGCAACTCCTCGAGCGGAATCGTGGAGGCGGGCGCCGCCGGCGTGCCGGTGGTGAATATCGGACGGCGCCAGGCGGGCCGGTTGCGGGCGGGCCCCGGCGTGGTGGACTGCGCGGAATCCATGCAGGCCGTCCGGTCGGCGTTGAATCGCGCCTTGCGGCTACGTCCGAGAATGCCGGGCGTGAATCCGTACGGCCGCGGCGGGGCCGGCCGGCGGATCGCCGCCGTCCTGGGCCGGGTGTCGCTGAGTCCGGATCGGCTCTTCAAGCAGATCAGCTACTGACCCCATTCTTCCCTAAACCGGCACTGCCGGGCCGACGATGAGTAGTCCGGTATTCCCCCTACGACGGGGGGATCGCGCACTTTTTTTGTCCAGGGGGCTCCGGCATGGCAGTCGAAGCGCAGACCCGTGAGAAAGACATCGTGGCGAAGGCGCTGGCGGCGATCGGAGAGATCGCCACGCTGCCGGAAGTCACCGTGAAAATCATCGAGATCGTGGAGGACTCCCGGAGCACGGTGCGTGACCTGCACGAGGTCATCAAACGCGACCCGGCCCTGTCCACGAAGATTCTGCGGGTGGTGAACTCGGCCTTCTACGGGCTTCCCGGTCAGATTGCCAGCGTGGACCGGGCGATCATTCTGCTGGGATTGTCGGCGGTGAAGAACATCGCCATCGCGGCGTCCATCTCGCGGTTGTTCAAGGGCGGGAAGATATCCGCCTCGTTCACGGCCAAGGACTTGTGGCGGCACAGCCTGGCCGTCGGCGTGGTCTCGCGCGGAATCGCCAGGGCGGCGGGCGTGGTGGGAGCGCTGGATGAGATCATGCTGGCCGGCCTGATTCACGACCTGGGCCTGCTGGTGGAACGGCAGGCGTTTCCGGAGGAGCTGGCCCAGATCATCGACCGCTGCCAGCAGACCGGGCAGGACCTGCTGACGGTGGAGACGGAGATGCTGGGCGCCAATCACCAGGTCTTCGGCGACGCGCTGACCACCAAGTGGCGGTTCCCGCGGAACCTGCGGGCCGTGATCGGATTCCACCACTTCCCGGACCGGCTCTCCCCGGAGCTGCAGCAACTGGGCATGATCGTGCAGGCGGCGGACATCGTGTGCTGCAAGGAGAAAATCGGCTTCCACCTGACCACCCGCGCCGATTTCACGGACGATCTTTTCCAGGGCGCGGGCATCACCCAGGAGCAGTTGACCGAGATCACGACCGGTCTGGACGAGCAACTCAGCGAGGCGGAAGGAATGCTGATCGGCTGAGAATGATTTGACAGCTTCCTCTGTAAGACGAAGGCCCGTCCGCCTCTCAAACGGATGGGCCTTCTTGCTGCGCCTCCGGCCTGTCCAGACTGCCGCCGACTTGACGCGGGCGGGCGGATCGACCCTGATAGGGGCCGTCGGTCTGCCTGGGGCCGGCCGGAGGCGGGTATGGAATTCGAGTATTGCGTCGTGGATGCCTTCACGGACCGGCGATATCGGGGCAACCCGGCCGCCGTTGTATTCGGAGCGGACGCCCTGGACGGACCGCAGATGGTGGCCATCGCCCGGGAGTTCAACCTCAGCGAAACGACGTTCATCTTCCCGCCGGACGTGCCCGATGCGGCCGTTCGATTTCGCTGGTTCACGCCCGCCATGGAGGTGAAGCTCTGCGGGCACGCCACGCTGGCGGCCGTCCACGCCATGGTGGAGCGAGGCCGGTTTGCGACCCTGCGCTCCGACCCGCAGACCCTGCTGCCCATCCAGACCGCGTCCGGCACGCTGACCGCCCGCATGGAGAAGATGCCCACGGCGGACGATGCGTGGCTGGTCTGGCTGGACCTGCCGACGCCGCGACTGAACCCCATCCAGTTGAACGCCGACCGGCTCGCCCGGCTGCTGGGCACCACGCTGGATGCAATTGACCGCTCGTTGCCCCTGATGCGGACGCAGGACGGCGACGTGCTTCTGTTTCTGCACGACCTGCAGACGCTGCAATCGCTGGTGCCGGAAGTCAACGGCCTGCGAGACTTCTCGTTGAAGCAGCGCATCCGCGGGTTCTGCGTGGCCACCCTCAACACGCTGGCCGATTCCATCCACGCGCAATCCCGGTTCTTCGCCCCGGCCGCGGGCGTGCCGGAAGACCCGGTGACGGGCAGCGTCCACGGGCCCCTGGCCACCTACCTCGTGGTGAACGAGCTTGTTCCGTTCTACCAGAACACGGCGGCCGTCCACTGCGTGCAGGCCGAGCCGGGCGGCCGGGCGGGCGCCGTTCGGGCCCTGGTGACCAAGCATGCGGGGGAGGGTTATTCCGTCCGCATCGCCGGGCAATGCGTGACGACAATGAGGGGGAAGCTGACGGTCTGAGCCCCAAGCCGGCGGCGGGCCGGCTGGCGTGCGTCTGTCTCCCGGTCGGGGTCCGGTTCAGCGCAGCGGATCGCGGAACAGGCGGCGGGTCACCGTCTTGGCCTCGTCGATGCGGGCCTGGTGCTCGGCCCGGGCGCGGAGCAGGCTGCGAACGCGGGCCTTCAGTTCCTGGGCGTTGAACGGTTTCGTGACGTAATCGCTGGCTCCGATGTCCAGGCCGTGGATGATGCTCTGGGCGTCGGTCCGCTCCGCCGTCAGGAACACGATGGGGAAATCCAGCAGTCCGAACCGCTCCCGCAACTGCTCGCACAGTTCGTAGCCGTTCGTGTCGGGCATCTGCACGTCGAGAATGGCAACGTCCGGGGCGAACTCGCCGATTCGTTCCATCGCTTCGCCTGCGCTGGCGGCCGTGACCACCTCGCACGGTTCATCGTCGAAGACCTCGCACAGCAGGTCGAGATTGTCGGGTATGTCATCCACCACAAGCAGTCGATAGCTCGTGCATTCATCCATTACACGTTCTCCAGTTGCGATTCGCGCCGCGTGGGCCGCCCGCTCAGCCGGCGTCCGGCGCTGCGGTCGCCGGACCTTGGGTCTCCGCGGAGTGCGGGTCCCGCCCCAGCTCCTCCAGAAGACCGAGCAATCCCTCTTCGGTG
>Ga0334889_1002737_pt1 | contig 19070 bp, 19 predicted proteins | sample GraSluR1_MG_2_FD_207222 | JGI IMG/M metagenome (GOLD analysis project Ga0334889, IMG submission 207222) | Sludge microbial communities from methane-producing bioreactor in Wageningen University, Netherlands - Granular Sludge_8_08-R1 | ecosystem: Engineered > Bioreactor > Anaerobic > Unclassified... | reverse complement strand
ATCGAAAATATCAAATATTTAAAAGACAATTTCCTAACCTATTTCAATAAATACACTCAAACAGACAGCCTAGCCAAACAATTCATACAAAAATACATTATTTAAGAACTTTTCAAAAAAGACTATAATATTTTTTCAGGTACTTCCTGTGGTGAAGGTGAATGTCCTGAGTGCTACTGGGTTTCCTGCCAGATCTGTGACGCGCCTGTATGAATAATCAAAATATACAGCGCAACTATTTAATGATAAACTAAAAAATCGGCTATAGGTAATTTTAAGGACTTAAAAAGGATTTAAAGGGATAAAAATCCGATTTATACCAAAAAATTATTCAGATTGCCATCAGCCTTTTTGACTTGCTACAATGAATTTATCAAGTTGTCTGAGGGCTTCGCCATCTTCTATCGCTTTCAGGGCAACATCCATTCCCTTGGTGAAACTATCTGCCTTCCCTGCTATATATAAAATAGCCGCAACATTCACCAGGCAGAGATTAAACCGGGCCTCATCAGCAGGACTAACTATTTTTCCACGTAGAACTCGGTGGAATATTTCCATGTTTTCTTCCAGGGTGTCCGGGGCAATGATGTGTTCTTCATCTGCCTTTTCTATGCCGAAGTCTTCAGGATATAGTTCCAATAAATCTACACTCCCTTCACGAAGCAGGGCGACCCTGGTTTTACCCACGGTTGATATTTCATCCATGGCGGGGTTACCCTCTGAATCAAAGCCGTGCACCACCATGGCCCTTTCCACATCTAAATTGTTAAGTACATGGGCTAATGGTTCCACTAAATCAGGATGAAAGACACCTAAAAGTTGCATATCAGCATTTGCAGGTGATGTGAGGGGTCCGAGTATGTTGAAGACGGTTCTAATTCCCAGTTCATTCCTTACCGGGGCTACGTTTTTCATTGCCGGGTGGAATACAGGGGCGAACATGAACCCAATACCCGCGTTTTCCAGGCAATACTCTACTTCCTGGTCGTTGCAGTTTATATTAACCCCAACGGCTTCCAGTATATCTGCACCGCCACATTTACTGGTTATGCTCCGGTTACCGTGCTTGGCTATGGTAACACCACAGCTTGCAGCTATGATGGCAGCGGCGGTGCTGACGTTGAAGGTCTTCAGGGTGTCACCGCCAGTTCCACAGGTATCGACCAGTGGATTTTTCGTGGAGCGGACCTTCAGGCTTGACTCCCGCATGGCCCGGACAAAACCCGTTATCTCGGTTACAGTCTCGCCTTTAATGGATAGAGCGGTTAAAAATGAGGCGGTCTGTGCATGGGTGGCTTCACCCTTCATGATGTCCATCATGGACTGGTATGCTTCTTCCTCTGTAAGGTCTTCACCACCAACGACCTTCACCAGACATTTTGAAATGGTCACTGTAATTCACCGTAAAGATTTTTCATAAATATTTTCTATTTCCTGGTTTGGTTTTCTATTTCCTGGTTGCTTCCTTAAGCTCCCTGCAGAAACTACCTATTTTAGTTAACATAACCTCTTTGTTTTCGAGGTTTTCCCCTATGATGTTAAGCAATGCACTGGCAACGATTGCACCATCTGAACCGGCACTGAGAACATTCCTCACATGTTCTTGACGGGAGATACCAAAACCAACTGCCAGTGGAAGGTCACTGTGACTCTTCACCCGGCTCACCAGTTCAACTGTTGTGTCTGCCAGTTCGGATCGGGCCCCGGTAACACCCATCACCGCCACCACGTAGAGGAAGCCACTGCACATCTCTGCTATTTTTTCTAATCTTTCGTTACTGGTTGTCTGGGCAGCCATGAAGATCTGGTCCAGACCATACTTATCCGCGGTGTCAAGTAAGATTTCAGCTTCTTCAGGGGGTAGATCAGCAGCTAATATGCCATTCAACCCACTTTCTTTGGCAGCTTTGTAGAATTCATCGGCACCCATCTTATAGATCAGGTTATAATAAACGAGAAGGCCTAGAGGGATGTTGGTAAACTCACGGATACGCTTGATGAATTCAAATCCACGCCGGGTGGTCATACCTGAGTTAAGTGATCTTATATCTGCAGCCTGGACTGTGGGTCCGTCTGCTATGGGGTCGCTGAAAGGGAATCCGAGTTCCAGTGCATCAGCCCCGTTATCCACGTAGGTCTTAACTATCTCCAGGCTGGTTTCAAAGTCCGGGTCTCCCACTACTACGAAGGGGATGAAGGCGCCTTCACCATTATCTTTAACCCGGGCGAACATTTCCTGGTAACTTTCAATATCCTGATTCATACTTCCACACCCATCTCTTTGGCAACCAGGTCCATGTCCTTGTCTCCCCGACCGGAAAGGTTTATCACAATTGTTTTGCCTTTGTTCTCCTCTTTTTCTGCATATTTCTTGGCGTAGGCAATGGCGTGGGCACTTTCCAGGGCAGGTATGATACCCTCAGTTTCACTGAGTAGCTTGAAGCTTTCAAGCGCTTCCTTATCAGTGACGGCATCGTAGCTTGCCCGGCCGGTGTCTTTCAGGTAAGCGTGTTCCGGTCCAACCCCAGGGTAGTCCAGGCCTGCAGAGACGGAATGTGCCTCGTTGATCTGTCCATCATCATTTTGGAGTACGTAGGAGAGGCTGCCATGCAGTACTCCCTCTGTTCCTATGGTTAGGGTGGCACCTGTATGTCCACTGTCGATTCCATCTCCTCCCCCTTCAACTCCAATTAATTCCACTTCTTCGTCTTCAACGAATGCGGAAAAGATTCCCATGGAATTACTACCACCACCAACACAGGCCATGATGGTGTCAGGTAGTTTACCCTCTTTTTCCATGATCTGCTTCTTGGTTTCCCGGCCTATGACAGCCTGGAAATGTTTCACCATGGTAGGGTATGGATGAGGCCCCATGGTGGAGCCGATGAGGTAGTAGGTGGTGTCCACGTTGGTGATCCAGTCTCGCATGGCCTCGTTTATAGCATCTTTCAGGGTACGGCTGCCGCTTTCAACGGGTAATACGACGCCGTCGGAAAGTTCCATACGGAAGACGTTTAGTTTCTGTCGTTGCACATCTTCACTGCCCATGTAAACCTCGGTGGGAATCCCTAAGAGAGCACCAACAACAGCGGTGGCAATACCATGCTGCCCCGCACCAGTCTCGGCGATGAGCCTTGTTTTACCCATATATTTAGCTAACAATCCCTGTCCTAGGGTGTTGTTTATTTTATGGGCACCGGTATGCAGCATATCCTCCCTTTTAAGGTATATTTTACACCCTAATTTTCCAGATAGGTTCTCTGCATAGTACAGGGCAGTAGGCCTGCCAGCGAAGTCCTTCAAGTAGTAGTCTAATTCATCGTTGAACTTTTCATCATCTTTATACTTCAGGTAAGCCGCTTCTAATTCCTCTAATGCAGGGATTAAAAGTTCGGGTACGAATACTCCTCCATACTTACCGAATTTTCCCTTGGAAATCATAATTTATCCCTCTTTGTAAATTTCGAACTTTTATGAATTATTCATAACCTTCATAAATTCAATTATCTTATTTTCATCCTTCTCTCCGGGCTGGTTTTCAACGCCGGAGTTTACATCTACATAATCAAAAAAATCTTCCAGGATTTTTCCTTCACTCTTCATCCTGTGGCTGTCCATGCCGCCGGCTAAAAACAACCCGACATGTGAGTTTTTTCGAGCAGCCTCTGCAGCTTTTACCGCCAATTCCAGTGGGATCTGTTTCCCGGTTCCTCCACTTTTACCAGCAACTTCGTAGTCAAAAAGTAGATAATCACAGACACTTGCATAGTCATTAATCTCCTTACTCTTTTCTTCTCCCATAACTTCAGATATGCCAACTGCTCTTATAACCTTCACCTGTGGATTGTTTTCCTTAAACCTCTTGAGCTCAGCGGCTGACTGTGAATGGAACTGCACATACTGTATCCCCGTGGATTCAATCAGACTTTCAACTTCAACTAAATCTTCTGTTTCAGTTACCACGACAGCCCTGCTTTTATCCTGCATATACGCGGTTAACTTTTGGATATCATCAACTTCAATGAACCTCTTGGATCTTGGGATGTTTATAAAGCCGATGAGTTCTGTACCGTTTCGTTCACAGGTTTTAACATCTTCTTCATTGGTGATTCCGCATATCTTTACTTTCATCTTCGCTTGGTCCTGCTGTTTTTCGCTGTGGCCATTAGTTCTACTAATTTTTGGCTTATATTCTCTGATTTCATCACGCTGGTTCCAATGAGTATGGCATCTGCACCGAAGCTTGCCAGGAGTTCCACATCGCTTTCTGTTTTTACACCGCTTTCTGAGATCAGGGTCACATTTGAGGGAACATATTCTGCTAGCTCACGGGTCCGGTTAAGGTCGATGGTAAAGTCTGTGAAGTCCCGGTTGTTAATCCCTATTATCTCTACCCCAGCATCCAGGGCTTTCTCTATTTCTTCCTTGTTTTTACATTCCACCAGGGCATCCATTCCCAGATACTTGGTGAGGGCGATTCCCTCGGATAGGTGGGGATATACATCGGCCATAAGGAGCACGGCACTTGCACCGCTTGCCCGGGACTCGTAGATCTGGTATTCATCCATGATGAAATCCTTACGGAGCAGTGGTAACTTGCTTATCTTACATGCAATCTTCAGGTTCTCGATGCTGCTGTTGAAGTAGGATGTCTCGGTTAGTATTGACGCGGCACTGGCCCCTCCATTTTCAAATTGGGGTACGATGTCTGCAACTTTCAAATGGGAGATATGGCCCAGTGAAGGTGATGCCGGTTTGTATTCGCAGATTATAGAGATATCTTTTTCTTTGTCTAGGGCGTTTTTGAAGCTTTTCCTTAGTTTGATCCTTTTTATGCTGTCTTTAAGGTCTTTTATTGGCTTGTAAGATTTTTCTTTCCTTAAAACTTCATTTCTCCGGTTTATTATATCCTGAAATTTCACGGGTTGTGCCATCATACTCCCACCTTCATGAAATTTTTAAGTATAGTTATTCCTTCATCTGTACCAACAGATTCCGGATGAAACTGGAGGCCGATTATGGGCTTGCTTCTATGTTTAATGGCCATTATCAGGCCGTCATCTGTTTCTGCTATAACATCCATACATTTCGGTACTGTTTGGCTGTTGCAAAGTAAGGAATGGTATCGTGCAGCGATGAGAGGGTTACTGGTTCCCCTGAAGAGTTCATCACCATTGTGTAATATATCACTGGTCTTACCGTGCACGGGCTCTGTACGGATTATTTCCCCACCGAAGGTGGCGAATATCCCCTGATGCCCCAGGCACACTCCCAATATGGGTATTTCCCCTCCGAGTTCCGTGATTACCCGGGAACAGATACCGAAGTCCCTTTCATTAGTGGGATTACCAGGTCCGGGTGAGATAATTATGGCCTCTGGTTTTAATTCCTGGATCTCTTCTATGGTTACTTCATCATTTCTCCTGACAGTTACCTCACTTTCTATCTCCCCTATGAGCTGATAGAGGTTATAGGTGAATGAGTCGTAGTTGTCAATAATCAATATCATCTTATTCACTTCCCCTTCAATGCATCTACCAGTGCACATGCCTTGTTTTTACCCTCAACGTATTCCTTTTCAGGTATCGAGTCATGGACTATTCCGGCGCCGGCTTGAATTTTGGCGTTGTCTCCGTCGCAGACCATGGTCCGGATGGTTATCGCAAAATCAGCATTGCCGTTCAGTGAAAAGTAGCCAACCGCACCGCCGTATGGTCCCCGGGGTATGCCCTGTTCGAGCTGGTGGATTATCTCCATGGCCCTTATTTTAGGGGCACCACTGAGGGTGCCTGCTGGGAATATGGCCTGGAACGCATCCACTGCAGTTTTATCATTTCTTAACTGGCCTATTACCCTGCTGTAGATGTGCTGTACGTGTGAGAATTTCTTTATACCCATGTAATCGGTGACTTCCACTGAGCCGAAGTTACTGACTTTTCCCACATCGTTTCTTGCCAGATCTACCAGCATGAGGTGCTCTGCCCGTTCCTTTTCATCTGCTAGGAGTTTTTCTTCCAGTTTTCTATCTTCCCCTGGGGTTGAGCCGCGTTTTATGGTCCCTGCCAGAGGGAAGGTTTCTACCTGACCGTTTTCAACCCGTACCAGCATCTCCGGGCTGCTTCCGATGATCTCCTTCTCGCCCAGTTTCAAATGGTACATGTATGGTGATGGGTTTATTTCCCGTAGTTTCTTGTAGAATGAGAGCTTGTTACCGGAGACTTTGAATTTCCGGGCGTTACTGATGACGCTCTGGAATATTTCCCCGGCGAGTATTTTCTCTTTAGCTTCGAGGACCATATTTTCGTATTGTTCTTTGGTGAAATGGTATCCGTCTTCTTTAAATTGGATATCCTCTATTTCATGTTCCTCATTGGCTATGGCTTTTATGTAATCGGATTTGTCCTCACCCAGGGTCACGTAGTGGCACTGGTTACGGATCCTATCGAAAACTATCCCATCCAGGAATAGTCCAAATTCAAAATCAGGATAGGGGCTCCTGGCCACTTCTACTGGTTCGAAGTACTTCACGGCCTCGTATGAGACGTACCCCACCAGTCCTCCGCTGAATCCTTTCCTACCATGGGATGTGGATATGAGTTTTTCAATTTCATCGAAGGGATTTTCCACATAATACCCTTCTTTTGTACCGTTTCTTTCTATCTCCAGCACATTGTCATGGGCTTTTATTATTGCGGAAGGTTGAAATCCCAGGACTGAAAAACGAGCCATACCACTGTCACTTTCCATCGATTCCAGGAGGAAAGCGTGGGTGTTGTTCTGGTAGATGTTCTTGAATAGTTCAAATGGTGAGTCTAATTCTAGTTTGATGGTTTGGGGCTCTTTTAAGATTAAATCGCCAAAAACATTCACTGCCTTTCATGTTAATTACCCGTCTATTTTTTTTGAGATTGGTTTTGTCTTGTAAAAATTGATTAGTCCCACCTATATTTATTGTACTATTTAAACCTTTAGAGTACAAATATATACATTGAAGCATGATAAAGATAATATATAATGTAGATTAAGGTACATAAAAATACATCAATGGAGGAATATGTTTATATTCAGAATACTGGGAGGCAGAAACTGTGTGGGACAGGATTAAACATAAGTTCGAGAAATTCCCGGCCAGGATGAGCGTGGCCCGGAAGATAGTGGAACTGGGTCTTTGTGTAGGGGAAAACAACAAGATCTACTGTGGAGATGTGGAGGTAAGTGACGTGGCCCTGGCCCGGGCAGCGGGTGTTGACCGGAGGACTATAAAAGCCACCATCGACGTGATCCTTGCAGATGAACAGCTGGAAGCCATCTTCACCAACATATACCCTGCCGGTGCATTCTTAAAGAATGTGGCATCCAACCTTGGCTTTGGAGTCGTGGAAATAGAAGCAAAGGCCGGTAACCCAGGAATTCTCGCCCAAGCCACCGATTTAATATCCCGGGAAAATGTTAGTATTAGACAGGCCCATGCCGGAGACCCTGAACTGGAAGAGAACCCCCGTCTGATCATTATAACAGAAAAACCAGTTAAAGGAGAACTTTACAATGAGTTTCTGAAGATAGATGGGGTGACCAAGGTTTCTATCTATTAAAAAAATATAAATAATCATCCTTTAGACTTCTATTTTAATTATCCCGGAAATTTAATGGTGAATTTCGTCCCTCTGGTATTTTCTAGTTCTATTTCACCATCAAGTTGTTTTACTAAATTATTTACCAGTTGCAAGCCTAAAGATTCTGTCCTGCGGAAATCCAGATTTTCAGGGAAACCAACACCATCATCTGCTACTACCATTTCCAGCTCATTTCCATCCAGTCTACGCAGACTGAGAGTTATTTCTCCTTCATTACTGGGAAAAGCATATTTAAGGCTATTTGAAATTAATTCATTGATTATCAAGCCACAGGATATGAATTTATCAATATCCACCGAAACCTTCTCCAGGTCCATTTGAGTTATGATCAGTTGAGGGTTGGCTCCATAAGAGCTGAAAAGCCCTGTGATCAGGCTTTGAAGATATTCTTGAAGGTTGATTTCTGCGAGATTAGGGCTTCTATAAAGATTTTCATGAATCATAGCCATGGATCTAACCCGATTCTGGCATTCTTTAAAAATTTCCCCATCATCTTCGTCCTTAACGTATCTGGATTGCAAACTCAGTAAACTGGAAATTATCTGCATGTTATTTTTAACCCTATGATGGATTTCCTTCAAAAGCACCTCCTTTTCTTCAAGGGAGGATTTAATCTGTTGCTCTCTTATTTCCAGTTTCTTTTGATTACTTTCTAATAATTTTCTTGCCTCGTTACTTTCTTCTAAAGCCAAAATTTGACGAATGAACATCATCATTATTATAATGCCCGCCCCAATCAAAATATTTAAATCAGTGCCATTAGGATGTGTATAAATCCAAGACAACAATATAAATATGAAAAAAAGCCATAAAGCAGGTAGGTAAGAACTCCAATTAAATTTTAAGGATAAATTTTGATTGTTTGAGTCTATATCTAAACTAAGTGAGGGGGTCTTGTTTTCAACTTCGATGTAAGAAATACCGGCCAGTGCAGTCAGGAAATAGGAGATTAACCAGCCCATATCTGAAAGCCCTCCGGGGACATAACTCCCGTAGATAGCTTGATAGCTGTAGATAATGTTGGTAATAATTAATACTGTCACGCTCAGGGCCAACAATATAAATGGATTTTTTTTAACATTTCCGAGCCAGTTAAAAATTAAATAGAATAAGATGAACAACAGGAAAATCTCTAAAAACACGTAGGCTAAGGATATGGCTATACCCAGGTTGTTTTCATTGTGAATTCCCAGTAAAGGAGTTATTAATATTGCCCAAAGAGCCAGGGCAATGGAAACAATTAAAATTCCAGTGTCCAGTAGAATCTGATATTTCCTGTTTTTATTGATCTGGTCGACGGATAGATAAAGAATCCCCATTATGAGTAGGGGATAGTAAGCCAAGAAAAATATATCAGCAATAGAGAAGGTAGGGTACTGGTTAAGATATACACTGAAAATTATCCAGGTAATATTCCCTAAAAAGGTAACTAATAGAGATAGTGCTATTAAAAACCATCCTATATAGGCTCTTCTATTGAATTTATAAGATTTCCTGGCCACATAAAACAAAACAAGAATTACAAATATATTTAGTATTAAAAATGCCACATAGGTGATAATGGAAACATAGGGTGAATCACCCCACAGGGTCAAAAGAATGACACCAAGGAGTACTATAGCTGCAAAGAAGATTGATAACGTCCGGAAAGACAGGATCTTTTGGTCGAAAGGCATTCTATTTGCTCCCCCTGGCACCTGGATAGTTGTTAACTTGAATATTTGTTAAAATGTTGATAATGACAATATTATCATTATCCTATTCTTTTATAAATAAACATGTAATCTGTACTTGGTAACCAAATCAAAAAAAGTTAGACCTCAGATCAATCTACACTTGGAAACAGGATTAGGGAATAAAAATTGGATGGTATTCAAAATAAGGATTTGAATTAAAAGATTTATTTGGTATCAAAAAATTGAATAAAATAGAAATTTGAATAAAATAAAAAAATCTAAAATTTATTCTTCCTCGTCCAGGACCTTTAAAAGCTCATCCCAGGCTTCTAAGGACTCTTTAGCCTCTTCAGCGCTAAGTACCTCAATGGCGTAACCAGAGTGGACCAGTACGTACCTGTCAATTTCAACATCGGTTACCAGGTCCAGTTTAACCTGTTGTCTGACTCCTCCGAAATCCACTGTTGCCATTTTATCGTTAATTTCCAGTATTCTGGCTGGTGCTGCAATACACATGTTTTTTATCTCCTCGTAAAAAATTGTAAAATTATCAAATAATATTTTTTAGAAATTAGGTTGAATGTTTGTTAATAATTTTAATACGAGCTTCTACCATATAAAAATAATGGTTGGAGGGAATTAAATGAAAATAATAGTAATTGGCGGAGGTCCTGCTGGTAAAACAGCAGCAGTAGAAGCAGCGCAGATAGGAGAAGAGGTAACCCTCATTGAAAAGGAATATTTAGGGGGTAAATGTTTAAATGAGGGATGCATGGTCGTTTCCGGCTTGAATGATGTAGCCAAGTTTATGGATGACTCCCGGAGATTTAAGGAAATGGGGATAATCAACCAGATTCCAGATCTGGATTATGAAAATATAGCTCAGGGAATGAGGGCTGTCCTGGAGAAGATAAGGGCAGTCCATGAAGCTGAAACCAGTGAAGTCGGTATAGAAGTGATAGAAGGCACCGCTACGGTGGCAGAGGAAGGTCAAAGCGTAACTGTGAACCAGGAACAAATAGAATACGACCAGTTGATAGTGGCCACCGGTTCAAGTGCTTTTATCCCCCCAATTAGGGGAGTGGAGAATGCTTCAACTTATAGTGACGTATTAAATTTTAAAAAAATCCCGGAAAAACTCTTAATCATTGGAAGCAGTGTGATAGCAGCTGAATTTGCAGGTATATTCTCTTTGATGGGTTCAGAAGTTAAGATGCTGTGTAGAGATCCCTTTTTAGAGATGGTGGATGATGATGTTAGGGATTACGTGGCCAGGAAGCTTTTAGATAAAGTAGAAATAATGGATGATACACAGGCCAGTGAGATAACCAGTAACGGCCTTTATGTTGAAGAAGATTTTATGGAGGGTGAAGTGCTTCTGGCAACCGGTATGATCCCCAATTCTCAAATAGTAGAGGGAGTAGTTGACCTGGGGGGTCACAGGGAAATTGTGGTGAACCAGAAGATGGAGACCAGTAGGGAACACATATACGCCGCTGGAGACGTTGTAGGTGGGATTGGAACCACTCCCGTGGCCAGGATGGAAGGTGTAGTGGCCGCCAGGAATGCCTGTGATGTTTCAGCCGAAGTCGATTACAGGTTAATCCCCAACTCCGTCTCACTCTACTATGATGTGGCATTCATCACCAGGGGAGATGGTTCAGAGGATATAGATGAGACTGCCAACCTCAAAGCCTCAATACCAGGATTTGCAGGTCCCGGATCATTTTGGAGAGTACTGGAAGGCAACACTGGATTTACCAAAGTCAAAGTTGATACAGAATCCGGTTCCATAAAAGATATTTCCCATATATCACCCACAGCCCGTACCAGTATGGCCTATCTCGCCCGGATGATGAGGGATGAATACAAATTCCACGACTTCGACGATTTCCTGGAAACCCACCCATCCACTGATCCTGTTTATAAGCTGCTACGGTTTTTTGCCAAGTTTGGGTAGAAATATTAAATTGGGTGAAAATCCATGTTGGATCAATAGCTGTTTTATTGATAAAAAAGCAATAGTTTCAGTTCATTATTTATTTAATCTGCCCCTTAATTATCCGGGCTATCCGGTCAGCTGCGCCCAACACATCTGCACTGTATTTTTGAGCGTGACCTTTCATTTCACCTAAATTTTCGAGTGCATCATGTGTAACCTCCCGGATGTTTTCCACTTCACTTTCAAGCACAGCACCTTTAAAAACACTGGCTAAATCATGGTACCGGCCCCATTTAACACCCAACAGGGCTACTACAGGTATCTTTAAAGCTATCGCTTCCTGGATCATCATACCATCATCAGTAACCACCGCAAGGTCAACCAGTTTATAGAGGTCCTGTATCCAGCTTATATAGCCCAGGTTGATGATATTATCTCCTTCAAGTATTTCCAGATATTCCTCTTCCAGGGGGGCTCCCACTACCAGGATATTGGCGTCTAACCCGCTTTTACTGAGTTCAACTGCACCCTCCGCCATCTTCTTGAAGAGTGAAGAGCCGGATGAAAAAAGAATGGTGGGACGGCCTTCATCGAATTCTGGAGGCATCATCTCCAGAGCTTTTTCCCGGTCACCCCGGGTTATATCGGGATTAACAGGAGAATAGGCTTTATAGATATTTTGATCTTCCAGGTCCATCTGGAAGAGGTTGGATTCAGGAAGAGCGATGGTGGTGGCTATTCTGGTGCACACCTTAGCATCCGCGGGGGTGATTAAAATCCCCACCACAGGGATGCCCGTCAGTTTACCAGCCAGGCACCCGACTACAGCTCCGCCACCAATTACCCCCACCACCACTTGGGGGTCTATTTCCCTACATAACTTGGCCGCTTCCCAGGTGGATTTAGATGTTTTGATGGCCGCTTTGGCCAGGGTGAATTTGGTGGCGGCATGGCCCCCTGCCTGGGGTACGCTGATCTTATGCCATTTCAGGTCATGTTTTTTAAATAAAAGACCGGGTGCAGAGTGGTCCAGGGCAAATTCACATTCTACACCATAACTTTCCAGGGCACGGGCGATATTGAGGGCGGTGACGGCGTCTCCCCCAATACCCCGGCCTGTGACGATGAACAATGCCTTCATAGGTTTATGAACTCCTTGTCATGTATGATTAGTATTAGATTTTGATTTCTTAATGGTTTATTGAAGTTATTCTTTAGGATACTCCTATTTAAATATCTTTATCATGGGATTTAGATTTATTTAATTCATTGAATTTTGTCATGCCCAGATTAAAGAATTCAGTGTTCCAGATGAAATCATAAATTCCAGTTATGGTATCAACAAACTCTTCATATTGGTTCCAGATGGCTATGACTGTTTCAGATAACACAGTATCTTCTGAAAGTTTGCAGAAGACTATCATCATTTCCTTCCGGTCCCTAACCACCAGTTTAATGAATGGCACAGGGAATATTTTCATATTTATGGGAAACTCCTCTAAAATCTCCTTGACATGTACTTCCACATGGTCGACTGAGGATTTAGGAACAGTAAGTATTTTTACATCCACATTTTTCTTGATGGGCTTTTGTAAGGTCTCCTTTATACGTTCCGGTTCCCCGGGAAACATCAACCCGCCTAAGATGAAGAGGGATTCCTCTGCCCGGGATATTATTTCCATTTCCTTGTTCACAATTTTTTCCTGGCCATGTAAAATCCAGATTGGTGCGGGTACCTGTGGAATCTGGCTTTCATATATGTTGCTTAGTTCAGACTCCGCATGGTCCAATCTATTTTTTATGTGCTGGGATGACCTGTAGAATACATCCAGGGGAGGGACAACTGTGAATTTTAAGGGTTTTCCCTTGCTCATCTCAACGAACTCCTTTTTAACCAGACTTTTAAGTACCTGATACACTTTGGAACGAGGTACGTTGGCTGCTAAACTTATTTCTGTTGCATCTGCGGAGATAAGAGATGTTAAAGCCACATATGCGCGTATCTCATAGTCGGTTAGTCCCATAATTTCCAGTGCCTCAACTGATTCCCTGCTTAAAACCATACACACACCTATTTTTTCATTTTATACCATCTTAGTTACAAAATGTATAAATAGTTTGTTATCTGCAGATAGTAAATTAGATGATGTACGGGAGGGTGAAACCTTGAAAACAAAAGAATATGCAATTTTAACTGATTATCTAACTAAAAATTACGGTGACTTCACAGCAGTAAACAACTTAAACCTGAAGGTGGAGAAAGGGAAGATATATGGACTTTTAGGTCCTAATGGTGCTGGTAAAACCACTTTGATTAAGATGCTATGCAGTATCAGCACCCCCACTTCTGGAGGCGCCCATATACTGGGTAAAAAGATCCCTGATGGAGATATTGCCTCCAAAATAGGGTACATGCCCCAGGAGACGGGGGTCTACTTTGGTCTTACTGTGGACCAGAACATGAAGTTCTACAGTAGAATATTCAATCTGCAAAGAGAGAAAGCAGAGAAAAGAATAGCTGAGCTACTTAAATTCGTTGACCTGGAAGATTGGAGATATGAAATGGTGGATAACCTCAGTGGAGGGATGAAACACCGTGTTTCACTGGCTTGTACTTTGATCCATGAACCAGATCTACTTTTCCTTGACGAACCAACCGTAGGTGTTGACCCTGAGCTTCGAGTGTCATTCTGGGATTACTTCGAGCAGCTAAGGGATAATGGGGTTACCATTCTTATAACCACACACTACATGGATGAAGCCAGGCGCTGTGACCGTATTGGCTTCATGCAGAGGGGGAGACTCATCGCCGAAGATTCACCTCTAAAACTCCTGGAGGAAAGTGGAAAAGACTCACTGGAAGATGCATTCCTGGCATTCGCCAGGAACGAGGATACCATGCGGATGGGGGTGGTTTAGATGAAATTTTACAGGATAATGGCCGTAAGCCGCCGTGTCTTCCGGGGAGTGGTTAATGATAAGCGTAGTCTGGTTTTGTTATTTTTAGCACCCATCCTGGCCATGTGTGTTTTTGGAATAGCATTCAGTGGAGATGTGGAAAATGTTAATGTAATCATAATCAACCAGGATCAGGGATTCACCCCTCCCATGGGGGATACAATATATTTAGCCGATGAAATAGTTAACAATCTCAATACAACTACTCTAAGTATTCATAATATGACCAGTATCGATGATGCACGGGCAGAAGTTGAAAGTGGCCAGGTATCGGCAGTTATAATATTCCCGGAAGATTTCAGTGAAAATGCCATCTTAAAGTCACAAGATCAAAGTTACCCCAACAGTGCAGAGATAACGATAGAAGGTGACGACAGCATCGTCAACATAAAAACAGCCATTACCACCACGGTGAGCACAGCCCTTTCAGATACCTTAACAGAAAACGGGGTCACTCCCGCCATTCAACTTAACTCCGATCCAATCTACGGTGAGGACGCCGAATTCATCGACTTCTTCGTACCAGGGATACTGGCCTTCGTTGTTTATCTCTTAACCACCATCTTAACCCTCATTACCTTCGTAAATGAGAGGTCCAGCGGGACTTTAGAACGGGTATTATCCAGCCCAGTAACTGAAGGAGAACTGGTGATGGGATACGCCATAACATTCGGTACCTTCGGTGTCTTACAGGTTGCACTCCTCTTAACCATAGCCATACTGGTCTTCAACATCATGGTGGTGGGCAATGTACTCTTAGCATTTCTAGCAGTGGCCATACTGGCCATATCCTGTCAGGCCCTGGGCATACTGCTTTCCAGCCTTGCAAAAAGAGCCGAACAGGCCATACAATTCTTTCCCCTGGTGATATTGCCTGCATTCCTGCTTTCGGGTATATTCTGGCCGATACAGGCCATACCAGAATGGATAAGGCCATTCTCCTATCTGGTACCTCCCACCTATGCAGCCAACGCCTGTCGGGCGGTGATGCTTAAAGGATGGGGGCTGGATAAAATATGGCCTGATATACTGGCGCTGGTGATATTTGCCGTTATATTTCTGGCTCTAGCAGTGTGGACCTTGAAAAGGAGTAAAAATTAGCATTTATATATCAAGAACTTATTTCAACAGTTTTATTTACCGCCCTCAAAGCTCTTGATATACCATATTCTAGATGTTCCTGTTTTATAGGTTTACTTAAGATGATGACGTCTTCTGGTATTCCTAACGATTTTATTCAAACAATATTTTTAATAAAAACAGTCAGGAAAATAATTGGAACATCATGAAGATTCTTTATTTTGTCTGCAGCCTCCGCACCACTCATTTCACCCTTTAATTTTAGATCTATTAAAATCAGATCTGGGTTAATCACCCACTTTTTCAAGGGCTTCTTCTCCACTGGAAACCATTAAGAACTTATCATATCCCAGGTTCCCAAGATAGTTTTTAAATCCATTATAGTCCCGGAATCATTTTCAACGATTATAATGTTCATAGAAATCAGCTGTTTTTCTCTAATCTGGAGACAGCATAAGGATTGTAAAACAATCTCCGCAACCCCAGTTGTTTCCCTAAACTATTTTCTATTTTAATTTCCCGTTTTTTTAGGACTAATCTCCTCACCAGATCACCCAACCCCCCACCAGTCAAGACATCCATCAGTAAATCACCGAAGTAGGGGTTTTCTATTTTGAGTTCATCTTCCAGGAAGGATCTGAGGTTATTCCACCTTAACAGAGCTATTAAAATAGAGGTAATAATCAAAAGGATTAAAACCATTAGGAACACTCCGGCAGAGTCCCAATTGTAGGAATTAGACATAGTAATTCCCCAGAGGGCGTATATAATTCCCAGGGCAACGGCGAAGGAGTGGTTACCCACTTCACCCATCATGATCTTACCCCGGTAATCCAGGGGAGCGTATCCCAGACATGCGGCCAGAACAACTAAAGCAAGGGAATATGGGTTGCCTGTAGTTAAATAAAGGAGCACTGCAATTATTGAGCTCATTATAATTATGGTGGAACAGGCTGTCCCGGGCTGCATATCTGCAATGTTCAGGGGTTGAATCATCAGTGCAATCAGTATAGAGACCGGGCCGAAGTATAAGTATCCGACGATCATGACTAACAACATCCCTATGCCCCGGGAGAGCTGTCCCAGTTCAAAGGGTAGGGATTTGATCTTTTTCCTACCAATTACATCGTCTAGAAATGCCATTAAACCAATTATAGCTATTAAATAATTTCCTGGGGGTGGGAAAAATAGTAAAAGAACTAAAAAAGGAGCTAGACCCACGGCCCGCGGAGTTCCCTCTCTTATCTTTGTGTACAGGTTCCCTCCCCATCTGGTGAAGAGAAATTTAAATAAGAGAGTTAAAACTGCTGATAATAGGAATATTAAAATTAAGAGAAGTATCTGATCCATAATTTACTCCTGTTATCCAGATTTTTGTCTATTCTTATGTTTATCCAATTTTTTAAACACTGTACCTTAAAAGCGCCGCAATACCACCTAGAGCCTGTAACTGTTTACCGCCCTCGTGTTCGCTGCTTATAACCATCACTTTACCACCCAGATTCTCCGTGGTGTTCATTATCTTTTCCACATCTGGTTCCCGAACCAGTTCGTCTATGACCAGTAACTGTTCCACTGCCCCTGCCTGGGCTGCTACTTCAACCTCTTTCTTACCATAAGTTACCAGGTTTGATGTCTTCCCAATCTCCTGGAGAACTTCGGTCATGACACGCATCTCCTCGGCGATACGCCCCTCGGTTGCCATATCTTCCAGGAGGCCTTTCTGGAGGACTTCGCGTATCCCTGCTCTTCCACCTGCCCCTGTACTTTCCAGGATGGCCTTTTTAGATATTTCCTTGTGTTTTTCTTCCAGATATTTGTAGAAATCATTTTTTCCAAAGCCAGGGCCGGCTATGACTATGCCTTCGATTCCTTTGAAGGTGCCTATGGTTTCCATTATTTGGTCGTAGAATTTTTCGATGACCTGCTGCCGGTTCTTCTGCACCATCCTCTTCCCGGACACTCCACCCACTATGGGTCCGTAATATTCCACACCATACTGGCGCAGTATTCCAATATCCGCGTTGTCATCTTCGATAACCACCACCAGGGCTTTGGGTATTTTAGATGCTTCAACCGCGTCTTTAATCCTTTTAAGGTGCCAGCGGGACCATTTCTCTTTCTGTATTTTCACTGGATTTTTAAGCTTCAAATCCAGGGTATGGTGGGAGCCCAGGGGAACCAGGTCTTCAGGACCCTTTTCAATCACACCGGTTGCCCGTAATTTTCCGGTGTACCGGTGGAAATTAATGCTTTCTACGCGTATGCCCATAAAGAATGTTTTCTTAATCCCCCTATCGCTACGGAGGCGTTCCCCGGTTGTGTCCTGTATACGCCTTGTTGTCCTGGCTGATAGGAGGTCTCCTGGTTCTATCAAATGGGAGAGGTGCCATAGATCATCCAGGGTTTCTGGTAATAATTCGATGATCCCCTTCTTTGTATCTTGGTGGACGATGCGCATGATAATATGCCCTTTATATTTTATTCTGTTTAATAATAGACTATATTCTTATTTATTTGTTCTCCATTTACGTTTTAATTAATTTTTTTGTTCTCATTTTTTTTCTCACCTGCTTAATCATAAATTTTAAATAAAAGTTATTACTACCTTTATAGTGGTGACTTAAAATGGAAAACCAGATTGAAGAAAAGATCGTAGAAGCTTTAGAAAATGTCGAACCTTGGCAAAGAGTGCCCACCTCAGTCGACGGAGCATTTCTAGTTAAAACTCCGGAAAAAGGAGGTAACAAAACAATAATGGTAGAAATAAATCCATTAAACGAACGTAGAACACCCATGAAACGTAGAGGCCTGTTTTTAAGGCAGTCTGTAGAACTGGAAAAGTTCCTGGAAGTCCTGGAGAACGAGAGCATCGGCGAACTACTTAAGGCAGTGGATGATATGTCCGCTAAATCTGTGGCAAAAACCCCTGATGGAATAAAAACACTGGAGATATGAAAATCATAGAGTTACAGAATGAGAGGGATGGTATCATATTTTAAAAATTAAGAGATGCCCAGATAATCTATTAAAAATATTTAATAGACAGCCCATCTAAAGATAACTCTATGGAAATTGCAGTGATTGGAGGTACCCGTGGACTAGGAAATTGGATAGCAAATTTTCTCAAAAAAGAGGGTTGTGATGTTACCATCACCGGGAGAGATAGTAGACTGGGAATGAACATAGCTCGGAAAATGGGAGTAAAATACACTCCCAACAATATCGAAGCAGTTACTCGGTCCAATATAGCTATTTTAGCGGTACCCATTGACGTTACTCCTCGAACCATTAAGGAGATAGCCCCCCGTCTCCAGGCAGGATCTTTGCTGGTGGATGTTACATCGGTCAAGGAAAAGCCTGCCCAGTTAATGCAGGAATACGTCCCGGAAGGAGTGGAATTCATACCCATGCACCCCATGTTCGGACCAAGAATAAGGTCCCTGGATGGTCAGGTGGTGGTACTCACACCCGTAACCAAGGGTGAATGGTACCAGAAAGTGGTTGAATTTTTAGAATCGGAAAATGCCCGTATTATAGAGACAACACCCAAGATACACGATCAGATGATGAGCGTTGTTCAGGGTTTAACCCATTTGACTTACATCAGCATGGCCGTTACCCTGGAAAAATTAGAAGTGGATGTAAAGGAGTCAAGGAAATTTGCCAGCCCCATCTACAGCCTGATGCTCGATATGATCGCCAGGATCACTGCAGAAAACCCCTACCTCTACTACTCCATCCAGACCCACAATCATTACATCCCCAAGACCCATGAAA
>Ga0334889_1002732_pt1 | contig 19081 bp, 21 predicted proteins | sample GraSluR1_MG_2_FD_207222 | JGI IMG/M metagenome (GOLD analysis project Ga0334889, IMG submission 207222) | Sludge microbial communities from methane-producing bioreactor in Wageningen University, Netherlands - Granular Sludge_8_08-R1 | ecosystem: Engineered > Bioreactor > Anaerobic > Unclassified... | reverse complement strand
ACCAATATTGGTATTTTCAGGATAGAAAGCACAAAAGAAAATTAAAAAAATTGAAAAATAGATTTGATTCCTTTTGCAGTAAGAGCTTGGGGATCAAGAAAATATTATAAGATCATTTCTGGGGGGGCTTGCAGAGTAAAAAATGATTAAAAAGTTAGAACTCATAAAAAAACACGGGCCCCAACGAACTTTCCAGCCTTTTTATCACCGAAAAATCTCTTTTCCAGCAATTCGCGGGCTTAACCTCTTTTCTCTTTCTTTTAGTGAAAAGAGTTTTTCAACTCCAGCCCATTTCGAGCTTTCATCGATTTTAACCCTGACGGCTTTCCTATTCCTCGGAACCCATGCTGAGTATATAATACCATCTTTTATAAAAAATGTCAATATTTTATGAATAAATTTTTCTATTATGATGCTGGGTCTTCAAATTCATAAGCACCTAAATCATACCCCTTTCCTTGAGGTCGTAGCCTTCCATCAAGATCAACTGACGGAGCATCGGTCGAAGCCCCAGCATCTCGGGCTGGACTATTTTCCTGGATATGGTATCCACCATTTTTACCACGAGAAGGAGCAACAAATAGTGGGTCTTCGGCAATGAAATTCTCAATTAATTGCGCGTCTTTTAACTCCTCGCCGGAATATTCTTTTTCTCCAAATTTTAAAACCGTTTTCCCATTTGGCCTATATATCAGGTTATTCGAAGCTTTTAGAGAAATATTTTTACCGATATTAACTGGTTGAGTACCACAAACAATAATATTATTTTTGAACAGGACTTCTCCAATCTCTGGTTTTTGGGATACTCCCACTTTCAAAGGGAATCCCTGGTTTTCTGGAGGGGTATCAATAGTTACATTCACGATTTTAAACTTGGCATCCTCTCCGGCAATTTCATCTATTACCATCCCTGAGCTTATTGAATTCTTGGGATTTTTCCCTCCTACTCCATAAATGAGGGTATTCATGACTATCCCGTCTTGACCACCCATAACAATCCCGTTTTCACTATTATTATCGACAACACATTCTATGATTCGATTCATTTTGGCTCTGGTATAAAGCCCATTTCCTAAATTCTGTTCAAATATTGAGTTGGTTATTTCAATTGGGCCAACCGATGAACCAATCCTTAAGCCATCAAAGGTATGTTCATCATTGGATTTTTTTGATGATGGATAATGGCCACTAAAAGAAAATTGACTGTCACGTATGGTTATCCGGTTCCATCCATCTCCCTGGAAGTTCTTGCCAACCATTGCTTCCTTCCCACAATACTCAATCTTGCTTTGGATTATTTCTATTCCGTAAGCATCAGCCATGAGAATGCCATTCCCATCGATGTGGTGGATAAAAAGCTCTTTAAAAATTAAATTCTGGACTACTCCGCCTACCACCCGTATGGCATTTTGAACAACTGATCCCTCATCGTTGGTTAATTCAAGATTTTCGATTCGAAGGTTGCTCTTTCCTGAGAGGTCAATAATAGCCGGACAGTTATCTCTCCCCTTTAGGATGGGTCTATTTCCAGCTTCACCCTTGATGGTAATCCAGGAAGAGGTAGTTCCCGAAGCTGGTTTAATTTGATTTTCTTCCTGATTATCAATCTGGTATTCTCCACCTAAAATAATCAGAGTATCGCCTGGCTGCAGTTGTCTTGAGGCATACCCGGGGGTTTTCCAGGGGTTTTCTCTATTTCCCGAATTGTTGTTATCGCCCTCTGTGGAAACATAGTAGGTACTCCCCGACTGACCGCTTAACATTCCCGATAGCTCTCCGATATTTCCAATACATCCAGAGGTAGCAACAACCATCAGTAGTACAACCATAACCAAATAAAAACGATTACAAACCTTCATAGATTCATTCCCTCGAAAAGATCACAATTTTTGTTTCGTCCTCATTTCCGGTTCAATTCTATCAAACTCGCTCCAAAATGAAAACTTCCCTTTTAGAATAATCCCTCATGCTTTTTTTATTTTACTAGGTAATGTTAAATTCCAAACATCATCATGCCCATAGGTTTCTTTAATTTATTTTCATGCCACTTGTGTGGAATCAAATGAGGGTAAAAATACCTATCAAAATCCGTCATTGCGAGGAGGTCAACCGTATTTTGGTTGGACAACGTGGCAATCTCTCATCCACCCAATCCTTCATTCTGAGGAGTTCGGTGTCTATTGCCGGACGACGTGAGAATCTCATCTGACACTACCATCGTCATCCTGAGGCTTCGTATTCAGAAGCCATGAGGATCTCATCCTTTATCCCTGTTTCTTTGTCCTTTTTTTAGGGATAACCAAGGAAAAATGAAAGTCACCCTCCCCGCCGTAAAGCTGCATCCCTCCAAAGAAGGGAATTGTTGAATTCATTCTTTCTCGTTTTTTTTAATCACTTTTCAATTCATTTAACCGTCTTTTATTCTATTAACTAATCTTGACACTTAAATAAACAATAATATATTATATCTATTATATTTCAATTTATTTAAGGATGTGTTTATTCAATGAGCAATTCAGAATTATTTTGGAATGCCTCCACAATCGATTTAAAACGAGGATATTTGGACCAAGATAAATATTTCACTTGTCTCCTTTGTGGCAAGGAAATTGAAAAAGGAATTATATATTCTGATTCTGGAATGCTGTATGAAGCCGAAAAATTTATAGAAATCCATATTCTTAAGGCTCATCATTCCGTTTTTGAGTATTTAATCAATTTAGATAAAAGATTAACTGGTTTGACTGATCACCAAAGAAAATTGCTTAATCTTTTTTATCAAGGAAAAAACAATAGCGAAATACAAAAGGAAATGAACATTGGAAGTGTCTCGACCATTCGGAATCATCGCTTTCAATTTAAAGAAAGAGAACGTCAATCCAAATTATTTTTGGTTCTTATGGAAATTTTAAAAGAAAAGGATCAATTCGCACCGGTTTTTGTACCTCTCCATAAAAATGCTAAAATTGTTGATCAACGATACAATATTACTGAAGAAGAAAAAGAAAAAATTATAAAGAATTTTTTTTCTAAAGGGACCATTGCTCATTTGAAAGCCTTTCCGGCCAAAGAAAAATACAAATTGGTCATTTTAAGAGAATTTGCTTTTGATTTTGAAAAAAATCGGAAATATGATGAAAAAGAAGTCAATCAAATCATTAAGAAACGATATCCCGATTTCGTAACCATTCGGAGATACCTTATCGAATATGGTTTTATGGAAAGAAAATCCGATGGAAGTCAGTACTGGTTGAAAGAAGGATTATAAAGAAGAGGGATGCTTATGGATTACAAAAAGGAAATAAAAAGACAATTTAAAGAAAGTAAATCAGTTGCCGGTGTGTACCAAATTAAAAATATCCAAAACCAAAAAGTATTTTTAGGAAGTACACTTAATCTTAAAACTTTAAATGGTAAAACCTTCCAGTTAGAAATGGGGAGTTACCCCAATAAAGCTCTTCAGAAAGAATGGACTGAGTTTGGTAAAGAGGCTTTCGTAGTTGAAGTGTTGGAGGAATTAAAACAGAAAGAAGACGATTACACCGCTCCAGCCGATGCTTTGAAAAAACTTGAAGAAAAATGGCTGGATAAACTTCAGCCTTACGGAGACCGTGGGTATAATTAAAAAGTGCATTGAGTGAGGAGGGAGTAAATGCTCTCGCCCCCCTCGCTCCCTCTCCCCCTCTCCCCCTTGGCGTTTTTCGCCAATACTCTCCCCTCCCTCCCTCGATACTTAATTCCTCTCGACAGCTATTTCATTTTCATTGACATTGTCGAGGGTGATGATATAATTTAAGTGGTTATAATGACTTTACCACTTCAACATTATTTTGGGCTTTTTTTCCTGATGGCTTTATGTAAACAAAATTTTTGAGAATATTGGAGGGGTTTACGGATAGCAATTGAATTAACTCGATCAAGATTGAATCGACTCTCTGCTCAACCATTCTAACATTTCTAGGTCAAACGACTTAACAACGCAATTTCAGTCTTCAGATTTATTCCTTTTAACAACATAACATTACCCCCCCCCACTGAGGTTATATCTACGGTCTTTTCCACTCGCTCTTAATTGTTTAAAAAATTCATTCTTTTTGAAAGGAGGGGAAAAACAGAAAATAAACTAACGGGTTCGAATTTTGGTTACTTTTTTATTTTATTTGCAAACAAAGGAGGGTAATATGTTTAAAAAAATTTTCGTCAGTTTGCTTATTATTCTCGTTTTAAGTGTTGGAGCTTTAGCCGCTGATATACCGAAAATCACCATCGGTTGGACACCGCCTGATATTACCGGTGTTTTTAAAACTGCTACCGATTTCTTTGAAGCATCAGCTCGACAGGCAACCGAAAATGACATACCAGTAGAAATCATTACCCGTTCTCCCGCTTCACATATCGAATTCGCCAGCCAAATAGCCATTATTGAAGACTTTATTCAAAGAAAGGTTGATGTAATCGCTATCTCCCCTATCGAAGTCGAAGTTGTTAAACCAGCTCTCATAAAAGCCATAGAAGCTGGAATACCGGTGGTTGTGGTGAATCTTCTCGAACCAATTGAAGGAGTCGATGTTGACTGTTATATCGGTTTTGATAATACCGTTGCTGGAACTGTATCCGCTTACGCAGTCATTGATTATTTTGGTGGACCGGGTATTTTAGGCGAAGGGGAAAAAGTCGATGCTGCCGAATCAACTTATTTAGATTTAGAGTTCTGGCAAAATCTCTATACACCCGAAGTCATAGCCGGCTTACAAGATCTTTCCTTGAATGGTGCGATTGTTGAAGGAATTGCCGGGGGATTTTTCTCCGTAGCTCGTTTAAGAGGCTTCCATTCAGTTATTGACCAATTCCCCAATATAAAAATTGTCACCACCCTTCCCGCCGACTGGAACCGTGAAAAAGGAATTAAAGTCACCGAAGATATGCTCTCGGCTAATCCCCAGGGGACGCTCGATTTTATCTGGGCAGCATCAAATGAAATGGGTTTAGGAGCGATGCTTACTTGTGAAAGAATGAATCGTCCGGAAGTGAAAATATTTACTAATGATGGAACCCCGGAATCTGTGGAAAGAATACGTGAAGGGCGGCTCATTGCAGAAACCTGGCATGGATTTCCAGAATGGGGTTGGTACGGAACCAAATACGCTGTGATGTTAGCGCTTGGTTTAAAGGATATGATGGTTCCTCAATTCTTTGATATCCGACCCAGAATTGAATGGCAGGGGAATGCCGATAAATTCTATCCCAATCCCGAATTAGAGCCTATCGATTGGAATGCTATCAAAGAAGCCTATCAAAAATAATAGTATCTTTTAAGATCTGCTCCCCTTCATTCTTGAGACAATCATGGCTCTTTTGAGTACCAATCCATAATACCGCTCAATAAAAGCCATGATTGTCTTTTTGTTTCAAAGATCAAAGAAAAAATACCATTGCACTCTCCTCTTCATGTCGGGGAGGAACTGAAAGGAGAAAAAGAATGGATTTCGGCTTTCGAGAGAAAATTATAGTTATTACCGGAGCTGCTGCTGGAATCGGCTCGGCTACTGCCGAACTGTTTGCCCATGAAGGAGCCAAGGTCATGATTGCCGACCTGGACAGTAATCGGGGGAAAGAAATCGAGAAAAAAATCCAGAACCACTCAGGGTATGCTGAATTCCACCCAGTCAATATAACTCGAGAAGAAGAAGTTCAAAAAATGGTTCATTCCATCATCACACTGCACCATCAAATTGACGTCTTGGTCAACAATGCCGGATTATATGCCCACGGTGATGCTTTATCCTTCAATGAAGAAATTTGGGAGAAAATCGTCTCGGTCAATATTAAAGGAGTTTTATGGTGTATTAAACATGTGGGACTCCAAATGATCAAGCAAAATCGAGGAGTGATCGTCAATGTTGCCTCCGAAGCTGGATTGGTTGGAATTGCTAATCAGATTGTTTACAACCTCACCAAAGCTGCAGTTATCTCGATCACTCAAAGCTGTGCCATTGATTTAATCCCTTACGGCATTCGAACCAATTGTATTTGTCCGGGAACAACCCTCACCCCGTTGGTGGAAGAATCCCTGGTACAATCGAGTGATCCTCTTTCCGTACGTCAAAAATTAGAAAACAGCCGACCGATCCAACGGTTGGGAAAACCAGAGGAAATCGCTACTGCCATTCTTGCCCTCAGTTCCGAGGTAATTGGTTATGCTCATGGAACCATCATGAATGTTGATGGAGGGTACACCATATGGTGAACCCTGAATCCACCCCAACCTTGGTTATTAAAAATGTCAGTAAAAAATTCCCTGGTGTCGAAGCCTTGAAAAATATTACTTTAGATATCTACTCTGGAGAGGTCCATGCCGTTTTAGGAGAAAATGGTGCCGGGAAAAGTACTCTTATGAAAATCTTAGGGGGTATTATTCCCCGGGATTCTGGTGAAATTTTACTAGAAAACAAAAGTCTCCGTTTAGAAAACCCTCGGCTTGCTCTTCAAGCTGGGATTGCCCTGGTTCATCAGGATTTATCTCTCCTTCCCTATCTTTCGGTTGCTGAAAATATCTTTTTAGGCCGATGGCCCAAGAAAGGGATCAGTGTTGATTGGGAAAAAATGAACGAATCTACCAACCAACTTCTCAATCGATTTCAGGTGAAAGTTGATCCTCGAGCTCTCGTCGGCACTCTTTCAGTCGCCGAACAACAGTTGATTGAAATTTTAAAAGCCATCAGCCACTCCCACGTTAAAATTCTCCTTCTCGACGAGCCGACTTCAGCTCTGAGCGGAGAAGAAATCAACCGGCTTTTTCAAATTTTAAAGGAAATCAAAAACGAGGGGAAATCGATTATTTTTATTTCTCATAAAATTAATGAAGCAGTGAAAATCTCTAATCGAATTACGGTTTTAAAAGACGGTGAAAAGGTAATCACCGACACCAAACCAAATCTCGACGAACAAACCATCATTTATCATATGACCGGTAAATATATAAATTTAAAAAATTTCCACCATACTCCTCCTACCAAAGAAAAAACCATTGCCTTATCTCTTGAAGAAATAGGAACCAAATTCTACAAGAAAAAAATCAGTTTAAATATTTATCAGGGTGAAATTCTGGTCGTTTTTGGTTTGATGGGTTCGGGAAAAACTACTTTAGCGAGAGGACTTTTTGGTTTCGAAACCCTGGAAGGGACCATTCGCTTATTTGGGAATCCGGTTACCATCAATCATCCCAAAATCGCCATCCAGCTTGGAATCGGCTATATTCCCGAAGACCGCCGTTTTGGCTTAATTTACGAATTACCTGTTTATGCCAACATTACTCTGGCGATACTCAAAAAAATGATTCGAAACGGAGTCCTCCAGATCAAAAAAGAACATGAGGTTGCCAAGCATTACGTCCAAGCTTTGCGAATTAAGCCCCCGAATATTTTTCGCGAAATTTTATACCTGAGTGGTGGGAACCAACAGAAAGTACTCCTTGCACGCTGGTTGGCACGAGAACCTAAAATCCTGATCATGGATGAGCCAACTCGCGGGATCGATGTTGGAGCCAAATTTGAAATCCGCAACTTTGTCAAAGGGATGGTTCAGAAAGGTTTAACCGTCATTTATATCACATCGGATCCTTTGGAAGCCATTGAAATGGGGGACAGGATTGTGGTACTTCGAAACGGACAAATAGTGACCACCTTTAATAATCCTCTGGGATTAGATAAATCAGAAATTTTAGCAGCCGCCAGTGGAGTTCATTATGGGAGGGAAAATGATGGATAAGAATCATTCAACCAAGAATGAACAAAAAGAAAGAGTTTTATTACCATCTTACCAACCTGGGAATCTGGTACATCTGGTTCTCCTAAAGGGTGGTTCTTTAATCGGCTTGATTGGCTTAAGTGCTTTTTTTGCCTTATCTTCTCAACATTTTCTTACTATCAGTAATGTTCTTAATATTTTTCGTCAGGTTTCCGTCGTTTTAATAGCCGCCTGTGCTCAAACCATGGTGATCATTTCTGCCGGTATTGACCTTTCGGTTGGGCCTTTGATCGCCCTGGGAGGAAGTGTTGGAGCCGTGGCCATGAGTTACTGGGGATGGGATTTTCTTTCCGGTGCTTTTTTAGGCGTTATCATTGCCATGCTGGCGGGTTTTACCAATGGAATTCTTATTGCCAAAGGAAAAATCCCCGATTTCATCGGTACCTTAGGCATGCTTGGTGCTTTCCGAGGTGTGGCTCTATTGATTACCGATGGGCTGCCAGTTCCCTCTCACTTCACTGCAACCGCTTTAAAAGGATATCTTCCTCCTGCTCTGGTTTGGTTAGGAGCGGGCGACATCTTCCAAATCCCGGCACCGATGATCGTTGCTCTCATTATGATAGGAATCACCTGGTTTATATTGATGCGGACCAGTTTCGGCCGGTCCATCTATGCGATTGGCGGTAACAAGGAGGCAGCCCGTGCTTCAGGCATTAACGTCGAATGGACCAAAATTTGGGTGTACGGTCTATCCGGACTCTACTGTGGAATTGGCGGATTGGTTCTCACTGGACGGATGAACTCCGCGAATGCTTTGATGGCTGAAGGTATCGAGCTTCAGACCATTGCCGCGGTTGTCATTGGAGGAACCAATCTGTTTGGCGGCCAGGGAACTATATTTGGAACTTTTATCGGCGCCATTCTGATGGGAGTGCTAGCAAACGGCTTGAACCTTCTCAATGTTGAACCCTTCTGGCAACGGGTCATCAACGGAATCATCATTGTCTCAGTGGTGATCTTTGACCAATGGAGAAGACGAAAACTCATTTCATAAAAAATATTAACTCTCTTCTTTTTTTATCAATCCTCTTTGTTTTAAAAGTAAATTTAAATTAAAAGGATAAGGAGGACAACCTGGTATCGAAAGCGGATTATCAGTCTTTTTTGTACAGCAATTTCCAAAAGAGAGACGAAGATGATGGTTGGAAGGAAATTCAACAATATTTGAACCAAGAAAGACATCAATCGGAACTGTCGGGATTCCTTCTAAAAAGGAGCAGGAAAGCAGCAAGGCATTCATGCAGGCGCTACAAGCATTGGTTTGGTAGAGATTAAAAGAGGGCGGAATGATTGCTTCCATAGCCACTTTTTTAAAAGGATGCCGGGCATTCTCTATGCTTTCTCCCACTACTTTGACTTCTTGAATCCTCTGCTCATCAATGTTCTTGTCTTCCAGGTAGTATCGAAGGTGCTTTACCTCGGAAAGTTGGTACCCCATTATATTCATCCCCACCCAATCGACTTCCCAGTTATTTTCGCCAACCATGATTAAGTTGAGCGAAACCATATCACCACCCCGAGGGCCCATTCTTTCCATAGCTTGAATGGCATCAACAATGGTGAGTTGGGTGGTTATGGCTTTGTTGAGATCAACAATTGCCTGATCCAGACCAATTTCGTGAAAATGCTTTTTCTCTTCGGGAGGGAGAAATCCTTTGAGATTCTTTAAACCCAGGGTAATGCCAGTCGCATAATGGACCTTCATCACTGGTAAATTAATGATGACATCGGCTTCAAAATACTCTTTCGCAATTGGAATGTTTTTGAGAATAAGCGGATGCGGAACTGGAACCGATACCGTTTCCGATTGGTTAAAATTGATCAAAGGAAGGTGGTATTTTTTAACTAAATCTTGAAAGCCGGTTTTTTGAAAACAAACCTTGGTCGTTTGGGCATCACCAAAGGTCGATTCACCAATGGCTATCGACCGAACCTGATAATCAAGCAGAAGTTGAATCAATGCTTCTACCATTATCCGGTTAGTTGTCCCTTCCCACCCATTGAGATTGGGTTTTAAAAGAATTCGATCTCCGTGCTGGATAAATTTTGAAATTCCTCCAATCAGCTGGATAGAGTGGTATAAGCTTTCTTTAATATTCTCCTTGACCCGAACGATACTGACTTGTCCCATGTCGTCTCCTTCTCTTTTTCTTGGATGAAAAATATATCAATTGTACCAAATAAACTTTAAATAATGATAAGTTAGAACTGAATAATTTTAAAAAACCGTCATCCTGACCTTCTCCCATCAAGGAAGAAGGAACCAAAAAGTCGCCCCCTCTCCCCATCGCCCTCTCGTATTTCATTGCCCCCCTCCCCCTCAGCGCTTTCCGCTAATACTCTCCCTTGAGGAATAAAAAAGCCAAAAAATTCATTACATAATATTAAAAGAAATTTCGCAGATAATGAATGAGGTGATCAATATGAAAGGGCTCCTGTTTGCATTACTGATCATTTTGCCCTTTATTTTTGGAAGTTATGCATTAGCACAAGAGTCAAATCAGAATCCTTCGAAACTGGAAAAAGCTACCCTGGCAGGTGGCTGTTTCTGGTGTTTGGAAAGCGCCATGGAAAAACTGGAGGGTGTCATCGAAGCCGTATCAGGTTACACCGGAGGCCATACCGAAAATCCCACTTACGAGCAAGTCTGTTCGGGAACCACTGGTCATTATGAAGCGGTCGAGGTCACTTATGATCCAGATAAAATAACCTATAGGGAGATCCTGGACGCCTTCTGGAAAAGCATCAATCCGACTGACCCCTTTGGTCAATTTGTTGATCAAGGCTCACAATACCGAACTGCCATTTTCTACCACAACCAAGAACAAAAAACCATCGCCGAGCAGTCAAAAGAAGATCTGGAAAAGTCGGGAAAATTCAATGATCCCATTGTAACCGAGATTCTCCCAGTTTCGGTTTTCTATCCGGCCGAAGAATATCACCAAAATTACTATAAAAAATCTAGCAATCGCTATGAAGTCTATCGTTCTTTTTCCGGGCGGGATCAATTTCAAGAAAAATACTGGAAGGATGATGAAAGCGTGATTGAAAATCAAGATAAATTTGTTAACTATCAGAAACCATCACCTGAAGAGCTTCAAAAAAAGCTCACTCCTCTCCAATATGAAGTCACTCAGGAAAATGCCACCGAAATGCCGTTCAACAATGATTATTGGGACAACAAAAAAGAAGGCATCTATGTGGATATTGTTTCCGGCGAACCACTCTTCAACTCTCTTGATAAGTTTGAATCCGGAACCGGCTGGCCTAGCTTCACTCAGCCTCTGATTCCAGAGAATATTGCAGAAAACACCGACAGTAGCCACTTTATGATGCGAACCGAAGTCCGCAGCAAATATGCTGATTCACACCTCGGCCACGTTTTTGATGACGGACCTCCACCGACCGGACGTCGCTACTGTATTAATTCAGCAGCATTGCGTTTTATACCAAAAGAGGATTTAGAAAAAGAAGGGTATGGAGAATTCACCAAACTTTTTGAGGAGTAATAATCACCTTACCCTGTGGGATTATTATCCCACAGGGTAATTGTAAGCTTTTTGTGATTCACTTTCTTCCCCGCTGGGTAGTAAAATTTTGTTCAGATCTCCCTGTCATTTCAACAGAAATGACGTAAGCGAGAAGGACCGAATCTTTCTTTGCTGCAATATGATGTTTGTCGGGAGTTGGCCATTCGATGGACACCACGAAGCTTTGACCTTGTGAAACCAATTGTCTCAAGAGCGAAGACTCAATTGCGCCTGATGCCGGATAGCCGATCCCTACGGTATTACCCGAGTATTTCGGCCGAAAGGTATTCGTCAGTTGGAGAGCAGAACTCCCCAATTCATTGCCATTTAGATCAAAAATTTTCACTTTGGGATTGGAGGTATACCCGCTTCCTCCATTCACCCCATTGGTCACTAAGAAAGAAAAATTCAGGGCAGCAGTTTTAACGTTAACCGATCCTGGCTTAAGTTTGAAAGTCCAAGAAGCTCGATCACCCTTGCTGGTGAGCCAAGTCCACCCATAAATAGGACCATTTCCTATGGCATCAAACAAGAACGGTTGAACCGTGACGAAATCTCCTTCCTGGAAATAATCAGATTCCCTGGCCACACCCTCACCTTCTTGTTTTTTATCTGCCCCACCATTTTCTTCATCAGTAACCATTGGCGTTAAAACCAGCTCTATCGGTTTGTTATTTCCTGGGTTAATCATTGGAACGTGGCTGTTGTCTTGAACGAATCTTGCATTATTATCAGTGATTCCAACCGTTTGGTTAGTTATCAAGTTTTGAATAGAATTTTCTTTTGTATGGTTTCCATAAAATTGGTTTAATTCATAGGTATAAGCAGGGCAAAGAATAAAAATTAGAATGAATAGACCAAGATTTATTTCTAAATATAAAATTAGTCTTCTTAAAAATATTCTACTTTTCACTTTTCCCCACCTCTCTTTGTCATTAATTATATCTTATTCAAACAATAACGATAAAAGTTGTCATCCTGAATCCTAACTCAGGTTAATTGTAGCGACATGCCATGGCATGTCGAACCTTGGGTTCTCATCCTCATCTAGTGTCAAGAAAGAAGAGACTCATCTCCCTGATTCAGCTCCTTCTTAAATTTCCTCCATTGCGGCATAAAACCATCCATATACGCCTTAAAGCGGCTGTTGTGTCTTGGTTCCAAAAGATGAACCAACTCATGGACAATCACATATTCCAAGCAATGGTCTGGTTTTTTAGCCAGTTCCAAATTCAACCAAACCCGCCGAAGCTTGATGGAACAAGATCCCCATCGGGTTTTCATCTGTTTGATTCGACATTCCTTTGCCTCGACTCCAATGATTTTCTCCCATTTTTTTACGAGCTCTGGAATCCTTAATTTTAAATGTTCTCTATACCAATCGCTTATGACTTCTTTTCGCTTCTCCCGATCACTATCTCGTGATATCAAAAGATCGATATATTTTTGATCATGAATCATTACCTTTGGAAATCCTGTATAGTCAACAACCCGAAGCAGATAACTGCGACCAGCAAAATAATGGTTTTCACCGTTGATATATTCGTGTGGTGTTTCCTTTTTCTGTTGTAAGAATTTCGCTTGGTGTTTTTCAATCCAAGATAACTTTTGAAGAACAAATTTGCGGATGGTCTCAATATCCATTCGGAAAGGAGCGGAGACTTTCACTCTGCCATCAGGAGGAAGAATTCTCAAATGCATATTTTTTATATCTTTTTGGGTTAATTCTACTTCTACTTTCCCAATCTGAATACGCTGGCTCTTAACAGCTTTCTTAATAATCCAACCCTCATTTCTATCTCAATTTCAGAACCTTTATTTAAATAATAACATTATTCTTTCATTTTTATATTTTTTGTAAATATTTTAACCTGCATTCGTCTAAAATCTCTCTTCATACCACACAAAAATATGTGAACACGCAGGTTCACTCCTACAATTCAAATCCATTGAATTATCTTTTATTTAATTTTTTAGTTATCATTGTAAGGGCAGACCTCTGTGTCTGCCCTGATTGAATTTACCCCATTGTCTATCCATCAATTTCACCCGGCATCACTCCAAACGATTTCCCTTGGTTGGAATTTATTCGGATTATATTGGCAACAAATTGAATTTAGTTTGGCAATTGAAAAAATCTTTCCTTTTTCTCCTTTCATTCAAGAATCAATACCTGGCCCTAAATGCTTACGAATAAATTGAAAGTTCGTATATATATGTCTCAAACAAATAATCAGCTATATTGCTTCATTCCTTGAAACCAGGGATCGTCTTTTTTCATTTTACGAATCATACGAGCAGGGATCCCTGAAAAATAAACTTCTACTCCTCCTTTCGCAGGATGAGCAGGCCAGATAAGAACTTGATCAGAGAGATTATGGGGGATAATTGACACTGGCTTTCTAAAACCGAAGTCTAAATCATAAATATGAAAATTTGAAAAATTATTAATATAAAAAACTGTTGGTTTCTTTGAATACATTTCAGTGAAATCAAACGGCAATACTGGTAATTTGAGTTTCATTGCCTGGATACTCAAGGACACGATATTCCTCAGTTCTTCCAATGATGTTTCTCTAAGTGGTTGAAGTGTTCGATGAATAATACCCGCTATTTCTTCGAGGCTTGCTCCGGCTGAAAAATTTGGCGTTGCAACAATAGACGATGCATTCCCTACAAAAGTCGAGGGGATTTCAGTCAGACGATTGCGTAAATTTGCCACGGTTACCTGAACGCAGGTGGTTTTTTCGCTATGGTTAAACAGTTTCAGGAGCATTTTGGTAAGAAAGGCAGAAAGGGCAACATGTGTACTACAGGGAAAACTGACGTCAGTAGATATTTGCCGTTTTAGTTGGCTTAGCCCATCAGCAGAAAAATAAAAGGCATCAGTTCGCTCTTTTACGATACCGAACATAAAAGTGGGAAGAATTTTAAGAAAAGCTAATTTTGAGACTTTTTTCCAACCACGATTGAAAGCTGCTTTCTGTACCTCCTCCCTGGAAAGATTCATAGGAACATGAAACAATGACTGATCCAAAACCGGTTCAATGAAGTTTTCATTCTTACAGATTTGTCCCCAATTGTATAACATGGTATAAAAACTATCTCCATCCATACAGGCATGAGAGCATTTAATTCCCAAAACCGAGCCATCTTGTAACTTGGTGATCTTAACGCTTAGAGGGGCATCAATGCCTCGTCTTATCCTGGAAGGCTTTATATCCGAGGAAAAACGGTCAACGTCTTGCCCTTTTTTAAGTGCGTCTTTTAATAAAAGGTCAGGTTCACTGGTCACAGTAAATGGAACTCCATCATTGGTGAATTGGATACCGCTTTTATCTTTCATTCTTCCTGAAAGATGAGGATAGTAATAAAGAAGTTTCTTAAATCCTGCTTTCATGGTATCAACGTCCAACTGGACATCATATACCAAGGTTCCACGGATTATCATTGGAAAACAGGCCTGATCTAAAACCGAAAACTTCCACACAGCCGTCGGGCATTGATTCTCTTCGGCTCGAATGTATTCGGTAACTGGGTTTTTCTTCATGATCATGACCTCATTATACTTTGACTTCTTTAATTTTCCCTATCAATTTTTTAACCTGGTTACTCTTTCGACAAGTGATTTTTCATGTTGTTCATCGGATAGATTGGGATCCTTAAATTCTCTATAGGTTTTACAAGGAAGTTGAGGACATTGGCCACAGCCACTCAATTGGTTATCATTGATGGCACATCGAAATAAAGGACAAATTTTGTCCGGCATTTCTTTTGCCCAGAAGGTTGAACCTTTAACTGCATAACAACCTTGGCAATTTATCTTAAAATATTCACATTCATTACAAATCAAGCCACAAACCGATAATATTTGGTCCATAACATTTCCCTCCAATTTCATTATATCCAATCCAGATTATCTTGTGTTCTTTCATTCTTTACGTTACCCGTATTCAATGTTGATTTTGGTTCAAACAGCATAACATGAACCTCTTCTCCGGCAACCGGTAGATGTTCAATTCCTTTTGGAATGATGAAAAATTCTCCTTCCTCTAATTCAATATCTTTATTTCTCAGTTTTATAACCAGTTTTCCCTTGACTACATAGAACAGCTCATCTTCGTTATCATGATGATGCCACACAAACTCTCCTTTTGGTTTTGCGACCTTGATGTATAATTCATTCATTTCTCCTATAATTTTTGGACTCCATAACTGGTCGAATTTTTTCAATTTATCTTTTAAGTTCACTTTATCCATTTCATTTTCTCCTTCTTGTTAAATTCCCCTTTTTCTCCTATAGCATAGATTTTTTTCCTGAAAATATAACAATGAATAAATAATTAACGTCATCCTGAGCGGTGCATTCCCGCGTGAAGATCTCATCTGACGCAGCCGGCGTCATCCTGAGGCTTCGTTTTTCGAAGCCGTGAGGATCTCATCTTTTCATATATCAATTTTGGAAAAGATTTAAAAGGATGAGATTCTCACGTCGTCCGATAGAAAACACCGGACTTCTCAGAATTACAAATTAGGTGGTAGAGATTGCCACGTCGTCTAACCAAAAAAAAGTTAGCCTCCTCGCAATGACTGATTTGAGAATAAATTTTCATTGTTATTCAGTGCTGATAGACAGCATGAAAATCTATCCTTGCACCATTTCCCTTTTATCTTTTCAATACTATTTTCTTGATTATAATATAATTATTTCAAATGCCCACTTATCTGTGTTTTAAAAATTAGACTTTAGATTTAAAAGGAAGTACATATGAAGGGGATTATTACCAAAAGCTTAATCGAGAAGATATTTCAACCAGCCAGTTTACAGCGATGGAACGATCAGATTCGACCAATCGAATTTACTGAACTCGATAAACAAGCTCATAAGATGATCATTGCCTGGATTCTTGGAAAAATTGAGGAAGATGAAGAAGGCCAATTGATTAATTGGAGAAAAATGATTGAATACGGCATATTCCAATATTTTCAAAGGACCATCTTAACCGATCTAAAACCTCAAATTTATCATTCTCTATTGGCTCAAAATGAAGCCAGGAAAAAGCTGAATGATTTTGTTCAGAGAGAAATGGAGGAAAGTCTCACTCATCTTTCGGTGGATTTTTATAACAAGTTTATTCAATTCATATCATTTAACCCAGAAGATGAAGACTTGAACTCAATTGAGTTTAAACTGGTCAGTGCAGCTCATTTTTTGGCGACCCAATGGGAGTTCAACGTCATTGCTCATTTTAGTCCTCCCCTATTTGGTGTTGAATCAACAAGAGAGGAGATTCAATCTCAAGTTAACAAACACCTGGAAATTAAAAGCGTTAAAAAGATCCTCTACCTGGATAAAAATCTGAGAAATTTTATAGATCTTTGCGGACAGTTACGATTTCAAAGGAGATGGGCCCATATCGAGAGAATTCCAAAAACTTCGGTCTTGGGGCATATGTTGATTGTTGCCATGTTAAGTTACTTTCTTTCCTTATTTCTAGAACCTGATCCCTGTGCAAAGCGGATTTATAACAACTGGTATGGAGCGCTCTTCCATGACTTACCTGAGGTCCTTACTCGAGATATTATCTCTCCGGTAAAGAGAGCACTTGGTGAATTGGAAACTCTCATTAAAGAGGAAGAATCAGACCAAATAAGCAAAAAACTCAAGCCTCTGCTGAAAGAAGAATGGTATGATGAAATTTTGTATTTCACCATGAATGAATTTGAAACCAAGATCCTGGATGAGAAGAAAAACATTCGCAATTTGGAAAACGAAATCATCCCAAATCAGTATAATTTCGATCAATACTCACCCATTGATGGAAAGCTCATAAAAACCTGTGATAAGATCGCTGCTTTCCTTGAGACCTACTTCTCCATTATAAATGGAGTTGCTTCACCCCAGCTTATCGAAGCAAAAGGAAAGTTATTTAACGAGTTAAAAGACAGAAAATTAGATGGAATAGACATTTTTTTAATCATCGATCTTTTTAGATGAGTCCTTCACGCCATTTTCATGGTAACAGATGAGGATGAAAATAGGTATCCCCCTCACCCCGATCCTCTCCCACCAAGGGGCGAGGGAAAAAAATAAATAAAAAGAATGAATTAGTTCCTTCTCCCTTGATGGGAGAAGGTGAGGATGAGGGTGAAAGATTAAGATTCTACATGCCATGGCATGTAGCTACATTAATTAAAGAATGGGCACAATGCAATGTGCCCCTACAATTATTTAATATTTGTAGGGGCTTGATTTATCATGCCCGTGGGTTTTCAGTGTAGATAAATATTATTTTTAAACTATTGAAATTAAGCATTAAAAGGAGGTGCCTTATGGCTTTTAAGTCTTTATTCATAGCTCATGCTCCCGATGCAGATTGTGACAAACATAAAAGCACGATTGACACCGGAAAGATGAAACTTTTTATCGTTGTGGTGAAAAGCCAAGACGAAGCTGTTAAAATTGCCAAACATTTTTATGAAAAGGAAAAGATTGATGGTATAACACTCTGCCCAGGCTTTACCCATGGTGATGTGGCCGAGATATTCCGAACACTGGAAGGCAAAGTGTCGGTTAGCGTTGCCCGAGGAGATGGTCCAAGCAATCAAATTACACAGCCGGTATTACAAAAAGAATTCTTTAATAAGTAGGAAAGAACCGGCCTTTATCAAAGTAGGTTTGCCCATTTTTTACGAAATACCCTTACCGGCCAATTTAATAATTTATAAGCATCAAAAGCGCTTATTGTATTTTTTTCCTTTATTTGCCTGGTAATATAAAATATAACAGTAACTGAGGAAGGGGTTGAGGATGGATATAAATCCGGATAGTCAAACTGGAGCGATTAATATTACGCTTCAATTTTTGAAAAATCTGGGGGCACGTCCGGCTTGTTCGGTAAAAGAAAAGAGCTGCGCCCGGTGGATCAAGAAACAACTACTCAGTTTCGGATTCGAAGTTATCGAAGATGAGTTTCCATCATTAGCAACCTATACCTGGCCTTATTTGTTAATCTGGATTGGTTTGATCCTTTCAGTAATTCTCATGAAAATATCGGCTCCAAGCGCTTTGGTTCTTTCAGTTTTCCTCACCATTGTCGAATACTTTGAAATGAACAGCTTTCCAGTTCTGACAACTTTGTTTAAGCGGAAGAAGTCGGTAAATATTATTGGGAAAAAGAGCCAAAAACCACAGATCATCCTTTTTTCTCATATCGATTCGGCCACCCCTTCAATATTTTTCGATCCTCGTTTTATCAGTGATCCCCACCTTTCGGTTCAGCTTACCATCTTTTCTTCGATAGCCATCTGTTGCCTCGCTTTATTGAATCTTATCTTTTCCTGGGATTTTTTATATACCCTATCCTGGATTCCCGCCGCCTATCTTATTCTACTCTCGGTGGGTCATATCCATCGTGAGTTTTTCATGGAGCCATCGCCTGGTGGAAATGATAACGGCAGTGGAGTCACCATCTGCCTTGAGGTAGCTCGTCGGTTAGCCAATGAAAACATTCCTTTTTGGGTAGTTTTTACTGGTTCAGAAGAATCGGGCACGAATGGTGCAATCGCTTTTGAGAAAAAATACCGCTCAGTCATTGGTGAATCTCTTATCTTGAATTGTGATAATTGTGGCGCTGGTCATTTAGTGGCTGCCTCTAAAGAAGGTATGTGGTCGGTTTTTCACTCCGACCGAAGGTTAATTGAACAGGTGAAGGAAGTTTCCCACAACTTATCCATATCCATCG
>Ga0334889_1002721_pt1 | contig 19178 bp, 12 predicted proteins | sample GraSluR1_MG_2_FD_207222 | JGI IMG/M metagenome (GOLD analysis project Ga0334889, IMG submission 207222) | Sludge microbial communities from methane-producing bioreactor in Wageningen University, Netherlands - Granular Sludge_8_08-R1 | ecosystem: Engineered > Bioreactor > Anaerobic > Unclassified... | reverse complement strand
CTGAAGAAGTTCCTTGCAGAGAACGATCCCACGGCCTTCATGTCCGTGGTCGAGGCGTCAGAGGTTCTGGGCAAGGGATTCAAAAGCTGGAAGAGTCTCTGACGGTGCGGGGGAATGCCCGGGAAGAACCATATAGACAGGCCGGTAAAAGCCCGTTCCGCAGATACAGCCTGTTTTCCTGAACGCCTTCTCACGGCGGAAAGACTTTCTCGACGAAAATCAGTCCTCAAAATGTATCCCTTCTCCGTCCGGGTGGGAAAAATCCCCCCTCGGGACCACCCAAAGGGGTGATTCCCCAAACGGAAACGAAGGAGTACTGTTGTTTTGCATCTCCGGCACCAGGCCAGGGAAGCAGTGTTGCCATATACGCCCGCCCCGGTCATGCCGCGGCGGGCAAAGGGAGAGGAGCTGTCAACTATGAGGAGATTTCTTCTGTTCTGCACCTCCGCGTTTTTTCTTGTCCAGGCATGTGTTCTCCCCGCTCCGGCGGCGAAGGAAGAGTGGGTCACCTATGGGAATGCCCGTTTCGGTTACTCTGTGGAATATCCTGATATCTTCACTGTCCTGGAGGAACCGGACAACGGAGACGGCATATGGCTGAAAACGGAAGGGGACACGTATGCCCTGACCATCTCCGGCGGCTTCAACGTGCTGGGAGAGGACGGGGAAACCAGGCTGCAGGCCCGGATTCGGGAGGCGGCTCATATCGTGCCCGGATCAGATGGCGCGGGTCCGGGATGGTACAGGGTCATCTACAGCGACGACGGGGGCAGGAAAGGAAAGGAGCGCCGCTTCCACGAGTACGGTATTCTCGACGGGGAGAACTGGGCATCCTTTATCCTCGTCTATCCCCTTGAGGAGGTGGCCCGCTTTTCCGCCGCGGCCGCCCGAATGGAGAAAAGTCTTGCCCTCCCGTCTTCCGGCGAGGGGGAAGACGGCGGAGCATTCCGGCCGGATGCCTATACTCTCCGGGACGGCCGGGTGTTTCTTGATGAAAAAGCTCTCGACTGCGAAGTGTATGAAATTCCGGCCGGGCTGGATAACGGAATCACCCACTGGGCCGTGACAGGGAAGGAATTCTCGGAGGACGTGACTCAGGAGGAAACGGGCGTCTGGTTCTTCGGGCCCGAAGGAATGGTTGTGACCTTCATTCCCCTGGACAGCGGGAACGAGTACCGGGACCTCCTCTGGAGCCCCGCCGGGGATCGCCTTGTCCTCGCCAGGGGAAGCGGAACACGGCCCGATCTGTTCTTCGACGTGTTCGGGGAAGGAATGGAGAAAATAGCGGAATTCAGCGGTTTGCGGGGAGAAGCCGCCTGGCTTGACGACGGCATGCGCTTTGTTTTCACCCGGATCGACGATACCCGGGAGGGAGCGGTATTCCCCGGCCTTTCCTACGGCCTGAAAGTCTCCGCCGTCCTCTACGATTCAGCGGTGGAGGAGACGATTCCCCTGAAGGAAGCCGATGAGACAAGGAACTACACTTTCCTTTCGGTCTCCCCCGACGGAATGGACATCCGGATTGTCGAAACGTCCGTCCTGTCTCCGGGCCACTGGGCAGACACGGAAAAATGGAAGGAACGGGAGATAACCGTTCCCGTGCCGGCGGCGGGATAAGGGTGAATTCTGCCTGATAGTATGAAATTGTCTGAAGAATATTGGCCGCGAATGGCTCCTTCATGGTATTGTTTCAGGGAAGCAGGACAAGGTTGTGTGCCTCCCTGCGGTTTCTGAAACGGGTGCCGGGAGGGAACGGCGAAAGGTCCGGACAGTATTATGCCGGCATGAAGGAGGAGGTCATCGGGATGAATGGAAGAAAAGCCATGGGAACCGGGTGGGGCGTTTCGTTGCCGAGGGGAGTTCCGTTTTGTGCCGTCATGATCATTGCGTTGTGCTTTTTTGCCCCGGCGGCGCAGGGGAAGAGTGCTTCCGGCCCCGGGGGCGGGGACGGGCTCTACGTCGTCACGGCGGATGTGGTGCCCATGTTCGAAAAACCCGCGGCGAAAGTTCCCCGGGTGACGGACCTTTGGGAGCTTCCGGATTTCTACGGGATCGTCGTCTACGGCAATCACGTGAGGCTGCGCGCCGTAACGGACAGCAAGCTCAGGCAGTTCGCCGGCGGATGGTACGCCCTTCTCTCGCCGGAAGACGGGACGGTGCTCTCTTACATCCAGAAGAAGGGCATCGAAAAAGTCCCTGAGTACACAAGCTACAAGCCCCGTTCCTTCATGGTGAAGAAGGACGGTGCTGAATTGCGGCTGCAGCCCGGGAAAGGCGGATCGGCCGGCCACCTCTCCATCGAGGGGTTTTCCCTTGTCCGGGGTGAGACGGTGACGGCGGTGGGCGAATATTCGGAAGGAAAGGAAAACTGGCTGCTCTTGGAGTTCTCAACCGACACCAGGTTCGGCAGCGGCGGCGTGGGCTCCCGGTACGCCTGGGGCAAAAAGGCCGATTTCGGCTCCCTGGAAGGCTATGGGCCCGACAATGCCAGGGTTGACAAAGGGCTTCTGCCGTCGAAGATGCGGTACTCCGCCATGTCCTCTTTCTACGGTGACGGCTTCCGGGGAATGGACGGCCCGGAAAAATTGACGGAATTCCTTCCCGTGACGAAGGACATGGTTGCTTCCCTCCTGAGGAAGGGCTTTTACATCGACGACCCGTGGGCCCTGGACGAATATGCCCTCCAGGTGGACGACCTGGCGGATTACTACAGATACACCACCGATTACCAGGCAGACTTCATCACCACGGACCTGTTCCTCCACGCCTTCCACCTGGTATTCGACCGGATGCTGCAGAAATTCGAGCGTACCTACCTTGCCCCTGCCCTCGGGAAAAACATGAAGACGGCCCTTTCCGCCCTCTCCGGCGTCGAGGGCGCCTGCGCCTCGGCGGGAGCGGGGGAGACCTGGAATAAAGCCCGGGACCTGTTCGCCATCCCTCTGGCTCTCCTGGAGGAAAAGCCGGGAACACGGACAAAGCTGTCGAAGAACGCTTCCGAAGAAGTGCGCCGGATCCTCGCCGCGAAGGATGTGACGGACTCCGCCGTCACCGGGGCGAAAATGGACTACACATCCTTCAGGCCCAGGGGCCATTACACCATCAGGCCGGAACTGGAACGGTACTTCCGGGCCATGAGCTGGCTCGGCTCCGCCGAGCTTGTCCTCTTCGCCGACGACGGCACGCCGAAGCCCGGGAACGTCGCGGCGGCGGCCCTGGTGTCCCTGGTTCTCGGAGAGCAGGAGGAACTCTGGAACGCCTTCGAGGCTCCCATCGATTTCCTGGTGGGCGCCTCGAACACGGGGGGAACCCGAATCTACCGGAGGCTGGCCGAAGAGCGCATGGGAACTCTTGCGGAAGCCCATGCCGGGCTGGCCGATGAAAAGGTTCTCTCGGCCCTGGCGGAGGAGATCAAAAAGACGGTCCCCGGCCCTCTGATCCAGAGCACGCCGGGCGGTGACGACGGCACGAAGGATTTCGCCTCCCGGCTTCCCGTCTTCCGCATGTCCGGAAAGCGGTTCACCCCTGATGCCTACGTGATGAACATGCTTACCTCCCCCCGGGTTGGAACCGACGCAAACCCCCGCAACCTCCCTGAGGGAACGGACGTCATGGCCGCCCTCGGGTCAAAGGCGGCCGTCGGCCTGGCGGCGAAAAACAACGGCGTCAAGGGGTACGCCGAGGCGCTGAAGAAGCTGAAAACCTGGATAAACGAGCACCTCGGCGGGGAGGAGACGGTCTATTCCCTGTGGATAAAGGCATTCCACGAGGGGTTCCGGGACTCCGGCTCGGACCAGTTCTTTTACCGCTCTCCCGCCTGGCAGTGGAAGAAGCTCTCCACCTTTTCCGCCTCCTGGGCCGAGCTGAAGCACGACACGGTTCTCTACGCCGAGCAGTCCGGCGCCGAGATGGGAGACGGCGGCGACACCGAAGCGGGGCCTTTTGCCCCTCCGCAGCCGAAGGGCTACGTGGAGCCCGATCCCCGGACCTTCGACGCCCTTCTGTCGGCGGTGACGCGGCTGAAGGCCTTCATCGCCGAATTCGGAATGGAGCCGGAGGACGAGGAATTCGAGAAAGAGGGCATTCCCTACGCCTCCAGGCTGGAAACCCTGGCGGAACTGCTGACCATCGCCCGGGACATCGCGGCAAAGGAGACCGGCGGCACACTCCTGACGGCGGAGGACTACGGGAACATCAAGTACCTGGCCAGGGCCTTCAACGCCCAGCTGCTGCTGCCCGGAGAAATGGTGGAGGACACGAAGCAGCTCCGCATGGCCCTGGTCACCGATATCGCCGCGGACTATTTCGAAGGCAGGGTGCTGCACATCGGCTCCGGCAGGCCCCGGAGAATCCATGTTTTCGTTCATGACGCCTCGGGCGGCCCCCGGGTGACGAGGGGATTCATCTTCTCCTATTACGAGTTCCCCCGCTCCCTGGGCGACGGCCGCATGACCGACGAAGAGTGGAAAGCACTGGTCTACAACGACGGCCGGTCCGGGGAACTGAAGCAATACCATCCTGCATGGTATGAAGAGCTTCGGAAATAAGTTCTTTCCGGCAGTGCTGCTCCTCTGTGTCCTGAGCGCAGCGGGAGCCATTCCGCAGAAGGCGGAAGGCGGGGCGGAACTCCGCTCCGCCTTCCCCTCAGGGAAAGGCGCCGGCGAAAGGGAGGGGCCTGCCCGCATCATCGGCGGCATCGTTCCCCACCATGATCTTGCCCTCGGCATGATCCGACGGTTTTACGAGCGCCTCGGCTCGCCGGACGTCCGGCGGGTCTGGCTGCTTTCCCCCGATCACTTCCGCCGTGCCCGGACCTTCGCGGCCCTGTGTCCCGACGACTGGAAGACCCCGGAAGGGATCCTCAGGGCGGACCGGGAAGCCTGTGAAACGCTCCCGTCCCTTTCTGTGGCCGGGGCTGACGGAGCCCTGTTCCGGCGGGAGCACGGCATAACCATCCACATCCCTTTCATTGCCCGGCATTTTCCCAACGCGTCGGTGGTTCCCCTGGTGATCGGCGCGCGGACGCCCGACCTGGCGCTGGTCATCCTGAAGAACGCCGTCAGAGATCTGCTCCGTGACGGCGATGCCGTCATCCTGAGCATGGACCTGTCCCATTACAAGACACCGGAGGCCATGGCCGCCGAGGACCGGAAGACCCTGGATGTCCTGGCGGAGCTTCGGCCGGGCGAAACAAAGGGTATCGACGCGGATGCCCGTCGTGCCGCTGCCCTGGTGCTGATGATTTTCCGCGAGTTCGGGATTGAAAAAGGGACTGTCCTCGAGCGCACAGATTCGTCATCCATCCTGGGACGCAGGGTAGAGTCCGGAACGAGCTACGCCACCATACTCTATGGGGTGGCGGAACCAAAGGAAGCAGTCTCCGCCGGAAAAACAAGCCTGTTCTGAAAAAGGCAAGATTGGAGGGCCACCAATGCAGAAAGAGGCAACCCCCCGGTTCCGGGGCGGGACCTGTGTCTTCCCAAGGCACCTCAGAACACTGCTCGAAAGAATTCCCGACCATCCCCTCACGGTGGTGGAGGCGCCCTCCGGATTCGGAAAAACCACCGCCGTCCGTGAATTCCTGGGGGAGCCGGTTCGGGTGAACAGCAGGCGGAACTGGTACACCTGTTTCGGCGAAAGGGCCTTGAAAGCATGGGAAGGATTCTGCCGGCTTTTCGGGAACGTGGACATGGAGGCTGCCCGGAAGTTGAAGAAACTCTTTCCCCCCACGGTGGAAATTCTTCCGGATATCGCGGCTATTCTCAGCCAATGCCGCTGCGACGTTGAAACCTACCTTGTGATCGACAACTACCAGCTCTTTGAAACGGACATCCCCTGCGGCCTCATAGGGGCCTTCTCGGCCCATGGCAATGAAAACCTCCATATAGTGTTCATCACCCAGCCTCTTCCTTCTTTCGGCGGGGACTTCCGCCACAGCGGGCACATCCACCGGCTGGATACAAGGGATTTCTTCTTCGACCGGGAGTCCACGGCCCGCCTCTGCCGACTGTCGGGAGCGAACGTCTCGGAAAGCGACGTGGACTACATCCAGAGTGTTTCCGAAGGATGGGTCTCCGCCATCCTGCTCCAGGCATCAAACTTCAGGGAAACGGGGTCTTTCGCCCGGGTGCCGGATATGGAGGGCCTTCTCGAAACGGCCGTCTGGGACAGAATGTCAGGTGAGAACCGCACTTTCCTCATGGGAGTGTCCCTGCTCGATGCTTTTACACCCCGGCAGGGGGCCCTCGCGGGCGGCTGGACCACCCTGCCCGAGGACGTGACCAGGATGCTGAGAAGCAGCTTTTTCATCTCCTACATCGCCGACAAGGGCGCCTATTCAATTCACAGCATTCTGAGGGAGTACCTCCGGAAACAGTTCGAGAACCAGCCTTCAGCCCTTGCGGATCTCCTGGTCCGAAGGGCCGGGGATGCCTGCAGGGATGCCTCGGACTACTTCGAGGCGGCGAAATTCTACATGAAGCTCCGGGACTGCGATGCCATCCTCTCCCTGCCTTTCTCGGGCACATACCTCAATGAACAGAAGGAGAAAGAGATCATCAGCTTCCTTGAACGGCTCGTTTCGGACTGTTCCGAAGAGACGCTCCGGAGATATCCCTTCACCCTCCTTCTCTTCGCCTTCCATTTCCTGAAAAGCGGCATGCGGGACCGGTTCTCCCGCATGGTGAACCTGCTGCGGAGCATCATCGCCAGTCCGGGGAACCTGTCGGAGGATGACCTCTCGAGGCTGAAGGGCGAAACGGCCCTGCTTCTTTCCTTTACCGAGTTCAACGATATCGCGAAGATGAGCGCCTTTCACAGGGAGGCCCTTGCCCACCTCTCATCGGCCGGGGGGGGCGCTTCTCCCCGGACCGTCATTTTCGGCCTGACGCCCTGGACCTTCGGCATTCCCTCGGTGCTGAGCCTCTACTGGAGCCGTACCGGCGGTCTCGACGAGTCTCTGGACCTCATGGACGAATGCATGCCCCTGTATGTGAAGCTGGCCGGCGGCCATGGGACGGGAGCGGATGTCATGATGAGGGCCGAGGCCCACCTCTGCCGCGGCGAGGAAAAGGAAGCGGAAACCCTGAGCCACAAAGCCCTGTATATTGCCCGGGGAGCCGGCCAGACCAGCCTGTGCCTCTGCGCGGAGCTGGTGCTGGGCCGCCTGGCGATTCTTCGGGGAGACGGGGCTGCCTACGGGGCCGTCAGGGAGAACATCTCCGGATATCGGAAAGAGTCCTCTGAAAGGTCCATCGCCCGAATGGTTGAACTCTGCCTGGCCGTCCTCGACCTCTCCGTCGGAAAGACGGAAAAAATACCGGTATGGCTCCGGAAGGCGGAAAGCCTCCGGAAGGTCCTGTATATCCAGGGACATCCCTATGGACTCATGTTCTATGCAAGGCTCCTCTTCCTTGAAAAGCGGTACCCGGAACTCTACGGAATGGCGGAGCCCGCCATGGAAATGGCGTCCGGGATGAAGTACGAGCTGCCCCGGCTCTGGATGCTGCTTCATCTCGCGGCTTCGAAAAATGACGAGGGGCAGAGTGTTCAGGCCCTGGAGTACCTGGGGCGGGCGCTCCTCACGGCCCTTCCCGACAGGATGCATCTTCCCTTCGCCGAGTTCGGCATCTCCATGGTACCTCTGCTGCAGGCGGTGAAGAAGGACTTCGGTGGAGAAGCGCTCGAACCTGTCATGAACCTGTGCAGGCGCTGCGCTGCGGGGCTCTCTTCGGTATTGGCCCGGATTGAACCGAAATTATCCCTTCTGACTCCCCGGGAACGGGAGATAGCCCTTCTCGCGAGGGACCGGCTCACCGCAGCCGAGATCGGCTCCCGGCTCTTCATCTCGGAAAACACGGTCAAGTCAGCCCTCAAGCTTATATACAGCAAGCTGGACGTTCACTCCAGAAGCGAACTGGTCAAAAAAGACTTTTAGGATGGAGAAATCACCCCCGCACCCACCTGAAAATGGGGGTGCGGGTCATGGATTCCAGTCCCACAATAGGGGCACAGGCCACGGAAGGACAATTTTCCTCAAGGAAGTGACGGACGGAATGAAGGAACACACAGGCTACTTCAGAAGCGTGAAAGTCCTGCCGGGCTACAGGATGGAGGTCGAGACGGCCACCTGCTCCCGCATCGAGTTTGATTTCACGTCCCGGCTGAATACAATCCGTTTTGGAATCCTGAAGGACGGCGGTGTTTTCTCCACAGCCTCAACGGACGGTGACTATATCCTGTTCAGGCGAAACGATGAGATCAGGGTAAAAATATCGGCGCCTGAATTTATCGACCTGCTTCTCGTGGACAGAACCGCCACGCGGGCCGGGGGTGATTCCGGGAACTGACGTGAAGCCCGGGAAGATGTTGCCGGCGGAGCGGGCGGCCGGGAATGAAGAAGAAAAAATACAGGGGAGGGAATGCTATGAAAAGAAATGTAACGGCGGCGGTGTTCTGTGCAATTTTTCTTCTGACGTTCACTTTGGGGGCGCTCGCTTTCGAGGGAGTTCCGAAAAACCACAAGAAGCTCCTGAAAAACGAAGACTACGCCGGAGCTTACGAAGGGATGGCCGCGGTGATGGCCGAAGCGAAAGAGAAACTCGACGCCGAAGAATACAAAGCCCTTGAACAGGAGAACGCCGGGGCCATAGCCCAAAGCGTCAGGGAAGACATGGAGTCCGGCGGCTCCACCGAGGCCGAGGCTTACTCCACGGCATACTGGATGCGGAGCGAATACGTCAGCAGGGGAGTCCTGGTGTGGGACTGGCTCCGGAAAAATCCGAAGGGAATCCAGGGGTATTACCGGCTGAAGAGCAGCGAGGCCGATGGATATGTGACCATCATGGAGAGCGACGAAAAGGACGTCTATTGCGTCTACTTCTGCGTGACCATGAAAGAGACCCCGGACCTTGCGGGCGAACTCGACGGTATGGGAAAACTTGAAGGAAACAGCATGACCGTTGACGACCTCAGGAACGACGAAGTTTCGGTGAAACTGGTCTTTGACGGTGAAACCGCCGTTCTCACCTCCCCGGAGAAGGAGAAGAAGGACTTCATTGAAGAATACGGCGCGGCCTTCGAAGGTACGTACCATCGGGAGAAAAAGAACTCCCGCTGAAGGGAGGGAGCGTTTTTGCCGCTTTGGGCCGCAGCACTCCTGTTTCCTGTGTTTGCCTGCGCTTCCGGTTTTCTCTTCAGGGGGGCGTTTGCTTCGGGGGGCAGGATCCGCTTCTTTCTTGCCGCCGCGTCGGCCTGCCTCAGCATAGCCGTACTGGTTTACGCGGCTGCGGCGCTTTATTTTATAGCCTCCATTGACTAAGGGCTGTGGGGATAGCGTTACTCCCCCCTGAAATGGAAACGAAATTCATTCTCTGAAAGGGATGACTGGGATGAAAAAAACCGTCATGTTTCTGACAGTGCTCTCGCTGTTCGCGTTTTCCTGCGCCGCCTTCGGGGGGGCAAAGGGATTTTCCGCCGCCGAGCTGAAAAAGATGAGCACCTTCCTGTCGAACTTCACCGAACTCGGCTTCATGGACTTCGACGCGGAAGTCCTCACGAACGAAGATGAACCTGACGACATGATCCGCTTCGGCATCTGGCACAACTATATCAACAACTACAAGAGCCGCATCGCCCGGTGCAAGAAAAAGGACTGCGAGTGGGGATCCCTCGTCATCGAAGGCAAGTACGTCACGGAGAGCATAAAGAAGTACTTCGGCGTGGACTATAAAAAACTCGCCAGCGTCACCGAGTCGGACCTCCCCTTTTACTATGACGGCACGTACTATCACTTCGAAGGGGCCGACGGCGAGGCGGTGTACTATGCCCGGGTGGACGAGGCGGTCCGGGATTCCGAAGGCCGCATCGTCATGCGGGGGGAGATCTACAATACAGAAGACAAGAACGATATCCTCGGAAAATTCACGGCCCTGGCGAAACCTCACAAATTTAATGGAAAGGATACCTGGGCGATCCTGCGCATGGAGACGGAGTTTTAATCCTCCCCGGCAGGACCTGCGGGACAGGCCTTTCCGACAGGAATCCCTTGTTCGTTCCCGGTCCGCCGTGCGGGAGGACAAGCACAGTAACAGGTCAGGCGGGAGATCCTTCCCGCTGAACGGGCAAGCGAAGGGCGGTTCTCCGGAAAAGGAAGAACCGCCCTTCTACTTTCCGGACTGCTTCTGTTTGTCATCCTGAGGCGGCCTCATCGCCGAAGGATCCGGAGTTGTCATTCTGAGCCCTGGTTTTTCGGGCGAAGAATCTGGTTTTGGGAGACTAAAAAGAGAAAAACAGATCTTTCCCCACCCCGGGGATGCCACGCGATCGCTGTCGCACAGGATGACAATATTCCCCCGGCTTTTTTTCGTTCAGGATGTTGCTCCCCTGAAAGGGCAGTCCATTCGGTAAAAGCACCTCCGGCACCGGTCGGTCCGGGGGGGGAAGGGCCCCTGGGCCGCCCTGAGGGCTGTGGACCGGATATCCTCTTCCACCGCCTGCCATGAGTCTTCCGGCATTACGGGCGCCCCTTCTTCCCCCGTCCTCAGGCGGATGAGGCGGATGTCCGTCTCCGCCTCCCCGAAGACGGACCGGGCGGCGCAGCCGTAGAAGAGAAGCTGGGCACCGTAGAGGAACTTCCACGACGGCTCCTCGCCCGCATTGAGGTTTTCATCGCCCGCCGTGATCTTGTAGTCCCGGATGAACACCCGCCCCTCTTCCCGCCAGAGGGCGTCCATGGCCCCGGTGAGCAGCGGGCCGTCCCTGAGGGGCACCCGGAAGGGGATCTCCCTCTGCAGGCTGCCTTCGGCGGCGAGGGCGGCCAGTTTCCTTCCCGCCGCTCCTTCGGCTGTGACGGTGAGCCATCTCCGGAGGGCCGTTCGTTCGGCTTTGTCGTTCCAGGCGGCGCGAAGGCGCGGCGGAAGCCGGGGAGGGAGGGTAGGGCCGAGATACCGGTCCAGGGCGGGAGCCGTGAAGTCCCACCTTGCGAGGACCCAGTGGGCGAGGGAGCCGAGGTCGGCACCGCCGAACTCCTCCGATGAAGGCAGCTCCCAGGCGAGCTCGAGGCCCTGGCGGAATTTCATCCGCCATGCCGCGGGGCACCACGAGAAGAGGGCGTAGGATGTGGCGCTGAGCCGTTCGTATCGCAGGTCCGCAGGGGACGGAGACGGGATCCACCGGACGGGCGGAATCTCGCCGGATTCGTCCTCCGTCCTTTCCCGGACCATCCGGGGGTCGTCTTCCCCGGCGCAAGGAACGGGAAGGTACTCTTCGCCGAGAAGGGAGAGCCACGACCCTTCCTTCGGGGAGGGGGAGCCGTCCTTGTCCAGCCCGCAGGGCGAGCAGAGGACCAGGCAGTCCATGGCCCGGGTGCAGGCCACGTAGAAAAGGCGCTGCCACTCTTCCTCCGTTTCCGTCTTTTCGAGGAAGGAGGCCAGCTTTCCCGTGGCGGATTCGATTTCCTCTCCGCCGCCCATCCATTCCCTCGGATAGGATGACGCGCCCGCCCCGAGGAGGGGTGACGCCACAAGGGACTCGCCCTTTCCCCCCCTTCCTCCGGGAGCCTTATTCAGGTCCATCACGGCCACGATGGGGAACTCCAGTCCCTTGGCGCTGTGGACGGTCATCACCCGTACCACGTCCTCCTCGTCCCCCAGGGGCGACGTCTCCGTCACGGTCCCCTGCCCGGACCGCAGGGAGGCGAAATAGCCGGCACACCCTGCCGGGTCCGGTCCGAAGACGGACTCGTACTCCCGCACCATGTCCAGGGCCTGCCGGAGATTGGCAAGGACGTTCCGGCGGTTCCAGGCAGGATAGGCGCGAAGGTACGACTGGTCCCGGAGAAGGGAGCAGAGGGCGGCGAAAAGCCCGCTGTATCTCGCCTCCGCCCGGAGCGCTTCCAGCCGGGCCGCCTCCCCGGGGTGCCGCACCGGGAAGTCCTCCCCGGCGGGAAGAAGGGCGTAGGCCTCATCCAGGGAGAGCCCGGAGAAGTGGGTGCAGAGGAAGGCCGCCAGGGCCCCCCGGTCCTCCGGAAAGGCGATGGTCCGGATGGCTGCGGCAAGGTCTTCGATCTCCCCCCGGTTGAAGTATTCCTTCCCCTTCTCGAAGGCCGCCGGGATGGCCGCCTCGGACCGGAACACCATCTCCAGGGCGGGAAAGGACGTCCGGGCCGGCACGAGGACAGCCATGTCCTTCCACCGGGCGGGCCGCATGCGTCCTTCTTTCTTGTCCCACACGTCCATCCCGCGGAAAGCCGCCAGCTTCGCCGCGAGGCCCCGGGCTACCCTGACCCGCACCTTGCCCGTGGGCTCCGTCTTCTTTCTTCCCTCGCCGTTTTCCTGGGGGCGGGCGTACCGGATGACCGTGTCCAGGGGGGGAAGGGCGGTGTCCTCCCGCAGCTTTGCCTGATCCGGACCGCCGGGAAAGACCAGAGGCTCGTATTCCTGGGGCAGGGAGGAGGAAAGGCCGTTCCGCCAGACATGGCTGAAGATCCTGTTGATCCTTTCCAGCAGAGAGGACCGGGTGCGGAAGCTCGCCTGGAGGGGGATGTACCTGTCCCCTTCGCCCTGGCGCAGAATCAGGCTGCCGAAGAGGGTGGGGTCGGCGTGGCGGAAGCGGTAGATGGACTGCTTCAGGTCTCCCACCAGGAACATCCTGCTGTCTTTGCCTGCCACGGACCGGATGAGGATGTCCTGGAGGGGGTTGGTGTCCTGGAACTCGTCCACCAGGATTTCCCGGTAAGTACGCACCGGTCGCCTCCCTTCCCCCGGCACCGCCGCCTCCGCGGCGAGGCGGATCATGTCGTCGAAGGAGAGAAGGCCCCGCCTGCGGCGGAACTCCCGGCAGCAGCACCACAGCAGGGCCGTCAGCCTGAGCAGGATGTTCCGGAGGCGGAAATGAAGACGTTCCTCCCCCGTGCCGAGGAAACCCAGCCCCTTCCACAGGAAGGCGAACCGCTCTCTGTGCTCTTTCAGGGACCGGCAGCCCGCCAGGTCCGCCGCTTCCTTCGCTGCGCTTCCCGTCGCCCCGGAGAGGCTCTTCAGAAGGCACCCGTACAGCTCCGACGCGAAGGAAAGAGTCCCCTCCGCGTCAAGGGCTTCGGGAGACGTGCCCCTCCATCGGTTCCGGAACGAGGCGAGCTTCTCTTTGTAGGCTCCTCCTCCGGGCAGTTCTGCGGGCAGCCCCGGGAGAACCGTGCCCAGCCAGATTTCCGCCGCTTCCCTCGCCTGGGGAAGGCACACGGCCTTCAGCCGTCCGGTGACGGGGGCGAAGTAGTCCCGGTCAGCCGCCGCCGCGAGCAGCTCCTCGGGGTCCAGCCCCCGGCTTTCCAGGATATTCGCCAGGGAGAAGGCGAACCCCGCCGTCGTGTCCGGGGAATAGGTGTTCAGCACATGGGGGAGGTCCTCCATGCTTTCTCCGAGGAATTCCTCGGGTGTCCGTTCCCCTGGGAGGGCATTCCGGAACCACTGGAGGTCGAGGGCGTCCAGGGCAGCCGCAGCCCGGCCGGTGAACTGCCTCTCCTCGGGAGGGGAGATGGGGCGGGCCGACAGGCCCGAAGGAAGGAAGAGGGCCTCCTCTCTCAGGATATTCAGCGCGAAGGAGTGGATGGTGGAGACGGGAGCCTCGGACAGCTCCTCCGCCGCCCCCGCCAGCAGCCTCCCGTCAGGATCGAGGGTGTCCCTCATCCTGTTGAAGCGGTCCGCAATCCGGTCCGCCATTTCCCGGGCGGCCTTCTCGGTGAAGGTCAGGGTCAGGATGTCCCGGGGCCGCATCCCGTCCCGGAGAAGGGCACGGAGAAAGCGCCACGAGAGAGTATGGGTCTTTCCCGTACCGGCCCCGGCCCCCACCAGGGTGAACGGGGTATCGGAGAACACCGCCTCCTCCTGGGCAGGGAGCAGACTCCTTTCCGACCCGATGCTGTCCCTGAGCCGTCCGGCCAGCATGTCGCCGTCCACCATGGCCTATTCCTCCCCTTCCCCGTTGTCCTCTTCCTCCGCCCGGAAATCCCTGCGCCTGCAGAGGGAGGAGAAAGAGCAGTATCTGCACCGGTCCGAATCGTACTCCGGCGGAAAGTCCCCCGAAGCGATGGAGTCCGCCGCCCGCTTCATGACCTCCGCTGCCTGGGACTCCAGTTCCGCAAGAGATATTTTTCCCGCGTCCAGCCAGAGGGGCGCGCCGTCATGCTTCGCGCCCGCCGCCGAGCCGTCGCCCAGTCCGAGAAAGACCGCCGCGGAGGCACTCCGCCGTTCCGGGCCTTCCCGGAGGGCGATGCTGTAGGCGGCGAGCTGGAGGCTTTTTGTGTATTTCCCTGACCTGCCGCTCTTGTAGTCGAAGAGGAGGGCGGAACCGTCGCGGAGGATGTCCATTCTGTCGCACCGTCCCCGGAAGACCGTCCCCCCGATCTCCAGCTCAGGCAGGGGGAATTCCCGCCGCTGTTCACTCCGGGCCTCCCCGAGGCCGCTCCTCTCCATGGCGTCCTGAAGCGCCCCGAGGCGGCGGTTTTTCTCACGCTGGTCAGCCCTGTGGCGGAAGAGCCTCTGGTCCGAGAGCAGCCCGGGGTACCCGTCCCCGTAGGCGGCGTCGAAAAAGCGGTCCGCCAGCTCCTCCAGGCTTCCCCCGGAGGAAAGGTGCTCCTTCCACGCCAGCTCCCAGAGACGGTGGAACCCGTTCCCCGCCAGGTCGCGGCGGAACAGCTCCTCCGCTGCAGGCTCGAGGCCCATCCTCCGGCAGTAGTACAGGAAGGGGCAGGCGGCGAAGTCGTCCAGGCCGCTCAGATGGAAGATCTTCTCGGGCAGGGGGAGGGGTGCGGTGAGGTGACCCCTCCGAAAAAGGCCCTTTCGGGGGCTGCATTCGGCAGGAATTTCCACGCCTCTGACACACACCGTTTCTCCGACCGCCGGGGGGAGAAGATCCCCCAGGGACCGTTCATAGGAAGTTTCCGCCGGGATAAGCCAGGGGGACGTTCCGGCCTCCGCCTCAGTCACGAAGGGGGACGGCGGTAGAGGACGCCCGCTGCCGTCGGCCAGCGGGCGGACGAAAAGGCACAGCTCCCGGGCGCAGGCGGCAAGCCTCCGGAAGAGAGCTTCCCTTTGCTTCCGCTTCTCCGGCACCAGGGGGAGGTGGCTCCGCCCCAAGTCGAGGCTGTCGTGGAGGAAGCCCTTCCGGTCGTCGTTCAGCAGCGGGGATTCCCGCACCTGGCCCGGCCAGTGGGGGGCCGTGGCGCCGAGGAAGACCCACACCGCCGCCGAAGTCAGCACCGGCGGCGTCCCCTGGTGGACCGCCATGGCCGGGGAGACCGGCGGCGAAGTCCTCGTGGAGGCCGTCTCAGCCCACCTGGCCAGGAAGGCCGCAGCCTCTCCGCCCCGAAGGACCGCCCTGCCCGAATCCCCGAGGTCCCGGGCCAGATCGCGGAGAGCCCGCTCCTTTTCCCCCGCCTCCAGCACGGCCACGTTCACCGTTCGAAGCATTCCGTCCAGGGAGGGAAACTCCCTGGCTTCCGTGATGAGCCCCTTCATCTCCTCCCTGTCGGGGGCCAGTTTTCCCAGGGCCGAAAGCAGCTCCTCGGGACGCCCCCCTGCGGTTAGAGTGTCGGTGAAGGCGAGAACCCTCCTGAACGCGCGCAGCGGGGTGTTCCGGGACGGCGTTTTTTTCGCCCTTTCCCCGAGGAAGTCCAGCCACCCCTTCCGTCCGCAGGGAAGGGCGGCGGCGAAGTCCTCCCGGGGAAAGCCGAAGGGCGAGAAGAGAAGGCCGGAAAGGAAATCCGCCGTCTCTCCCGGAGGCCACCCCTCGGAGGCCAGGTCCAGGGCCCGGAGGGCGCTTTTCCAGAGGATCGTCTCCGAGACGAGCACCCCGTCCTTCGGCGAGAAGGGCAGCCCGTACCGGGTGAAACTCTCCGCGGCGGAGGCCGTTTCCTCCCTGTCGCCGCAGATGCCGATGGCGGACCACCCCGGAAAGGGGAGTCCCGTGGATTCCGCGATCTTCCCCTCGCCCGCTGACCAGAGAAGAAGCTCTCTGGCCAGGGTGTCCGAGGCCAGACGAAGATCCCCTCCCGCCATGGAGAAGGAAAGGGCCGGTCCGCTTCCCTCCACCGGCGTCACCGACGCCTCGGGGAACTGGTCCGCCGCCGTGTAAAAATCGCCCGGGCCGCACCAGGGAACGAAAAACTCCATTTCCGCTCCGGCCTCGAGGAGCTGCCGCAGAAAACGGAGCTGCCCCGAGGCAAAGCTCAGGAAGCCCACGGCTGTGACCCGCAAGGCTTTCGCCCGTTCTCGGGCCGTTTCAGACTCCGCAAGAAGGTCCCGCCCGAGGGAAGGGATCTGGGCGCTGTCCGCGAGGTTCCGCACTTCCAGGAGGGCCGTGTAGTCCCGGTAGATCCGGCAGAGGATACCTGACTCGTCGTCCAGCCGGGAGCATCCCTCGTCCTGAGGACACCCCGCGCACCCCAGCGAACCGGCCAGGGTCTCCGGGGGCACGTCCTCCCGCAGAAGCTCCCGGACCGCCCCTCCGGCAAGGTCGAGGAACCCTTCCGAAAAGACTCCCGGCGGCAGAGATTCGGCAAACCGCTCCCGCAATGAGCTAATGATGCTCCTCAGAAGCAGCCAGTGGTCCGGAGGGTCGATCTGCGCCCGGGGCTTCTCTCCCGCCCCCGCCTCGAGAAGGGCCCGGTAGAGGTCGTCCCAGATCCAGACGTTCCGCTCCCGGATCCTGTTCCAGGAAAGGCCCTCCGGAGCGGAACACCCTTCGGCGGAAAGCATGTCCAGGAGAAGGGGTCTGTCGCGGTTTGACGGTACCAGGAACACCCGTCCGGGATCACCGGTCCGGTCCGACAGAAGACGGGAAATATCCGCAGGATTGCGGTAGGTATGCATCAGCAGGGCTATCGCCTCCTCACTATACGGAAGAAGTGTAGCACATTTCAATCCGGGGAAAGATCCGGAAGAGGGAGAGGTCAACCGCCGGCGGAGCCGCACCAACGGGGGATCATCAGAAATCCGGGAGAACGGATCATGCCTTCGCCCAAGGAGAGGAATGGAGAGAGTACGCACTTGACTCGTACGAGATGACGTACTATGATAAATGCGTCAGGGAGGTGATGTCATGATCATCACGGCGAGCAAGGCGCGGGCAAATCTGTACAGGCTGATAGACCACGTCACGGAGACGGAAGAACCGGTCTACATCACCGGAAAGCGGGGCAACGTGGTGGTCCTGTCGGAGGACGACTACCGGGACATCCAGGAGACCCTTGCTCTTGCGGCGGTACCCGGAATGCGGGATAAAATTCTCTCAGGCATGGCCGCTCCCCTGTCCGAGTGTGTCGAAATAGACGAAGATGCATGACGGGCTGTGGCGGGTGTTCTACACGAAGGAGGCCCTGAAGGACAGAGAGAGGGGCATCGAACGGGGCTGGGGCGAAAAGATCCGGTCCATCGAGCGTGCCCTCCGGGAGAATCCATACGCGCCTCCCGGGGAGAAACTGGTGGGAGAGTTTAAGGGGGCCTACTCGAAGAGGATAAACCGGCAGCATCGGGTGGTCTATCAGATACTTGAGGAAGACCGGGCGGTCAAGGTGGTCAGCGCCTGGAGTCATTACGAATAGCGGGAATAACGATGGAAAAGCCGCATCCCAAGGGATGCGGCTTTTTGGGGCCTGTCGGAAGGCAGGGCCGGCTGGTTTCCTATCCGCCGAAGGACTGAATGCGGGTTCTTCCCGTCATGGTACAATGCAGGCATAACCATGATACCTTGAGGAGGTATGACCATGAGAAAAGGGAGAATAGCACTGTTTCTGTCTGTTCTGGCTGTACTGCTCGTTTTTTCGGCGCTGCCCGCAACGGCCGCCGATGGTCCTGTCCTGAAGCTGGCTCCGGGAGTGGCTGAAAAACTGCAGACCATCGGGCCGGAGCTGTCCCTCGACTGGGGCGTCTACAAGAACACCTGAGGGGAGGAGCCATCGGCTCTCGTCGAGAGCGGCAGGTCCCTCGGGCTGGAACACTACATTCCGGTGACTGACGAAACAGGCGGGGTTACCATCCTCATCAACAAGGCGATTACCTTCAAGGACAATATTGTCCTCGTGGAGCACTTCACCTACCGCGGAAGGGATGTTTTCATCTGCAGGACGGCGAAGTACTGACCACCGGAAAGGAGGACGGGACATGAAAAATCTCGGCGAAATGCTGCTGCGGACCGAGCCCTTTTCCGAGATCGTTCTCGGGAACACCGCCCTGGCCCGGGCCATGATCGAGTCGGGGACGGAGGTTGTCACGTCGTATCCCGGTTCCCCCACCCCTGAAATCGCATCGGCGCTTCTCTCCGTTCCCGGGGAGAAGCGCCCATTCTATTTCCAGTTCTCCACCAACGAAAAGGTCGCTACGGAGGTGGCCTGCGGCGCCTCCCTCAACGGGCACCCCTCCTGCGTCTTCTTCAAGAGCGTGGGGCTCAACGTGGCCGCCGACTCCTTCGTCCAGCTATCCCTCCTGGAACTGGAGGGAGGGCTCGTGGCCGTCCTGGGCGACGACCCCGGGGCAAACTCGTCCCAGAACGAGCAGGACAACCGGCACTTCGCGCGGATGGCCTACATCCCGGTACTGGAGCCGTCCTCGCCGTCGGAGGCCTACCGGTACTACCTCGAGGCCATGGCCCTGTCCCGGCGGCAGAAGATGCCCGTGATCCTCCGGATGACCACCCACGTATGCCACGGAAAAGAAAAGGTGGCCTTCGGGGCGTGGAAGGGCGGTACCGTCAGTACTGAATCCCGTTTCGACACCTCGGGCGGCCCCATGGTGCCCCTGACGGCAGCCGCGCTGGAGATGAAGCGCAGGTCCCTGGCCCGGCTTTCCCTTGCGGGATGCGAGATGGATTCCCCCGCGTTCTGCGAGGTCAGAAAGGGGACGGATTCCTCGAGAGGCGTCATCACCGCGGGGCTGCCGTTCCGGTCCCTCCTGGACGTGCTGGAGGATTCGGACCGGACCCCTGACATCCTGAAGCTGGGAGCCGTGTACCCCCTGCCGGAAAAGGCCGTGGAAGAGTTTCTCCGCACCCACGGACAGGTGAAAGTCCTCGAGGAACTGGACGACGTGCTGGAAAAGGACATCAAGGCACTGGCCTTCGACAGGGGCATAAGGGTTTCCATCACAGGAAAGACTGACGACGACGACCGGATCGGGGAGTTCACCCCCGAC
>Ga0334889_1002713_pt1 | contig 19223 bp, 11 predicted proteins | sample GraSluR1_MG_2_FD_207222 | JGI IMG/M metagenome (GOLD analysis project Ga0334889, IMG submission 207222) | Sludge microbial communities from methane-producing bioreactor in Wageningen University, Netherlands - Granular Sludge_8_08-R1 | ecosystem: Engineered > Bioreactor > Anaerobic > Unclassified... | reverse complement strand
TCCTGGCTGAAGCGTCGTGAAGCAATGGTAGCTGATAGCAATGCCTTGTTTTTGAGCGAACGCCGCCAACCACTTAACCGTCGAACAGTTTGGTCACTGGTACGTTTTTATGGAAAGTTGGCGGGGTTTGGAGTGGATGTACACCCACACATGCTGCGCCATGCCTGCGGTTTTGCTTTGGCAGATCAGGGAGCCGATACCAGGCTGATCCAAGACTATCTGGGACACCGAAATATCCAGCATACCGTACTGTATACGGCAACCAATCCGGCCCGGTTTGAAAAGTTATGGTAGCCTGATTCTGTTTTAGAAGGTGATGGGCGAAGCGATAATCTGAATACTACATCTTATCTCCATTGTTTTTGATGTCGGAGTAGAACTGGGCACTGACGGTGGCCGCTGGCGTCTTGCCTGCGGGTTTCCAAAGACCGCCATCGATGATCCTTTTAATGATCTCTTTGGCATGAAATGACTTTCCAGCGGACAGCAAAATCTGAATGGCCGCATCTCGAAAAGTCATGGCTATCCTCTCCATTTTTCTGAGGCCAAAGGCAGATCGTTAAGTTCAGCCCTGGCTTCCCGCCATGTTGGGAAATGATCCGTAAGTAACGAAATAAAACGGTCGTTGTGCGTTGGCTCTATGAGGTGGAGCATCTCATGGACAACAACGTATTCAATCAGATCTTTGGGCTTCTTCACCAACTCGGTGTTTAATCGGATACGCCCAGCCCTGGGGTTACAGCTTCCCCATTTGGTTTTCATTTTCCGCAGAAAATAAGCCGTTACCCGCACCCCAAGCTTCGGTTCCCATTTGCTGATCAGGGTAGGAATAAGTTCATGCAAGAGGGACTTATGCCACTCATGGATAACCGCGGCCCGTTTAGCGTAGTCACTGCCTGGCCGTACATTCAATATGAGGCAAGTCCGCAAGCGATTGACCGGCGACCGCTTCCTCGGCGATATCGTTTCTCTCCTGCCCAATCCGTTTGAGCTTGAGGCACGCGCCGTTAAGGCGTGGATTGGCACAGACTCGTCCATCCCATCCGGAATCGTGCCAAGGCACGCGAATTGATATGTGCTTTTTCGGATACTTCATGATCCCCCCAGAGTCATTCCGCCTCATCCATAATGACCTTCAAATCGTGAAGGTGTGTCTCTACGAAACGGATGCTGGTTTTCTCGTCACCGAGTGATATTGGAATCTCATAATCCTCCGCACTGACAATCTCTTCCCTTAGCTCGGCCATTACCTCGTCGTCGGTTTTTACAAATTCATCGTATTTGGCGGCGCACAAGGGGCAAAGGGCTAGATACTGAGCTTCATGCTCTTTCGGCAGATACTTTTTGGAGAGGGCTTCCTTTTTCTCGAAGTAGTGGGCTCCATCGCGCTTCCGGAAGGGCATCTCCTCTTTGCATATCTGGCAGACCATTTGGTCGGCTTCGTTCGTATATTGATTCCGGAGCCATGTGGTCGGGTCAATGGCACCGTTGGTGGTTCGAACACTTCTTTCGCGTTTCTCGTATTCCTTATCGGGCGCGTCGGTTAGTTGCTCGCCAAGACGCTCTTGACGTCCTTCCGGCTTGGCCACTGGCCTGGTTGGAAACGTAGGGCGTTCCTTGCGGGCAGCCAAGGCGGCTTTCAATTGCTCGACCTCGTCACGATTGTTTTTCAGGAACTCGATGTCCTCAAGGCTAACTCCGAGTTCTGTCGCGTGTTCACGTTTCCGCTCATCCTCGCTCTGGTCAGGACCCTCGACTATCCCAAGACACCCAATAAGCTCAGTCGCTCCTAAAAACTCCTCAAAAAGTTGGTCCGTTGTTATCTCGCCCGGCTTTTCAAGTGTGCCTTCTTGTGTCGGAACCCACGCCGAAAGCCTTAATAGATTTATAACTTTCGAATCGATGTATCTGCTTTTCCAACGATAATGGTGCCATTCATATTCGGCGCGAAAAAGCCCTGGCGTTTCTTCTAATACGCGAACCAAAAGCTTCCAAATAAGGGCGCATTGATCGAGTTGCTCATCAAAGGTAGATAAATGTGGCAACTGCTCTAAAGCATTCTCTAATCCATCGAGATCGATATTTTCGATTGAATGTGAGTGCCCCTCCGATACCACCCTGGTGGAATATCCGATGTTGGTTTTTGAACGTATCACCCTTGGTAGACTGGAAACACCAAGATCATGCCAGACATCAATGTCTATATCAGACGAGGTGTACTCATCATGCAGGAACCACACTTCTTGAACACCAGAAAAATACCGTAGCAGCTCTGCTGTGTTGAGATAGATATCTGTGGGCTTTTTGAATACAGTGTCTCCGGTTGGATTGGTGGCCTTCAGAAATGGCGTTCGCCTTGCCGCCTGGATTACTTTTCTTTTTCCGGCTTCCGAGTCCGAGCCCATGGCGCGAACAATCTTTTGTATATCCGCCTGATGTTCGGTGTCTGGAACCGAGTCTCCGTGAGTTTTGGCGTATTTGGGCAGAACCCTTTCCACGATATCGTCAAAAACATCGGGTTCTGAGAGCCCCAGCCGTTTGAGGAATGTGCGAGCCTGTTCATCGGTGACAATGGTCCGACTCACAACTGGAAAAGCCGTCTCTTCAGGTGGGGGCAAAAAAGCGTTGGGAGTGGTGCCGTCCGGTTTGAAAGGGGCTTCCTGACTACCATTGGCAAGACGAAGAATAGGCTTAGAACGCAGAACACCGCCCGGATCACCTTCCCAACGCGGCGATCTCCAAAGCGCCTCCTGGCCGGATAGATATCCATAAAAATCAACGAACCATTCATCTGGCTGGACAGACAGAAAGGCATGGGTGATTCTTCGGGCTAAACCGTCCGGGGTCACTTCCTCCACGTCAAGTTTGCTAATCAAGTAGGATCGGAGGTCAGGCGTTCGGTCCTGGGTAATTTCCCCGGCAAGCCATTTCATTGTGGCTGTAGACTGAAACATCTGACCAAGCTGCACCTGGGTCAGAAGTTTTCTGAGGTCAGCACCGCGAGCGAGTTTTGCGTTCCCGGCGGACACGAACGAACCGTCATCGGCAGGGAGGAGTGCTTCTTTGATCAACGTGTTCCGAACCGACTCGACGATGGGGTAAAACATACTGTCGTCTGGAAAATCCTCGGTTCTAATCGGAAGCGCCTCGAGGAAGGATACCGAGAGCAGGCCAAGATCCTTTATCTCAGACAGAATGTCTCCGATGAGTTCACCAGTTTCTTTTACCAGCGTCTCATTCCAGTCGTCGTCTTTTGGGATATTGTCGCGAGATGGTGTTGTCCTGTATGGCCCTTGAATGAGGAATCCGAACCTTGTGGCCTTCTCTGTGGGAAAATAAACGACCAGGGGAGAATCTTTAACCTTGACTATACGTTCGGGATTCTTCCCGGCCTTGTCTTCAGCCTCCAGCCGGAAGCTGACCTCAACATGCACTGGTTTTGAATTCCCCGGTACGGGTACCGGTCGTTCAAAAATGAGCCAGTTTTCCTCCTCGTCCTTGCCGTTATTTTGACCGATGACGCTGACTTGTCGGGCGGGTCCTCGTGCAATCTCTTCTCGCAGGTAGACACCGCCTGTTGAGTTTGGCAGCCTGTACTCGATTTCGTTGATCCTTCTGAGGAACAAAAGTGTTCTGGCGCTCAGGTTGCGGAGGCGAGCGCCGATTTCCTTGCATGCGGTCTCTGGCGCTATTTCTTCAGTATTGAAGGGGAAGACAAAGAGCGTGGTCCAGGAGTTACCGGCTGGCTTGGAGGTCACCGCGTAAGGGCGCACGTAGTTCTCTATCCTGAAACCTTCTCCGCCGGAGTGGACTTCCGGAGTAGCCGTGTAGGCGTAGACCGACTTGAAACCGATCCCGAACTTTCCTATTTGCGTCAAATCTTCGGTTTTGGTTCCTTCTCCGACACCGCACACCCCTCTGACATCCCGCTCATTGAAAAGACGGCCGTCATGGGTAACTTCCAGCCTGTCGTCGAAAAGGCTGAAGAGTATTCGGGTAGCGCCCGCATCCTCCGCATTCTGAAGAAGCTCGAAAACGAAATGGGTTCGATCTGTGTACAGTCGGCCCAGAAAGGACAGGTGGCGTGTCCCTTGACCGTACTCACGGATATTGTCCTCTCGTATCCTGTCGTAGTCAGTCGGCATTGGCGCTTCCCCCGGAAACATGAATCACACCATACGCAACAGGACCGGCGACGATGTCCGCTCTCTCCAAAGCGATGTCCAGCTCTTGGATTCGTCTTGCGTAGTCCGCCTCTGCGGCGGCAATTTGAGACCGACGCATTTTTTGTATCTTCTCGTTGGTCGCTTGGCTAAGCTGTTCTTCCAGAAGAGCGATTCGCGCTCGGTGACTGGTGGATAGGCTCTCCCGCCGGTATTCAGCCTGTTCCTGGGTCTTTTGCCGGTGTCTGCTTCTCGCGTCGTTCCACAAGCTGTAGTGCTGGGCGTCCAAGTCGTCCCAAACTGAAGCCCCAAGGCCGTCTGGCATAGCGCCAGGACAATCCGCCGCACTCTCCAAAAGGCGACCAAGATGCATGGTCACCATGACGTTCGAGGCGATAGGCTTAAGCACCAAGTCCTCCCTGATGCCGTGAAAGCGCCACTGGTAAATGGCGAATTCGTAGCGCCCGATAGGTATCTCGTTCGACACTACCTCCAGATTGGTTATGACCCGTTGTTTGGTATCAAATGACAGGGCCGCCTGTTTGACCAATGGATGGAGGGGCATGATGAAGGCGGCCTCGGGATGCTGCATGGCGCAATCAGACTCGAAGGTGATGGCCAAATGCTGGCTCCCGCCCTTGAGCCAATTTTCCCATTCGCGGTAAGCAGAAGTGTTCTGCCTGGGGAGCTGCTGAAAATCCCTTAAAAGGTGGCCACGGGATTCCTGGGCCAGCCGGAGGGTTTTGAGCTGCTTCTCGCCCAGAATAAACTCCTGGTCTTTACCGCACACGCGCTGCAGGTAAAGGGTCACCACCCTGCGGAGTGAAGCCGGTGATAGCCAGAAACTCGCCGCGTCGGCAATTTCGCGGTTCATCTGCTCTTGGGGAAGGCGAATGCCAAACAGCTCCGCCTGCTTCTGCTCCAGGTCTTCCTGCTCCTGGATGAGCCGGATTTTGTTGTCGGATAGTTGCTGGAGCTTTCCCTTGCGCTCCTCCTCACTCAGCTCGTAGTTTTCCGCGATGTTTTTGATCTCACGAGTGATTTCCCCGAGTATTTCCTCGCTCCCTCCGAGGGCGTTATTGAAGACCCCGATGCGCACCAGGCACCGCTCGTAGATATCCGCATCCACGGTTCCCGGCGTGATCAAGTTGACGATGGCGACGCTCTCGCTCTTCTGCCCGTTTCTGTCGATACGGCCGATGCGCTGTTCTACCCGCATGGGATTCCAGGGAAGATCGTAGTTCACGATGCAGTCGCAGAACTGATAATCGAGACCTTCGCAGCCGATTTCGGAAAACAGCAACAGGTCGAGACAGTCCTCATCCTCCTTCGGCTTCTCAAAACGGGCGCGAAGGGACACACGATCCTCATCCGGCGTTCCCCCATGGACCAACCCGACGCGAAAACCGTCCTTGCTGAGATGGTCGAAGAGATAGCTCAGGGTATGCCGGAAGCTACTGAACAGCATGACCTTGTTGTTCGGGAGGCTTTGCTTGTCGCGGATGATGTTGCGTAAAGCTTCGAGTTTGGGGTCGCTTGCCTCAAGGGTACGAGCCGCCTTCAGAAGATTCTGGATTTGGCTTTGGATGGGAAGGATGGCCTCGTCCTCGGGGACGCCGGTGTCATCCGCTTCTTCCCAGGACAGTTCATCGAGATGGCGATTGAGGATCTCCTCAAGAAAGGGGGCAAGACCAAAGAGGCAACTGGCCGCCTGTCGCCTGATGGTGGTCATCATGAACTTCACGTTAACCCCATTGTGAATCTGGCTGAATATTTCAGCCTGGATTCTCAAAAGTTCGTCATGCAAATGCTGCTGAGCCGGAGTGAATGGCACGACGACCGTCTCGGGCTTCCTGACCGTGAAATTCCCAATGTCGCGGCGGCGGGTTCTGTTGATGATACCGGCGAAAGTGTGCATCCCCTCCGTGTCGGAGATCATCCTTATGCGTTCCTCGTGTGTAACCCCGCCTCCCAAGAGTTCAGAGCGGACCCGACCAAAATCCGGATTGTGCCTGAGTATGGCCTGGCCCCAGGGCGTGGACGCCGCCTGATCAAGAGCTTCCATCGCCAGGTTTTGCCATTCCGGCGTTTGAGACCGCATCGCCGACACCGCCTGATTGATAAACGGGTTCGGCTCAGCCATGTGCGAGAAGCTCTCCTGATCGATGATGAGATCGGGGCGGAGCGTATTCAGAAGAACAAAGAGGTCGTTGCTGCCGAGCTGGATCGGGGTGGCCGTCAAGAAAACTACCGCTTCAGCATGATCGCAGAAAAACTTCACGGCCTTGTGGCTGAATGTGTCCTGGTTTCGAATGTGGTGAGCCTCGTCGACAATAACCAGATCGAAGCGGGGTGGCGGATCAAGGTCCAGGATGCCTTTTTTCCGCTTCCGCTTTCCTTCGGGAGCCGAGCCATACAGGAGTGTTTCATCGAACTGGGAGTACGGGACGATGCTTTTCTGGTGTTGCTCCGGCCAGACACCATCCAGATCCATTTCGTTAATGCAATACCGCAAGGTAGCGCCATCAAGATGGGTAAAACGCTCCTCGAAGCGTTTCATTTCGTTCTGCCACTTTTTCTCGGTAACCAGCGGGCGCGGGCAGACAATGAGCACGGAACGTATCTCACGCCGTGCCTGAAGCTCGCGCAGGATGAGGCCAGCTTCAATGGTCTTACCTACACCAACGCCGTCGGCAATGAGCAAGCGCGGACGATCCGACCGGATAAACCGCAACACCGGTCTGAATTGATAGGGGATGAAGTCGACACGGGCGGCGTTGAGTGAGTAGAGGGTGGATAGCCCCGGATACTTTATCTGAAGCGCGGTGAGATAGGCATGGAATTGGTCGCAGGGTAAGATGTTTTCCTTTTCCTCACGCTGGTCTTCGGCTTGTAATTGCGACGCGTAAAACGTTTGGGTTGTCCCGTCTATGAAGACCTTGAATCGGTTCTCAGGCTTCCCGGCCAGCACGGCAACCACAGCGCCACGGCTTGATGGGTTTGATTTGGCGAAGACGATTTGCCCGGGTTCGAATTCGGCCGCATCGTTTTTCCTTTCCGGAGGCGCGGAGGGCGTCTCTGCGCCTGGGTCAGGTTGCGGCTGGGTCTCCGACGCGAGAAGAGCCGCCTTTGTTTTCCGTAAATCTTGAATCAACTTGTCATCCGCGCCGATAACAACCGCAAAACGCTGGAGGGTGTCCAGATCCCGGTATATGTCGTCAACGGGGAAACCCTCTGTGTCCGCGTGTGCCCAGTGATTACGGACCGTTTGCATTTCCTTGACGAAGTGACGGGCTTCGGAGGTCAGGTCCAGGCTGTTGGAAATCTGATACCAGTTCTGGTCCAACACCCGAAGAAGTCCAGCGAGGTCAAGGCCACTCAGTGACGTGATGTTGCGTTGCTCCAACCGTCTCTTTTGCTGAAACGACAAGGTGTTTACGACCGCTTTGTTCCACCAGTCGTCAAACAGCGGCGGTAAAACTCTTTCTAGAAATACGGCGAGCTGCCCGGCTACGTCGCTAAGATGCTTCGCAACCGCTCCGTGAACCAAGGCTTTCTCATGCATTTTTTAACTCGCCTCCTGCTACAAACTCTTCATCAATTTCAAAAAGATCAGGCGTCGAGCGATGGACGCCGATGCCGTGTTCCATCAGCAGCATTACAAGCTGGTCCCCGTTCATTAGGGCAATGGGGGTTTTGTCTGCCTGGGCGGCTTCCTTGACGGCTCCTGGGCTGAAGTCGCTGGTGGTAATAATCAGGCCTTGCTCGTGCGCCCCCAAACTGCCGCGCACCTGCTGCACCACCGGAGCCTGGATGTTGTTCTTAAGCTTCCATTTTTTGACCTGGACAGCCATCTTGATGCGGACAACGTCACCGACCACCAGGGTGCCCCGAACATCGATGCCGCCGTCGCCGCTGAGTTTGGTTACCTCGACCATCTCGAAACCCATCTCCGCCAGTAACTGAGAGATGAGCTCCTCGAACTCACCGGGCTTCATGGCCAGCAGACGCTCGCGCAGGACCTTGCGGACCTGGTGGTTGTGCTGCTCGATTTGGAACGCGAGACCACGCCCCATCCATTGGCTCAGGCCCACATAGCCACGGCCGTGCTGAACGAAACGAGGCCGCTCACCGCGTTTCTGCTGGCGTTTGATCTCGGTGATCACCTGGGCGTACATGGTGGCCTCGGGCGTTTTGCCGCCTGTCACCAGCCAACCTTTTTGCAGGGCCTTCTCGGTGATCGCCTTGTAGTGCATCGGCTTCTTGCCGCCGAACTCCTCGAGCACCTTCTGAGCGCAATCGGTGAAGGAGAACCCCGCATTTGTAGGATGAGGTTTTGGAGCCTCTTGGACGGTCGCAGGAATCGGCGCAGCGCCGCTCGATATTTTAGTGGAATCCCGAAGCGCGAAGGTCTGAGGGCCAACCTTTACAAAGGTCGATTTGTCACCATTTTTCTTGATGTCCGAATACAGACTGGCGCTCACGGTGGCTTCAGGCGTCTTGCCATCAGAGGTCCAGAGCCCAGCAGCGATGATCTGCTCAGCAATTGCTTTAGCGTGCAGCGGGGTTTTTGCCTTTTTCAGCACCTCAGTGGCGGCAGCCTTCACGGACATAACATTTCTACTCCTCGATCCTTGTATTTGCCTCATCACTGTCAGTACACCAGAGCATTTCAGCGCTCCGATGGCTTAGCGCATCCTTACGTTCCTTCCAATCAGGAAGCACTCGGCCCAGTATTTGCCAGAATGTCGGAGTGTGATTTCGCTCGTGAAGATGTACGAGTTCATGGGCAACTACGTAATCCACGAGAAAGACCGGCAACTGTAGAAGACGCCAATTGAAATGCAGCACGCTATTTTTGCCGCAAGACCCCCACCTAAAGCCCAATTCGCTGACGACTATCTTTGATGCAACCTTACCAACTTTTGGCTCCCAGAACCGGACACGCTCATCCAGCCACTCGGCCCCGGCATCTTGATACCACGCCTGAAAATGCCTCGGCGCATCCAATCGGTCATCCTCCCGCAGCAAAAACCACTGGCCATCGAATTGAAGCGGGGTGGCTTGGTCCTTGACGATCTTAAGTCGATAGTTCTGCCCCAGGTAGGCAATGCTTTCTCCACTTACCATTTCAAGTCTGTGAACCCCACCACTATGCACTTCTTTGCGTAGCAGTTTCTGGTGAACCCAGAGCAACTTTCTCTCGACCCACTTATGGAGCTCTGCTTCGCTTGCGGTTTCCGGTGAGTGAACGACGAGCTCTCCCGCTCGATCAACGGTCAACCCGAGTGTCTTGCGACGCGGGCTCCGTCTCACCTCGAACTCCAAATTATCGACTACAAGCACTTCGTTCATTTTCTTACCAGGTTCTCGTGGTTTTCTTTGGCAAGGGCAACAAGCCGTTGCGCGATATCCCGCTCTTTTCCAAGAGGACACACTCCGGAGGCATCGAGATCCCTCACGATTTGTTTTGTGAGGAGTTCACGACGGTCTGAGTTCTTCCAAAAACCAACCTTGGCAACCTCCTGGCGGATTCTTTCGACGATATCGAGGGTTGTGGTAATGGCGACCTTTCTCTGCGCGTCATCCAGCTTACGCCCTTCCGAACAGGCTTCGAGGATCAAACGAACAAAGGGCACTTGAACACGCGAATCGAGGTCCGGGAAGTCATTACGATCTCCCTGCCGTAATTCGTCGATGAACTTTCTCAATTCTCGTTCCAGCGCATCCCAGTCTTCCTTGAACCTTTTGAGGATTTCCTCCAACTTCTTGCTCATCTTGCGAGCAAACGCCGGATTCTGATTGCTGAAACCAATGATGTGATACCTGGCTGCGTGCTGCATTTGAGCTGCTTTTGCCCGGTTGTTGTTTTGTGCTTGGAGAATTTTCTCAAACTCAGCGTCCGTAATCGTTGTGGGAGGTACCTTCGGATCAACACCACGGGCCGATATGTGAGCGTCAATGAGGGCCTTAACCTTTTCTGCTACACCCAAAAGGTTCAGAGCAGGATCGCGGTACAGGTTCGCCGCAACCTTATTAATGAACCCAAGGAGCTTTGCATCCCGGAACACATCGTTGGGCACTTCGGGCCGGTGCTCCAGAATATTCAGCGTTTCATAAAACATGCGCAACTTATTGATGAATTCAGCTCGTATTTTAAGGTCCGCCAACAAATCTACGCAGGCTTCAACTTCGGTCTGAAGATCAGTGATGCCTCGGTCAGTGAAAACCGCCACGGCCCTGTTCCTGCGGTCGATCAACTTTGGCAGCTCGACGTTGATATCGATTAAAGCGCCCTTGGTATCTTCACCGTCGTAGTCCTTCAAGGCATCATTCAAATGCCGAGCAACGCCGATGTAGTCCACGACATAACCGCATTTCTTCCTGCCGTATGTTCTGTTGACGCGAGCGATAGCTTGAAGCAGGTCATGGGCCACCACCTTCCGATCAAGGTACATCACCTGTTCAATAGGGGCATCGAAACCAGTCAGAAGCATGTTGTTCACAACCATCATGGCGAGCGGATCAGTTTTTTCTGTCCGTTCTGCCGCCAGCTTGCGCTTGAAACGCTTGGTGTATTCGTCCTGCTTTTCCTTGTTTGACCAATCCCACCACGATTCCGGATCATTATGGTTCCCAGAAATGACGACCGCTACATCCAGCCCTCTGATCAGCGGAAGCAGCGCGTGCGCACGCACAAGGAATCGTGGTTGCGGATCAAGCAGTTCAATCTCATGGTCCGGGAGCGCCAGCGTCGCGGCAGGAATGCCTTCCAGATCTCTGACAAGCTCATCCCTGGCGGCCAACAATTTTTCGCGGTAAACGATGGCGGCGCGGCGACTGGTTGCAACAACCTGGGCCTTGTAGCCCTCAGGCAAAACAACACCTACATAATGGCGCAGCATATCCTTTGCTTTCTGTTCGATCAGCAAAGGTGCCTCCAGAATATCGCCAGCGGTACCATACTTGGCTTTGATAACCGCCAGTTCTTCCTCTGAGTAGGTGCGGAACATATCCTCGAACAGTTGATCGAGGCTCGGAGCATCCTTGACGAGGCCATCAGCCGTCCGGCCTTCATAGAGGATCGGCACAGTTGCGCCATCCAACTCGGCATCCTGCAGCAGATATTTGTCGATGAAGTCGCCGAATATTTCACGGGTCTCTGTTTTTTCCTTGCTCAGAATCGGCGTGCCGGTGAATCCAATGATTGCCGCATTGGGCAGGGCTCTGCGCAGATTGCGGTGCAGAGATCGGGTGTGTGAACGGTGAGCCTCATCCACCAGCACCAGAATCTCGTCCGATTCATTGAGGACAGGAAACTCCTCGAAGCGGATGCTCTCTTCGAAGGTCACCTCTTTTTCCACGACTGGCTCGTCCTTGCCCGGTTTTTTTTCCTTGCGAACGATGGTCATGGCGATCTTTTCATCGTTCTTGGCTTGCCGGTCAACATCTTGATACTTCTGCAGCATGGCAAAAACGATATCCGGAGTTGTCTCGGACAGTATCCGCTGGGTCAGAGCGGTCGAGGATTCCCTGGTACTCCGGTCCTTGTCCGTGGGCCGCACGGCCTCGCCGGAGAGCCGAGCCGTTTCACGAAGCTGACCTTCCAGATCTGTACGGTCGGTGACGGTAACAATCTTGTAGCGCTTGAGCCGCTCCAGGGTCCGCATTTTGCGAACCAGAAACACCATACTGAGACTCTTACCGGAGCCTTGGGTATGCCAGATGATGCCGCCTCTTTCGTCCCGTTCAGCTCCCTGCGATCTTGTCCGCCCCTCCTGAAGCCTGAGGGTTGCCTTCTGAATGGCACGGAACTGCTGATAACGGGCCACGACCTTGCGGGTCTTGCCATCAACCTGCTGAAAGACGGTAAAATTGCGGATCAGGTCCAGCAAATGCACCGGGCGCAACATGCCAGCCGTCAGTATCTGCTGACTTTGCAGCCCAGCACCGTGAGCACTCCTTAACGCCTCGGGGCGCTGTTCCGTATGCCGGAAAAAGAGAGGCGTGCCTACGCGCTCTGTCTGCTCTGGCCCAACAGCCAACAGTTCACCTTTGGCCTCTTCAAGGTCATCATTGGCCGAGATGATCCCGAGCTCCTCGGCAACCGTGCTCATGGGAACCGGGCTGGTATCGGACCATTCCAGATATGCCTCAGGGGGAGCGCCGATGGTTGCGGCTCGTGCCTCGAAGAAGTTGCTGGCGATCAGAAGCTGGTTGGTATGAAACAGCTTCTCGACGCCTTCGTTATCAGTATAAAGGGTTGGGAACAGCTCGCGGCGCTGGTTTGAATAACGGAGTAATTGATTGATCGCCTCATGCATCGGATTTTCAATGCCGGGGCTCTTAAATTCGGCTACAACAATCGGAATACCGTTGATGAACAGAACCGCATCGGGGATTACATGACCCCGACCGCTGGTAAGCTCGACCTTGAATTGATTGACGACCAAAAAGTCGTTCTTTTCAGGGTGTTCAAAATCGATATAGCGAATCGGCTGGGGCCTGCAGTTGTCCCAATCCGGCAGCCCGTCTACCACTGTTCCCTTGAGCAAGAGTTCAGTCGCAGCTTGATTGACCTCCATCACCCGATGAACGGTGGCGGGTGACAGATCACGAATAGACTTGGTGATGCGGGCGTCGTCGAGCCAGGGCTGCCCATCGCGAAGGTTGATCCGCCTTAGCGCTTCCGCCAAGCGCCCCTTTAGGAGAACCTCACGAAAGTTCTCCCGTTCAGTAAGCTCGGCTACATCCACGTCGCCTTCAATCCACGACCACCCCATCTTCTGAAGCTGTTCACAGAAAGGCCGTTCGACCAGGTTGTATTCCCATTGGATTTTGCTCATTCCCCCCTCCTGGTCGCGGCGTTTTTCGTATAGTGTTTGTCCAGTTCGTTCAGAATATTGGGATTAAAGAAAGGCTTTTTCTGACTCTTGGAATTGCCCGGATCAAGGAAGCGAATCGTTCCGAAGCGCGAGTCGGTCATGAGTCCTTTTCGAACGGCGTGATAGGTTTTATCCTGCTTGAAGTCGCTGTAACGCTTCGCGCACTCTTCGGTCAGCTTCTGATAATCCCAGGGATACTTCTCGCGGATCTGTTCATCGGTGAGTCGCACAGCCGGTGCATTGGGATCGTTGGTGATCTGAGCCGCCAGTGCATCCTTGGCTTTGGATCGGGTGAACTTGAGTTCAATGTTCACCGTCACCGAATAGGGTGAATCCGGATCGGCCTGGGGTTTGTCCAATGTCTCAAGGAAGGAGAGGAAATTCTTTTCCTCAGCGTTGAGCAAGAAGCCGTCCATATTGGTCGGCAGATCCACAAAAGCCAGCGGCATCAGGTGCAGCTCAAACTCTGACAGTTCCCGGTCAAACCAGTCATGGACGGTGGTGGCGAAGTTCTTGGCACAGGCCGCCCCGATCTCCTGCAGCCGAACCCGAAATGCCGGAGACTGGTTGTAGAAATGAACGGCTGAATCCCGGAGCTCCAGCAGAACCTGAATGTTGTCCCAGGCCCGGGCGTCAAGTTTTTTGTCTTCGACCAGCTTCTTTGCCAGATAGGTCAAACTATGAGTGAAGGGATTCCCTGCGTCGGTTCGCTTGACGTATTTCTTTTTGCTCTTTTTCCCATCGGCGTTTTCCCGGGTCTCGTACACGTACAGGCTGCTGGCCCTGTTGCGGTAGTCGGCGAGCCACTTGGCTTTGAACAGAAGTTCCCAGCCATTGATGGCAAGGATGGCAAACGACTCCGTCCGGTACGGAAAGCCGGGCTTGTTGTAGATTTCGATGGCAGCCACCATTGCCGCTATCGCCCGATCCAGGAGTTCCTTTGACCGTGACTTCATGCGTTCTCGGCTCCTTCCATGATGGTTTCCGGAACACGCACCCGGCCGGTAAGGAGATCGTCTTGGAGACCGGACTTTAGCGTTTTGAGTTTCTTCAGCTCATTCCTACTTGCTTCGATTTTGCTATCTGCGCCGTCAATTACATTGGCTATTAATCCCTGTTCATGAGTAGGAGGGATGGGGATCAGAAAATAATTGAAGAACCCAGCTTCCACCCTCTGCTGTCCTGCCGATCCAGTCATATATGCGAGGGCTCTAATTCGCATTGACTTGGTCAACGACCAATGAAAAACAAATCTGGCTGATGTATTGGATTTGGGGCGTAAAACGTGAAACTCGGTAGATCCCATACCAAAACCATTTACAAGATCGATTGCGTGGCATCCCTTGCCATTTTCCATACAGGGCGTAATTTTCGCAAAAAGAACATCGCCCTCAGTAAATGGTGTATATCCGCCGCTGCAATTAATGAGTTTCCTAGTTTGTCGATAAACCCAATTGCCTTCCTCATCAACATCCTGCATTGGAATAAACGAAATAAAATTAAATGGGCTCAGTCCCGTAGCGGGAGTTGGTGGATTAACATTTGCGATTTCACTAAACGGACCGACGTCCCAATTTATTGGAATCCGCCCCAACGGGGAGTCTTGGAACTGCTCTGGGTGAGCGATAGGGTCGCGAAGCTGGCCGTGTTCATCCAAGCCGTAGCTCAGCAGGTCGTGCAGCATGCCCGCTCGCACCTGCGTGAGTTTTGCAATCACGGCTTTGGTTTGGGCAATCTGTGCGTCCACCATACGCATCAAGGCGCTTGCGGATCGTTGGTTCTCTGGTCGGGGAAGATGTAAAGGCGCGTTTGCTATGGCGGCGGTAGACAGGCCATAGCGGGTTGTTCCGTTGGCTTGCTGGCCGAAATATCGGGCAATTCTGTGATGCGCCAGTTGCTTTGCAAGAAAGGTCGGATCAACCTCGTCCTGATTGGGGCGAAGCAAGGCCAAATGATAGCCGCACACAAGATCTGGCGCGGTGGTATCTACGACTGTCGGTATGCCGATGTCGTCCGGTGTCTCGGAGTCTTTGGTAATAATGACGTCACCGACCTGTAGCCCGAAACGCTCTATTTCCGACTTGGTGGCAGTGGCACGCATGAAGTCCATGTCCGCCGTAACGTAATCGTTATTGTAAACATCGGTATAGTTGCAGAGGCGAACAGGCTCTTCGCCCGGTTGCGAAACCTTGTTGACACTGCTGAAACGGATATCGGCAACGGAGGTGAGTGATACCTCCCGCCATTCATTCAGGTATTCGTATGCTTCGGTATCCATGCGTGCGCCTGTCTGGCTAATAGGCATATCCAAGCTCCTGCAAAGCGTCGTGGAGTCGTGACGAAAGTCGCTCCCGGCTTTCGGTGAGCACCGTCAATGAGGAAGCGTACTTGTCCCACAGGTTTTCAGTGAAACGAACCAGTTCCTGCTGTTTGTCTCTTACTGCGCTATCCAGTCCGACCTGAAGGTCCTGAGCAAAAAGTTCGAGTACCAATGCCTGCTTCTCATCCTCGGCCATGGCCGCGCACCGACTTTTCAGCTCGTCGACAAAGGCGTTAGTAAGGGCGCGGAAAGTGGCTCTGGCTGCGGCAAGGTCTGTCTTGATCTGCTCGTAGGGAGCCAGCTCCATCTCAAGGACTGCCATCTGATCAAAATAGGGTTGCAGTTCGCGCCTGGCGGCCTCTGCGGCCCGGCGGTCGGCATCGGTAGCCTTCTTTTTAGTCGCGGCCTTTTCAAGCCTTGTCAGCTCTTTGATGACGTCTTTGAATTCAGCCTTCAGCTCTTTGACCTGGCGTTCAAGATCCTTGGCGTAGTTCCAGGAAGCCAGATCTTCATCATCCGCATCATCCGGCGGATTGCTCTGCTCAAAGGCTTCCTTTTCCCCCTTCAGCCGGGCGATCTCCGATTTGGCATCGTCGATTCTCTGGAGGTAATCGGCCATAGTCCGCTTGACCAGTTTGTGACAGAAAGGATCAAAAGCCGGTCCCACGTTGTCGTCGTCTTCCACGGCGTCGGCAATGGCATCGACCCATCCATCGACCACACCGCAAAAGCTGTTTTCAATAAGGGTTTTGAAATCCGGCAGGGTCTCGGTCCACCAAGCGGCGACCACTCCGGATAACTTGAAATTGTTCAGAACTCCGAGTTGCAGCAGTGCTTCGGTAAACCCCCGAAGAAATTCAGAGCGCACCGCGTTAAGGTTGCGGCCATGTGGCAGCGCGACCAGGCTGGCAGTCTGGGAGGCCCACCACTCTGTCAGCGCGTCTTTTAGCGCTCCCGTCCGAGCCAGCAATCCGGCATCCGCCTCAATCAGTCTGGCGATGGCTGGCCGCTCGCTAATGCTCGACTTGAAGTCACGGTATCGCTCTTCATTAGGTCTGTGAGCAAAGAGGACATCCGGCGAGAAACCGAGCGTTTCGAAAAGGGCTCGGTTGGATTCAATCTCGGCAACCGGAATGCCCCCAGCAAGATGTGCACGAACATCATGCGGTTCCGGCAATGGAGAATTGTCCACATAACGACGGACGTTGAGGTTGAAGTCATTGGCTCCATCTGCAATTTCGTCGAACGTCACTATCTTGGAATATCCGGGCACTTCGGCGTAGCGCTCGAAGGTAGACGCGACCTTTTCGATATCTTCAGGCCGCAGATAATTTTGTGCCCGACCTGCCAGATATTCGGCATCCGCATTGATAAAAAGCACCTTGCCGCGCCGATTTTCCGGTTTGTTGGGGTTGAGGGTTTGTCCTGTGATGTTGGAGCGCATGATCAGAATACAGGCCGGAATACTCGCCCCATAAAAGAGATTTTGCGGCAGGCTGATGATGGCTTCGAGCAAATCCTGCCCCAGGAACTTCTTGCGGATCTCCTTTTCCGCGCCGCCACGAAAAAGCACACCATGCGGCATAACGGTCGCCACCATGCCGCCGGGTTTACAGACCGCCAACATGTGCTGGGCGAACATGAGGTCCGCCTTTTTCCCTGAAGTCGGACACCATCCCCAGCGATAACGCTCCGGGAACTCCATGTTGCTCTTGGTGTAGTTCTGACTGAAAGGAGGGTTTGCGATCACTCGGTCAAAACGTTCGAGTTCCCCGCCTTCCCGGTGCAGAGGATGCAGCAGGGTATCTTCAAGCCGAATATCAGAGCCGCGAATACTGTGCAGGAGCATGTTGATTTTGCAGATTGACCAAGCAGAGGCATCATTCACCTGGCCGCAGAGGCGGAGGTTGGTCGGATCGCCGCCGGATTGTTCAATATATTCGCGGCTGATGATTAGCATGCCGCCGGAACCGCACGTGGGATCATAGATACTCATTCCCGGGGTGGGATTCAGTACCCGGACCATCAAGCGGATCACATCACGGGGTGTATAGAAGTCCCCGCCTTTCTTACCAGCCGATTCCGCAAACATGTTGATGAGGAACTCATACGCAGAACCAAGCAGGTCGGAAAATTGAAAGTCCTCACTGCGCAAGCGGTAGCGATTGAAATGACGCACCAGTTCTTTACAAGCCTCATCGGACACAATGCGCTTGTTACTCTGGACCTTCATGAATTGGATGTGGTCCAGAACGTGCTGCAACGACTCGTTGGATTCACTCAAGGCCGCCAGTGCCTTGTCCAGGACAGCGCCAAACGGCTCCGAAGCATCATTTAACTTGCCTTGCAGATGAGACCAGCGAGCCCGCCCAGGGACAAAGAATTCATCGTAAAAGTCTGGATTTTCGCCATAATTCGCTTCGGCATCCTCTCGGCTCATTCCTTGAGCGACTTTACGCGAAACGATCTTTTCATAGGCCGGTTCAAAAACATCGGAACAACGCTTGAGAAACAGCATCCCGAAAATGAAGTCTTTGTATGTGGCCGCATCCATGCCTTCACGGCGGAGAATATCAGCAGCGCCATAGAGGTGGCGTTCGAGTTTGGCTAATGACAGCTTAGGCATTCGGCACCTCGTGATTCCTTCCGTTAAAACCTCTTTTTTGTGTTCTCATAAAAAAACTATTCACTCTTCTTTGTTGCAGCGGTGGTTTTGGAGGTCGTTGTTTTACTCTGTTCCGCCGCGCCGCCAGCCTTCACCCACTCGTCGACCTCGTCTTTTTTGAACTTCCAAAGACGGCCCATGCGGTGGGCGGGCATCGCATGCTTGTCGATCCAGCGGTAAACGGTGTCACTGCTGACACCGAGGTATTTGCCTATCTCGTCTACTGATAACCAGCGGTCTTCCATCTCGGCCATTTCTCTAGCTCCTCATGGGCGATTGGTTTTCTTGCCACGCCAGAGGCGGTAACGGGGATGCTGGGCGGAGCTTCCCCAAGTTAAAACGTCCTTTAATATATTTAGGCAGGGGCCGATTGTCAAACGTTTTCGTCCGGATAAAGCCGCAAAGGTCTGCTCACGGGCGTAACCACTCGCCGCTGGCGACTCTCTCCGCGTAAGGCGGGCATGGCATCCAATAGGTCCAGGCTGGAATCGAGGTGCGCCCGCACAGCACCGCCACCATCACCCGCTGGTACATGCTGTGCCCCCCGGGCCGAAATCCTTCCAGCCGGTCGATGGGCGGCAGGTCCCGTTGCGGGTCGGTGAAGGTCACCAGTTCCCCATGGATCAGATCCCAGTCATCGGTCGGACGGGCGAAGCGCAGTGTGTCGATTCCTGCTGCCTTCGTATCGCCATGCCAGCGAAAATGCCCCTTATGCCTTGATTAACTGATCCGAATGCAGACAACAAGCCGGGTTTACCCATGATTGTCTGTATCAGATGGAGCAGATGACACACGTTTGCACATTTAGCCACTTTACGCTCCAATCGAAAAACCGGAATTCTTCTACAGGTTGTTAAGGGGTCACTACCAGGCTGCCATGAGATGGATGGTTTCGGCTTGATTTCAGTTTATCAGCGGCGAGGCCCTCCTTTACTCCACAAACTCCCCATCACAGGCTGTGATTTTGAGCTGCTCTTCATCGTTCCATGTCGTTACGTGCATTACCCTGCAAAAACACCTCGGGTTGTTTCCGGCCAGGAACCACAGGGAGTTGGGACAGCGTGCGCAGACCGTTTCTGGCGCACTCTCTAAGGAAGCCAAGGTGGGGCTCAATGGCTCGCCACTTTCCATTGCCTTTCATCTCCATACAATTTTCTTTTTCGGTAAAATGCTTGCCGAACTTAGCCATG
>Ga0334889_1002703_pt1 | contig 19263 bp, 21 predicted proteins | sample GraSluR1_MG_2_FD_207222 | JGI IMG/M metagenome (GOLD analysis project Ga0334889, IMG submission 207222) | Sludge microbial communities from methane-producing bioreactor in Wageningen University, Netherlands - Granular Sludge_8_08-R1 | ecosystem: Engineered > Bioreactor > Anaerobic > Unclassified... | reverse complement strand
GCGAATTCGCCGAGGCGCTCGAAGTGAACGAAAGCGCCTTCGACACCAACGCCTACGATACCGTGGCGGGGCTTGTGCTTTTCTGCATGGGCTCCATTCCCAAGGCCGGCGAAGCCTGCGAATGGGCCGGGCTGCATATCGAAATCGTCGATATGGATGGAAACAGAATCGACAAGCTGCTTGTCAGCAAAATAGAGGCCATGGAAAAGCCCGAGGAACTGGAAGCCCAGACCTGAAGGCTATCGGCGCTTAGGAGGAAACCCTATTCCTCATTACCAAGGTAAGCGATCGCTTCGATCTCCACCGAGGCTTCTTTATTGAGTGCGACGATTTGCACGGTGCTTCGCGCGGGTCGGTGCGCCCCAAAGGCCTCGGCATAGACGGAATTCATCCGATCGATATCGGCGATATCCCGCAGGAAGACCGTCGTCTTAGCCACGTCGCTCATTGTCAATCCGAGCTGAAACAGGATCATCCTCATGTTGGCCAGGCATTGGCGGGTCTCGGCTTCGACCCCTCCGGGAACGAGCCTGCCGGTGGCGGGGTCCACACCCAGCTGTCCGGACAAAAACACATAATTACCGGCTTTGACAGCCTGGGAGTAAGCTCCGAAGGCGCCGGGCATAAGGACAGTGGCGGCCGCTTCTTGACACATGTTCCGTTCTCCTTGTTCCGCAGTCTCTAACCGTTGATTGATGGAGGGTTTTTCAATTCCCGAAGATATTTGTAAATCGTGTGTCTGGTGACCCCCAAGGTTCCCGCCACCAGCTCCACCGAACCCTTGATATCGAATACGCCCCGGCCTTCCAGGGCCGTGACGAGCCTTCTATTCTTCTTACTGGGCGAGACGCCGGTGACCCTGGACAGGGCATCCATTTCCTCGGCTAAAACCGTGGCCACCTTTTCGCTCAGGTCGGGTACCAGAATCTCGTCGGCCGTGGCGGATTGGTCGATGGATAACAGGAATTCCTTCACGAAGCGTTCCATGGGGATCGAGAGGTCTATATTGATACAAAAGGCGCCGATCGGTCGATTTTCTTCGTTCCGTATCACCATGGTAATGCCTTTGAGAAGGGCGCCGCCCATAGTCCGGGCCAAATACGGGCCGGTGATATCCTCTTGGTTTTCAAAGGCGGCCTTGGCGCGCTTGAGACCGAACTCGGTAATGGGATCGCCGAGGCTTCTGCCCGAGACATGACCGTTAATGATTTTGATGATCGCTTTACCATAATCCTCATACGAATAGATAAGAACCTCGCAGCCCGAGCCACAACAACGGCTGATCATTTCGGCAACAAGAAAGTAACGTTCCAGCAACACCCTGTCTTCGGTCGAAAATGGAACCCTCGCCTCCCCGTTGGCGGCTTCCTGCATGGCATGTTTTTTCACTTCCTTGACGATCATGAGGACTCCTAATATATATTTTTTTAATTATATCACGACCTGTTGATTCTGGTTAGAGGATAAGTTAAAAAATTAGATATATTTTTATTAAGTTTCCTGAGCCTTGTTTAGTCCCTCGAACCTTGTCGTGATCGGCGCAAGGAACGAAGGACTTAGGAAGGATGCCCGCGCGACTCCTCCTTCAACAAGGATCAAGGAATTAAAAACTGTCTAAAAACCAGCGGTGGATCAGGGCGCCGGGGACAAGCTCTGGATGAAAGCTGGCCCCTAGAATCGAGCCTTGGCGAACCAGGACCGGGGCGCCGTCGTGGAATGCGAGAATTTCGATTCCAGGTCCGCAGGACAGAATCTTAGGGGCCCGTATAAAAACCGCCTCAATCTCCGGGATACCGGGGATCTTCGTTTTCAGTCGAGCCCTGAAGCTGTCCACCTGGGTGCCGTAAGCGTTTCGCCTGAGATCGATATCGAGAACGGCCAGGCTTGGCCTGTTCCATTTTTCCACCCTGGCGGCGAGAAGGATCAGGCCGGCGCAGGTGCCGAAGACGGGCATCCCCGAAAGGATCCTGCGCCGAAATTCTTCGAGGAAAGCGAAACGTTCCATGAGAGAAGCCATGACGGTGCTTTCGCCGCCGGGGATAACCATGGCCCGAACCTTGGCCAGATCTTCCCCGGAACGGACTTCCACAACCTCGGCGCCGGCTTCCAGAAGAGCAGCCTTGTGGGCGGCATAATCACCCTGAAGGGCCAGAACCCCTACCGAGGGTTTCCGGTCCGAGGCAAATCCAACCATCGGGGTCACCAGCCTCGCACGGCCATTCGCTGCTGTTCATCCAATTCGGAAAGTCCGATGCCCACCATGGCCTCGCCCAAGTCCTCCGAGAGTTCGGCCAGGATCTGGGGTTCCTTATAGTGCACCACGGCGCCCACAATGGCCTTGGCGCGGCGGGCGGGATCGCCGGACTTGAAAATACCCGAGCCGACGAACACCGATTCGGCGCCAAGTTGCATCATGAGAGCCGCGTCGGCCGGCGTGGCGATCCCGCCCGCCGAGAAGTTCGGCACCGGGAGCTTTCCAGTCTTCGCCACCTCCCAAACCAGCTCGAAGGGAGCGCCCAGCTCCTTGGCGGCGGTCATGAGTTCCTCCTCGGGCAGCCGGCTGAGCCTGGCGATGCCGTCCACCACGCTTCTCATATGCTTGACCGCTTCGATAACGTCTCCCGTTCCGGGCTCGCCCTTGGTGCGAATCATGGCCGCGCCCTCGCCGATCCTGCGCAGGGCTTCGCCCAAATCGCGGCAGCCGCAGACGAAGGGAACCTTGAAACCATTCTTGAAAACATGGAATCTGTCGTCCGCGGGGGTGAGCACCTCGGATTCATCGATAAAGTCCACCCCCAGGGCTTCGAGGATTCTAGCTTCGACAAAATGCCCGATTCTGCACTTGGCCATGACGGGAATCGAAACAGCGTCTTGAATTTCCTTTATCATCTTCGGATCGGACATGCGCGCGACGCCGCCCTGGGCCCGTATATCGGCGGGAACTCGTTCCAGCGCCATGACCGCCGCGGCGCCCGCCTCTTCGGCGATCTTGGCCTGGGCGGCGTTAGTCACATCCATTATGACGCCGCCTTTCAGCATCTCAGCCAGGCCAACCTTCGTCTTCCACTCCGCGCCCTGCCGGGCCGACCAGAACACTGTATCCATACGACACTCCTTGCCGATTTAAGTACATATAGAATAACAGGCATAAGCTATAGCAAAAATCCCTCTTGTTCAAGTTCGGCTTGCGCCCGGGGCCTCGCATGGGCTAGGTTTATGATCATGGATCGGGAGAAAATGAGAAAACTCCTCGCGAAGGCTGTGGTAGGCATTGCCGGAGCCGGCGGACTCGGTTCCAACTGCTCCGCTTCCCTCGTAAGAGCGGGGGTTCATAGGCTCATCATCGCCGATTTCGACAAAGTCACCCGCTCCAACCTGGATCGGCAATATTATTTTCTTTCCCAGGTAGGCCGATTCAAGGTGGACGCATTGAAGGAAAACCTCGTTGCCATCGATCCCCAAGCGGAGATTACCACCCATAGGTCGCGCATCGATCCGGAAACCGCAGGGCGAATTTTCGCGGGTTGCCAGGTAATCGTGGAAGCCTTCGACGCTGCCGAGGCGAAGGTTATGCTCATCGAAACCTGCCTGAGGGCCTTCCCCGAAACCCACATTGTCGCCGCCTCCGGCCTTGCCGGAGTGGGAAGATTCGAAGCGATCAAGGTGATGCACCGGGGCAGGCTTCATCTTTGCGGGGATTTCGAATCCGAAACAGGCCCCCTATCGCCCCCGGTGGCGCCCCGGGTGGGCATCGTCGCCAATCTCCAGGCCGATACGGTCCTGGAACTCCTGCTTGCATCGCAGCGATAAACTTTAGTACCATATTCCCGGGACGACGGGCGTCAGAGAAAAAGCAGCATTCGTCAATCTAAAAAGCATGTTCCTGGAGGTGAGGCGACATGGCCGAGCGCAAGAAGTTTTCCAATTTACCGGACTGGCTCAAGGTACTTATCGCGCTCTGGGTCTTCGTATCCACCTTCTTTTTCCCCATTTCCAATGGCCAAGTTTTCGTTCGCTTCGCGGGAGTCCTTCTCTTCCTTTTCGGCTTCTGGAGTCTCGCGGTGCCGGCGTCCAAAGCCTCCAGGATACTCCACATCGTATTCTGCGTATCCCTGGGCTTCTCGCCCTTCCTCTACGGGTACAAGGCTCCGGCGGCGGTCAACGTCTATCTCGCCGCGGCGGTTTCGCTCTGCCTCTCGATCTTCGATATGGTCCAGGCAAAAAAAGAAGGCCGGTAATACTCCGGCCCCAGCAATACGAAGGATTCCCCCGGAGGAAGGTGATGGAAAAGATTCGCTACTCAGACCGACTTGAAGAGATGGATTTCGACCGCATGTCGGCCATGCTTTCCCAGGCCCACTGGTGTCCAGGCATAGGCGCGGAAGAGCTGCGGATCAGCGCCGAAAACTCCTCCCTCCAGGTAGGAGCTTTCAACGAAAAGGGCGTTCAGATCGGTTGCGCCAGGGCTATTTCCGACAAGATCCGCTTCGCCTACGTTATCGACGTATTCGTGGAAAAGGATTATCGGGGGAAGGGTATCGCCACCGAGATGATGCGTTTTCTCCTGGACCATCCTTCCATGAAGCGGGTGTACCAGTGGTTCTTGCTCACCAAGGACGCCCACCCTTTATACAGGAAGGTAGGCTTCGGCGACCTCACCCGCCAGAACGAGTGGATGGAGATCCGCAGGCCTCGTCCAGACAGGTCGGGGGCAGACTGGCTTAAGGAATAGACTGGATCTCGTCCCGGGCTCCGTATACAGAAGCTATCAACGATTTAGCCCCTAGCCTCTTTCAGATATTTTCTCAGCGTCTGGCGGTCTATACCCAGGCGTCGGGCGGCCCGGGATATATTCCGCTCCTCCTGTTCAAACACTATCGAGATCGCTCGGGCTACTATTTCATCCAAACTGCCAGAAAAGGAAAAGGGTATATTGAAAGAATCGGTTTCTAAAATCGCAACTGTGTCAGTTGCGTCGGTTCCATTCTTTACGGCATCATTCACAAGCGAATCAATAATAAGGCTATCAACAATTCCCGGATCTACGAGCTTCTGCAATACGACCCATTTTTCCGCCACATTTTCCAGCTCTCTCACATTTCCAGGCCAATCATAATTTTCCAATCTCTGACAAAGCAAAGGAGAAAATTCCACGGTTATCGTTTCTCCGTTGATTCTGCTACAGGCATTCGTAAAATTGATGAATAACGGTAAAATATCGTCCTTTCTTTCCCGTAGTGGAGGAATTTTTATATCAAGCACATTCAACCTGTAATAGAGATCTCGCCTAATTCTTCCTTGCTCAAGTTCTTTGCGCAAGGGGATGTTTGATGCAGCGATGAGCCTGAACGATACAGGGATGATGCTCACTCCTCCTATACGCATAACTTCGTGCTCTTGTAAAACTCTCAGCAACTTGCCTTGGAGTTGTATATCCAGTTCGTTTATTTCATCAAGAAAAATCGTACCCCCATGCGCGAGTTCGAACAAACCCGCTTTACCCTCTTTTCCAGCACCGGTGAAAGCCCCTGCCGTGTATCCGAATAATTCGCTTTCCAGAAGGGTAGGTGGTAGGGCTCCACAGTTTATGGCTACAAATGGGCCGTTCTTGACACTGCTCGCGTTATGGATGCTCTGGGCTAGTAATTCCTTTCCTGTGCCTGTTTCTCCATAAATGAGTACAGTACCCTTGCTCTTAGCATACTGTCTGCCCACTTTAAGGCAAAATTTCATGGATTCGGAATGCGCAACGATATCCTCAAAATGATATTTGGCGAAAAGACCTCTGGCGTGGAGTTGACTTCTAAGCTTTTTTTCCGTGTCCTGGATCTTGCCAATTTCCTGAAAGACCAGTACAGCTCCTTCAACTGTTTTTTTTGTTACTAAAGGCGTTATATCAACAGCCAGTCGATGCTCTCCTATCGAGATTAGCTTTCCCGAAGATTCGTGTTGCTCCTCCATCGCTTTGGACAACTCACTGCCGGGTATGAAAAATTTTACATCGTTCTTTTCCTGCAGATCCCGGCCCAACAACTCGCGTGCCGTTTTATTTAGTAGTGTTATAGTACCTAGCCGATCCACGGCGATGATCCCTTCGCGTACTGTATTCACAACAGCTTTTAACTGCCGTTCGCTCTTACTTCGGAAAACTGTATCGCGGGCTACAAGAATTGCCTTGTCTAAAGCCTCCCTAACAGAATCAACTCCTGATTCTAGTAACGCTAAAGGAACACCAAGATTACCCGCTGACTTGATAGCAACCATATCACCAATGAAACATGCAATGTCCAGGTTTTCCGCTTCAAGTATTCTCTTGGGCATTTCGTCTTCGCTATCGATGGGAAGATATACAGCATCAATGCCCAATAAGGTGCAAAGCTTCTCAGCCTGGGCTGTAAGTGCCTTGAAACCTGATATGACAATCTTGGATTTACTCCCGATAAAGGGTTTTAATATTTTCAACAAGTCGTATTGCGACACCCCGATTTCAATGACATTAGCGCCTAGAATATCGCGAATAAGCTTTGCAGTGCCACCCCTACTCACCAAAATGGCGTCTTCCTCCATCGCCTGCTTGGCCAAAAAGAGGCCTTCGCTTAAATCTCCTATTACAGTTTTAATAGGCATATCATATGAAGGGACTAAGACGTCGGCAGTTTCTTTTAACTTTTGATAGGGTGCGATGACTACAATCATATTGGTATTAAAGTATAGGTTTGTTAAGAAATACATTCAAGCAAAAACTTTTTCATGGCTAATATTTCAGCAGCACTGGTGAAAAAATCAATACTTTAACTGAAAAGGTATAGAAAAGCAATATATATGTAAAATAGCCAAACAAATATAAATATTATATTTCATTTTAATAACTGTACATACGCTATATTGCCTGTGTAATAACGGTTTGGCACGTTAGTTGCATTAAGATTTTTATGAAAAAGGAGCTTTGCGGTTTTGCACACTCATTAATTTATTCCGATGATCGCATAAATTATTTCACAGAAAAAAATGGTTTTCAGTTTCTCAAATTCCAGGTTAAAAAGAATTTCATAGACATATTTTATAACATTAGCTTAGTCTCATTTAATTGGCGAAAACGTCATTTGTCGTAATTCCTAGGCATAATGACTATTAGGGTTCATAAGGAGCAAAGAATGAAGAGGAAAACGAGCTTGATCGCGTACGCGGCCGTGTTTATTTTGGGTTTTGCTATCTTGGCGCCAAGTTGGTCAGCAGGACCCGTGTCATGGCCCGCATCGGCCGTCACAATCTACGTACCAGCATCCGCGGGTGGAGGTACGGACCTTTTGGCTAGGGTACTTGCTAATACGTTAAATAAAACAACAGGAAGGCCTTTCATCGTAGTTAATCAGTCGCAGGGCGGTGGAATAGTGGCTTTCGAATCTACTCGTACCGCCAAGCCCGACGGAAATTCGCTCATGTTGTGGCACACGGGTATTTTTGTCAATTATTACACCGGAATGTATAATTATAATCCACTCGAAGCTTATACACCGCTTGGGATTCTGTTTGGAGGAGGCTCTCAAGCCTTTATCGTAAAAGGCAATTCCCCCATTAGTACGATTGCGGATTTGGTTGCAGCAGCAAAGAAAGCCCCGGGCACAATATCCTATGGCGCCCAGCAGGGCGGGTCCGCCCAGCTCGTGGCGGGAATACTGGAAAACTCCGCTGATATAAAGCTTCGCCTCGTCGATGCCGCTAGTGAAACCGACAAAATTACCGGCGTAATGAGCGGAAACATTGGCATGTCAGCTATCACTTCGAAAGCCGCAAAACAATACGTTAAATCTGGAGATCTCAAGGTTATCGGGCTCGTGGATGGAGATATCGATCCCCTTTATCCTGATTTCATTCCAGCTGTAAATCAAGGGTATCCGAAGCTCAAATGGAGCCAGCCCTTGGTTCTTTTTGCCCCCAAAGGCATGAATCCCGAGATTGTCTCCGCAATAAGTGACGTGCTTAGGAAAATCGCCGATGATCCTGAGATGCAAAAGCAGTTGACGAATTTCGGTTTCAAATATGTATTCACAAGTCAGATGGCCTCCATCTCTACCTTGAAGGAAGTGGATGAACTAGTGGCTGAGGTTACCAAATCCCTGGGTATTTCAGTTAAATAATCACAGTAAAGCTCTGGAGTGAGGAAAATGCACAAGGACAGAATCGCGGGGATAGTAATCGCCCTATTTGGAGCTGTAATACTTTTTGCCTCGACGAAAATCCCGGTACGGCCCAATACCTCTGATCCCGGTTCAGGATTGTTCCCACTCCTAGGAGGTACTGGGATGTTCATCTGCGGCCTGGGCATGATCGCTACAGCGAAGAAGCAATCTGGTAAACCCTTCCTGGGAAAGGAAGAGTTTACCAGGTTACTAAAAATATCTCTGGTCTTGATAATTTATGTGATTTCGCTTAATTATCTCGGCTTTCTGATTTCCAGCCCATTCATGTTATACGCATTGACCAGCCTTATGGCTTATGAAAAAAGAATACTCTTTTGGAGGAAAGCTGTTTTCGCCGTATCGATTACCATTCTCTCTTGGCTGATTTTCCAGAAAATATTTACGATTTTATTACCGACTGGCAAGCTCTTCTAGGAGACGATACGAATGGGAATATTCAATCCAGTAGTAACTTCGTTGTTCAGCCCCATCAGCATGATCCTAATGCTGGGGGGAAGCATTATGGGCATCATCTTTGGAGCTTTACCCGGACTATCGGGCACCATAGGTGTCACATTACTTCTCCCGCTCACGTTCGGGATGTCTCCAAACCTAGCTATTGCTTTGCTCATCAGTGTTTGGGTAGGTGGAGTTTCCGGAGGATTCATTTCCGCCACATTGCTCGGAATCCCGGGAACCGCTTCCAGCGTCGCGACGTGTTTCGACGCTTTTCCTCTCAGCAAACAAGGCAAGACGACAAAGGCCTTAGGTGTTGGCATACTCGCCTCTTTTATTGGAACGTTCTTAAGCGCAATTATAGCGATGGTCTTGAGCCCATTCATCGCCAAGCTCGCAATAAAGCTAGGCCCCTGGGAAATTTTTTCTTTGTGCTTTAGTGCCATTACTCTTATCGTATCCATGTCAAAAGGGAATATTTTTAAAGGGCTCGCTTCCGCATCCATCGGGCTTGTATTCAGCAGCGTCGGCTTCGCCCCGGTGGATGCCTATAACAGATTCAGCTTCGGGAATATTTACTTATCCGGCGGCCTCAATGGTGTCGCGTTAATGCTGGGACTTTTTGCAGTTTATCTGATTGCCATGGACTACAGTAAACGTTCGAACGATTATGTGGTGGAAGATCCGAAGGATAAAATTCACGGATTTGGTGTGACTTTCAAAGAAATAAAGAACAATATTTGGAATATGATACGATCTTTCGCCATAGGGCTTTGGATCGGCTTCCTGCCGGGGATGGGGGCAGGGTTATCGAATCTTCTCGCGTATAGTCAAGCGAAAAACTCTTCAAAATACCCGGAAAAATTCGGCAAAGGCTGCATCGATGGTGTATTCGCCTCGGAAACCTCTAATAACGCTGCGGTAGGCGGAGCGATGATTCCCATGACATCGTTGGGGATTCCTGGGGATGCGACAACTGCCGTATTGCTTGGAGGTCTTATACTTCACGGGCTCCAGCCAGGTCCCTTGCTTTTCAATAATAATCCGGTCTTTGTTTATGTGATGTATGGAGCCACTATAATAGCCGCTATTATGGTTCTTCTTTTGCAATTTTTCGGCATGCGGCTTTTGCCCAAAATACTCAAAATACCCTACCACTACCTTTATCCGACCATTCTTATTCTTTGCTTCATCGGGGCATTCAGCGAAACTAACACACTTTTTAACACTGGCCTTATGTTGTTTTTCGGTTTTTTCTCGATTTTGATGGGCTGGATAGGCCTTCCGAGTACCCCGTTTCTGATGGCCTTCATCCTAGGCCCGATGTTAGAGGTTAACCTCCGTAGGGGAATTAGCTATAGCACAACCGGATTAGCCGATTTCATCACACGTCCAGTTTCTGCGCTCTTTCTCCTCGTAGGAATCGGAAGCATCATCTTGCCTCCATTGAGGCGTATATTCAAGCGAATCTAAGTCTAGGAGACAATAATGGCCAATCTCGGCATCATGCAGGACATCTGCGACAGGCCTTGGGATTTTGTGGTCGAACCTTTTCGCGTGGCGGGCAAAGTGTTTTACGTCGGCAATAGTTGGGTTGCTAGCTACCTAATAGACACCGGCGATGGATTGATCTTGATAGACGCAATGATGCCACAATGTACCTATCTTCTTCTGGAAAGTATACGAAAAATTGGCTATAATCCCGCAGATATTAAAATGCTCTTGGTTTCACATGCTCACTACGATCACTGTGGAGGAGTAGTTCCGATCAGTAAGCTCTCCAGATGTAAAATATTCATGGGGAAAGAGGATAATTTTTTTCTCACCGAACGCCCGGACCTGATTTTTATCGCAAACGGATGGTTTACTCCCTTCACTGTCGATGAATTTTACGATGAACGGCAAACCATAAACCTAGGAAACATAAATATACAAACAATCCATACCCCGGGACATACTCCTGGTACGTACTCATTCTTTTTTGATATCGAAGAAAAGGGTAAAACTTATCGTTGTGGAATGCACGGCGGAATCGGCGTTAATACTCTTGACGACCAATACTTCCAAGAAACAGGGTTATCCTTATCATTGAGGGATGATTTTGAACGTAGCTTATCACGACTAGAAAGCATGCATGTAGACATCGCGCTCGGATCTCATGCAAACCATACCGATATGCTCAAAAAGGCTCGTCAAATTAACGGGGAGCATAACCCATTCATAGACCAAAGTGCTTTTAAAAAACTGATTGAGATGCGTAGGGCCGATTATAAAAAAGTATGTAATCGAATCTAGCCAACTACAGATTCTCCTATTTTTTACCCGTTGTACCACAATTGTTTTTTTCAGCATTCTCGCCATCTAGGATGAGTATATACCTCGGGATTACAAACATTAGGCCATTTATTTCCATTTAAAACAGCAATAGTTCCCTCTACAGCTAATTTTACAATCTGACTAGTCGTTTCCTGTGTTTGCGCAGCCATATGCGGTGTTACAATAAAGTTTGATAAGGCCATTAATGGATTATCAGCCTTCATAGGCTCCGTTACCAGTACATCGACGGCCGCACCGGCGATTTTTTTCTCCGACAAGGCACGAAAAAGTGCTTTTTCATCGACAATATCGCCGCGAGCACAATTAATTAGAAAAGATGTGCGCTTCATTACACTAAATCGATCATCGTTAAATAAGTTTTTTGTTTCGGGAAATGAAGGTAAATGAAGAGTCACGAAATCTGCAAGAGAGAGGGCTTCTTCAACTTCTAACGCATAGGAATATCCATATGCTTCAATATCGCTTTTTTTAAAGAAAGGATCATAAACTATGACTTTCATTCCTAAGCCATGGCATAATGAAGCAACAATCTTTCCTATATGGCCGAACCCAACGACAGCTATGATTTTGTCCAATAATTCAATGGCTACATATTTATTCCGAATATCGAAATTTCCTTTTCGCGTTTCTTTATCGCTTTCTACTATATTTTTAGCCACAGAAAATATAAGAGCAATTGTATGTTCTGCAACAGCTCTAGAATTCCCCGCAGGACAGATTACCACCGGAATTCCATTCTCTGTTGCAGCCGCAACATCAACATTGTCGACTCCAACGCCAGGACGTGTAATAACACGAAGTTTTGGACATTCCTCAATAGCTTTTCTATCTATTTTCCCGATGCGAAGAATAAAACCTTCAACATCCTTTAAGAGATCAATAATATGATCTGAATCTCCATCATTGGTAATGATGATTTCTGCAAAACGCTTCAACTCATCCATTCCTGGCTTATAGAGCGGATGGGAAATAAGTATCTTGTGCATCATAAACCTTCCTTCTTTGCGAAACTGTATTTTCGATAACTAATAATCCCACCTTTGATTCTATTATATTTCTTTCAATTATCAGTTTTAAGACCAAAATCACCCAGAAGAGCATAAAGCCCTTCATCGATCGTCTTGTCGGGGACCAGGGCCGGGAGCCTGTTGTTGCCCACGCTCGAGTCCATGAGATAGAGAGCTCGCTTGACCATGGCGGGGGGGTAGCCGAAGGCATAGAGCCTTTCCCTAAGGGCGTTGAGTTTTTTCTGGGCCGCGTCGGCGGCATCCTGGTCCCCAGCCTCGAAGGCCTGGGCGATAGCCCGAACCCACGCGGGGGCGACGTTGGCCAAGCCGGACACGCAACCGGCGGCGCCTTTCTTGAGGCCGTAAAATATGAGAGAGTCGGTGCCGTTGTAGAACTCGAAGCCGGGATTCTCAGCGCAGACCTGAGCCAGTCCGTCCAGGCGCTCCGTCTTGCCCGAGGAGTCCTTGATGCCCTTCACATTCCCATGCGTGGCCAGCCTGGCCACGGTGGCTACCTCGATGGAATTACCTGTCCGGGCGGGAATCTCGTAGATATAAAGGGGAACCGAAATGGCGTCGGCTATGCCCGCGTAGTGACGGTACAGGCCTTCCTGGGTGCAGGCGATAAAGTAGGGCGTGATGGCCGCCACCGCCTCGACGCCTAGGCGCTGGTACTCCTTGGCCAGGAGGATGGTTTCATAGGTGGAGGGGAAACCCGCGTTGGCGATGAGCCTGGCTTTTCCCTTCACCGCAGCGCAGGTTTCGACGACCTTTATGCGCTCGGCGAAGGTGAGGCTGGAAAAGTCGCCGTTAGTACCGCAAATGAAAAGGTCGTTGCCCGCAGCCAGCTGGCGCTTGGCCTGGGCGGCGATGGCGCCGAAATCCACACTCTCGTCGGACCTGAAGGCGGTGACCAGGGCTGTAAAAGTTGTAAGTTTCTTCATTTGGCTTTCTCCCTCCTTCTTGCGGCCGTTCTCTTCACTATGCGCTGCTTGGCAAACTGGACAGCGTAATCAATGGCGTTAATGAGGCTTTCCTCGATAGCCGTTCCCTTGCCAGCCTTTCCGAAGGCGGTGCCGTGATCCACCGAGGTGCGAATTATGGGTAGTCCTAAAGTGATGTTTACTCCGCTTACGGAGTTCCAGCGCTTTTCTATGTCGTTCCATGTGAACCCCACGATTTTGAGGGGGATGTGGCCCTGGTCGTGGTACATAGCCACCACGATGTCGTATAGGCCGCCCAAGGCTTTGGAGTAAAGTGTGTCCGGGGGCACGGGCCCGTCCACGGTCATACCTTCGGTTCTGGCCTTGGCAATGGCAGGCGCGATCTCCTCGGTCTCTTCGCAGCCGAAAAGCCCGCCGTCGGAGGCGTGAGGATTCAGTCCCGCGACGCCGATCCTGGGGTTCTCTAAACCGAAATCGCGCATCGTGTCATAGGCCAACTTGATGACCGCGTAAACCCGTTCCTTCTTCACGTTGTCGCAAGCCTGGCGCAGAGAGACGTGGGTGGACACGTGGACCACGCGCAACTTTTCCTCAGCAAGCATCATGGTGTAATCCTTGGTCTTGGTAAAATCCGCGTAGATTTCCGTATGGCCTGTATAATGATATCCAGCCAGGTTGAGCGCTTCCTTGTTGAGAGGACCAGTCACCGTAGCGTCCACCTCGTCGGCCATGGCCAGTTCGATGACTTTTTTCACCGCGTCGAAAGCCGCCTTGCCGCCCATAGCCGAGACTTTGCCGTACTGAAGTCGGGCGACATCGACATCCTTCAGGTCGATTACGTCCAGGGTTCCGAACTCGAACTTTGCCTGGGAGGGCTTTGCGATCGGGTTGACCTTCAAACTCACCTTGGCGATTTTAACCGCTTCTTCCATCGCCGAGGCGTCGCCGGTGACCAGTGGCCGGCACTTCTCGTAGGTCTTGGGATTGGCTAAGGCCTTGGCCGCTATCTCGGGGCCTATGCCCGCGGGATCCCCCATTGAAATGCCGATTATCGGCAGTCTGTATTCCATACCTATCACTCCTTGTGGGGCGTTTCGCCCACATCGCTGCGTGCTTTCTTCATCTTGCCTGCGGGCATCGTGGCAGTGGCCATGGAACCAGGATCGGCCGTACCCTTGCCCGCCCGGTCGAAGGCTGTGCCATGGTCCACAGAGCAGCAAATCACGGAAGATTCTAGGGGCACGTTTATTCCCGAAATGTTGGGAGCATCTGGGGCGCATTCACAGTTGCGGAATCCCACCTTTTTCAGGGCTATGTGACTTTGATCGTGGTACATAGCGATCACTTCATGGCCTATGCCCACGGTATCTCCTATGGCCACTCCCAAAAGAGGTCTGGCGTTCCGGTCAACGCTGACACTCATTCCGGCTTCCTCACTTCACCGACTCGTAAATAACCCGGATATCTTTCCGGCTTAGTTCCACGGGATTGTTGTCCAGGAGCCTTCGAACGCCGTAAGCCGCTTCGGTGAGGGAGGCCAGGGCGCCGTCGGGAACCCCAAGATCCTTGAGACTGGCGGGAATCTTCAATTCTTTTACAAGATTGTCCAGGCTTTTTATGAGCAGATCGGCCTCTTCTTCGGCGCTCGATCCTGAGCCGGCCGGCACAAGGCCTATAGCCCTTGCGGCCTCGGCCAACCGGGGAGCTATTTTCTTTTTCTGATAGCTCATGACAGGCACCAGGAGGGCCGCGTTGGATACGCCGTGGGGTACCCGATAGGTCCCTCCAAGGGGGTAGGAGAGGGCGTGAACAGCTGTGGTACCCGATGCGGCGATGCAGGCTCCGCCGTAATAAGCCGCCAGGAGGGTGGCCGAACGGGCCTCTAGGTCGGTGCCATTGTTGTAGACCAGGGGAAGAGCAGGCAAAAGAAGCCGCATACCTTCCCGGGCCATCATGTCGCTCATGGGATTGGCTTTTTTCGAGATAAAACATTCCAGCAAATGGCAGAAAGCGTCCACGCCGGTGGAGGCGGTGAGATTGGGCGGAAGCCCTAGGGTAAGCTCCGGGTCCAGCACAACCCTGTCGGGCATGAAATAAGGGCTTACGATGCCCACTTTAAGGTTTTTCTCGGGAAAAAGCACGATAGCGTTGGGCGTCGATTCGGATCCGGTGCCTGCGGTGGTGGGGATCATCACCGTAGGGATGCCCCTCCCGGGCACGCCTCGCTCGGCCAATTCAACCGTGCCCCAGCCCTTTCCAGTCAGCACTGCCAAAATTTTGGCGGCATCCATCACCGAGCCACCACCGATAGCCACTATGGCCGCAGCGTTGCCTTTGAGACCGGCCGCCACTGCATCCAAGTCATGAGTGGAAGGTTCGGGAGGCACCGAATCCACCAAGGATACCGTATATCCCTCGTTCCGCAGAGCCTCGACCACCTTGGCCGGGGCGCCTGTTTGCGAAACACCTTTGTCGCTGAGCACCAAGACGAGGCCTGAAGGCGAAAGCGTTTTGACAATGGAGGGTACGAGGGTGAGCTTGCCCGGACCGAACTCCAACTGGGACGGCGATACGATGGAAAACGGAATCATGAATTGATCTCCTTCATTGCCGCAGGCGAGCGACCTTCCAGGATCGCCTTGGCCTGTAGCGACGTATCAGTCACCCTGTCCAATACCTGTACCAGGGCGTCCATGGCCCCGAAGCCCCCCGACTTGCAGGCGAAGTTCAAATCCGTCCCCAGGGCACGGGACTGGCAGCTGCCATAGGGAAGCCCAGGAAGGATCTCATCGGTGAAATCGATATAATCTACGCCTAGGCTGGCGACGATCCGCGCGGCAGTATCGCCGCCCATGGCGAAGAGAAAGCGTACCGACCTTCGCTGGGCCACTTCCAAAGCCAGCTCGCCCATGAACTGGGATATCCGTGTACCCATCAGGCGGGCCTGCTCAGCCGAAACGCCTTTTTTCACTGGGTTGGTATGAAAAAGGAGGGCCGCATCGGACAGTACTTCCATTTCCGCCAGGATTCGCTTCATTTCTGCTGCCGGTTCTTCAACGACGCTTTTGCCGTCGATGGCGACGCGCTGCACGCCACCCGATGCGGTTAGAAAGGCGCACTGGGCAGCGCTGGTGGGAGTGACGGAGCCTACGAAAAAGGCGGCCTTTCCCGCCGGAACTTTCCGGAGGCCTTGCATCGAAGGTCCGGCGCAGGTAATACCCCTCCTGTCGGCAAGAGCCTCTGCCAAGCCCGAGGAACCGACCAAAAGCATACCTGGTAGCTCGGCCAGAGTGGCGAGGAGGGCCAAATCTTCAATACTTGCCGCATCGGCGGTGAATATCTTTTTTCCTTCGGCGCTCAAGCGCTCTACGGTAGCAGACAGAGCCTTGGCCCCCTGATGAAGTTCATTCAATGAAATATGTGCGATAAAGCCCGAAAATTTCGATTCAAAAAGGGAGGCGAGGCAGGCGTCATCTACAGGAGTGAAGAGATCCCTGACTATCGCACCCGAATTGATCGGTTTTCGATTGACCAAGCAGAGTCCATCCATAACGGTCCTGCCGTTGCGCGGGGCCGCGGGACAGACCAAAACTCGAGAGAATCCCGCCCCATCCATCACCGCCGCTACTTCCTCGGCGATATTGCCCCTCAAGGTTGAATCTATTTTTTTGAAAAGCCTGCCCATGGCTTTATTACCTATCATTTCCGCTATGTCCCGAACTTTCTTATAAGCCTCGGGGCCGGAAAGAAACCTGGAATCGCTGTTCACCACGTAAGCCGAAAGTTCAAGTTCTAAAAGGTTTCTCAGATTCAAATCCAGAAGGAATCTGGCCGGGCGTTCCCGGGTTCTAAACTGGACGGCCGAATCGCCCGATCCGGTGAAGTCGTCGGCAATGATAAACCATGGTGAGTCCATTACCGATGTAATTGCAGGATCCGTGCCAAGAATTCGAATTAGCGATTTGTGCTCCCAGAAGGCATGATTTCCTAAATATCGCGAAGAATTCAGTCATCCGCGAAGCGAAAAATGTCAAGCTGGCCCCAAAACTCTTCAGCGAGATAAAGCTCTCGGTTATAAATTCGCCACTGGTGATTATTTTTTCATCAGTTTGAATACGAAAACATGTCCTGAAGGATTCCTTATTATGGGATTTTTAAGCCAGTGAACTAAGTAATGTTGGATCGACGGAGAAAAGTATTGTCTTGCGCCGCTTCCTGTTGTACTAAGAAAGCTATGAGAGAGATAACGCCCCAACTGGATGGCAAGCTCAAGATCCATTTTGGAGATTCGGTGGCTCGTTCCGGGCCGTACCCTGTCGAGCGCTTCAACGAACTCGTCCGCATTGTCGCCGAGCTTTCCTATCTCAACAAAGAAAGTCTTTTGGTCTACCGGGGCCAGTCCAGGGATTTTCTCAACAAGGCTGGGGCGAGCAGCCTCTATCCCTCCCTCTATAGGAGGAACGCCCTTAGTAAAGTACGGGTGAAACGGGATTTCTCCCTCCTCGATGAGCTTTCAGACATTCTGGTGGAGGAAACCAGAAAGCTGGATAGACGGGCGGGGGACGAACTGCGCAAGCGACGCTATCTCCGGCAGTCCATCCTCCAGCACTATCAGGTTTGCGAAACGCCCCTGTTGGATCTTAGCCAGTCCCTCAGAGCGGCCTGTTCCTTTGCCCAGTCGAGCGCTTCGACAGGGAGCGCTTCGACTGGCGGAAAATCTTTCGGCGACACATTGGCTGGTAGCGCACTCGCGGAGACAGGCAAGCCAAGCCTGGCTGGATCAAGCTCCGACGAAAGAGTCTATCTTTACGTGTTCGCCCTGCCTTTCCCGACGGGGAGCATATCCATAGACTCCCGGGAGGAAATCGTGACGGTGCGGCTCCTCTCCGCCTGTCCTTCCCTGATCCGGCGCCCATATTTCCAGGACGCCCTGATGGCGGGTACGGTGGACATCAGCGACAACTACGAAGATAAGAACGAACTCGACTTCAACCGTAGGCTCGTGGCTAAATTTTCCATACCAGTGGGGGATAAATTCTGGGAACATGGTCCCGGCAGGATAGAGGGCGCGCTGTTGTTCCCCGGCGTCGAGGAGGATCCCATGTTCCAGCTCTGTTCCACTTTGCAAAGCGCGGTGTCCAGCCTGGAAGGCCTGCTCTTTTCGCCGACGGAGCATGGTGCCCTGCGTGGGGATGGCGAAGAAGTCTCCAGGGAAGTGTCAAAGGGCCCCGCCGCGGAAACAGTCATAAGCGTCCAGGACATCGCCTATCGTCTTCGCCGGAGGCTGGGGTGAGCAGGAGGGGCGAAAATGGCCAGCAGCCCCGGCACTGACGACACGCTTTTTAACACAGTTCTCGAGATCGGCGGATTTAAGTCGAAAAAGATACTGTGAATATGCGAATCTAGATTTTATCTAGTACAAGCCTCTTAGTTTTGGCACGCTTCCGGAAGCGATATTCTCATATCCTTCGCCAGGTTCTTCATTTTTACATCATTGGTCAGAAGGATCGCGTTCTGCCTTCGCGCAAGTACCAGATAGAATAAATCATAAACCGGATGCCTATATGTCACCGACTCCGCGAACACTTCCCGCCACATTGGCGTTGTATCGACATAGTCATCCACCAAATCGATGCAGAAATCTATTCCCTTCTGTGCCTTGACGAAATCGAGATTGGAGAACTCCATATATTTCCAGAAGACATTGCATATTTCGGGTGGGTAGGTGTTAGGCGCTATGACAATATCCGCATCATGTAAATACTTTTCGAATATTTCAGCATTGGCGGCGTTCAACGCGATTCCTGTCGCGGCGCTGGCATCCAGTACGACAATCATCGTTCGCGGTCCTCCCGGATAAGGACTACGGGATCTGGAAGATCCACAGCGGAGAGCTCGAGTTCATGCGCCTTCTCGAGTAGAAGCCTTCGTCTCTCTTTAGCTTTCAGCTTGGATCGAATTCCCTCCTTCAACAGGACAACCGTCTGCTGCGCGAGACTTCTATGCTCCTTTTCCGCCAAATAGCTGAGCTGGTTATAAACATCCTCGGGCAATTCGCGGACTTGCAGCGTGGGCATTTTCAACTCCTTGCATGCAATATACAGGCACCATGCATGCAAGTCAACAATAACGTTCCGTCAAAGCCGCTTCAACCAAGCTCAAGGCCAGCTGAAGCGGCACATTAGAAACCCGTTTTACTTATATAATTCCCGGATCACCGTCCAGTTCCTGGACGACCAGCCCTTGGCGGCCGCCTCCTCCAGCAGGCCTCGCGCCGCCGCGGCCACAGGAAGTTTTACGCCCCTTTCCTCGGCGAAACGATGCATGTAGTCCGCGTCT
>Ga0334889_1002698_pt1 | contig 19343 bp, 16 predicted proteins | sample GraSluR1_MG_2_FD_207222 | JGI IMG/M metagenome (GOLD analysis project Ga0334889, IMG submission 207222) | Sludge microbial communities from methane-producing bioreactor in Wageningen University, Netherlands - Granular Sludge_8_08-R1 | ecosystem: Engineered > Bioreactor > Anaerobic > Unclassified... | reverse complement strand
TAATGCATGCAGAAATAGGAATACCCCAAATGGAAGGAGTAGCTTTATTCAAGCAATCTATATTACGACTTCATGTCGCACATTGCTAAAAATAGCAAACTCGCTACGCTCAGACATGCTATTTTCTGACGCATTTTTTGACCTTCCTCAATTGTTTTTTATACGAAAATTCTCAATTGCTCGCTACTTTATTTCATCCATATTTACCATCAATGCATTATAATAAAAAAAATTTTGTGCTACTTTTCACTTTTCACTATTTAAACATTTAAACATTTTTTGTTTTTCCTTACCAACCGACCAACTGTCTACTGACCAACTTAAAAACCATATTTACCGTCAAAGCATTATAATAAAAAAAATTTTGTGTTACTTTCAACTTTTCACTTTTCACTATTTAAACGCTTTTCCAATTAAACATTTAAACATTAAAGATTTTCCTTACCAACTTTAAAATCCATATTTACCATAAAAGCATTATGATAAAAAGATTTATGCTACTTGCCACTTTTCACTTTTCACTATTTAAACGCTTCACCAATTAAACATTTAAACATTTTTTTGATTTTCCTGACCAACCGACCAACTTAAATATTTTTTAAAAAAGAAAGAATTATGTTATAATTTATTGTGAAATAAAAATTTTTAAATGAAAAAGGCGGGAATTTTTATGAAGATACTTCTTGTTGAAGATGATAAAAAGATTTCTGAAATTCTTTTTAAATTCTTGTCTTCTCAAGGTTATACTGTTTTTCTTTCTAATAATACTGTTAGCGCTTTACAAATTTCAAAAGCAGAATATCCTGATTTAATTATATTAGATTTGAAACTGCCTGATGGTAATGGTTTAGATATTTTACCTGAAATAAAGAAGTATTCAAAAGAAATTATAGTTGTTACAGCTCATGGCGGGATTTCTGATGTTGTTAAAGCTATGAAATATGGAATTTTTGATTTTATTGAGAAACCTATTGATTTGATATATTTGAAAAATACGGTTTTTAATATAAATAAATTTATTTATGAAAAAAAATCATTTGATTTTAAAACAGATTTTATTGGAGAGAGTTCAAAAGTAAAACACTTAAAAGATAAAATAAATTTAATTGCGAATAAAAATGTTCCTGTACTTATAAAAGGTGAAAGTGGTACAGGCAAAGAGATTGTTGCTCAAATGATTCATGAAAAAAGCCGAAGAAATAAATTTATTGCTTTGAATTGTGGCGCTATTCCTGAAGATCTTTTTGAAGCAGAACTTTTTGGTTTTGAAAAAGGTTCTTTTACTAATGCAGATTCTTCAAAAATTGGAAAAATTGAGTCAGCTGATGGCGGCACACTTTTTCTTGACGAAATTGGCGATATGCCTTATAATCTTCAAGTAAAACTTTTAAGAGTTTTAGAAACAAAAGAAGTGGAAAGAATAGGTTCTAATAGGTCAAAAAAAATTGACGTCAGAATAATTTGTGCAACTAATAGTTCTTTAGAAGAAATTATTGTAAAAAAGAAGTTCAGAGAAGATTTATATTTTAGAATTGCTGTAGTTGAATTCGATATGCCACCTTTAAGAGAAAGAATTGGAGATATAAAAATTCTTGCTCAATATTTTTTAAATTTGTTTAATAAGGAACATGGATTAAAAATAAAGTATTTTTCAGAAGGTGTTTTAAAAGTATTTGAATCATATAACTGGCCAGGTAATGTGAGAGAACTTAAAAATACCATTCAATCTTTAGTTGTTTTGAATGATAAAGATTATATAGATTTATCAGACTTACCCGAAAAATTTAACATTAATAATCAAATCGAATATTTAGAAGTTCCTTTAGGATTAACGCTTGAAGAAATTGAAAAAAAATATATAGAAAAGACTATTGATTATTTTGATAATAACAAAACAAAAGCTGCCAAAATTTTAAATATAAGCAAAACTACTTTATTTTCAAAGATTAAAGAAAAAAATGAAAAAGAAGGGTGATTTTTATTTTTTTGTCTGTAAAAAAACATAGTGAAATTGAAATTAACATTAATAGATCAAGGTTTATAGGTAATGTAATAAAAGTAAATAATGAGGATGAGGCTAAAGATTTTATAAAAGATATTTCTCGAAATTATAAAAATGCCACACATAATTGTTGGGCATATAAAATTTTTGATAAAAGAGAAATATTCAATTTTTCTGATAACGGAGAACCTTCAGGAACTGCGGGTAAACCTATTCTTGGAGCAATTGAAATGAATAATTTAATTAATGTAGTAATAGTAGTTACAAGGTTTTACGGAGGAGTTAAACTTGGGGTTAGAGGACTTATAAATGCTTATGGAGAAACTGCATCTTTAGCTATAAAAGATGCCGAAATTTGTGAGTTTAAAAAAGCTTTAGTTTATGACTGTAAAGCTGATTATTCAAAGTTTAATGAAATAGAGAAGTTGTTAAAAAGAATTGAGGGTTGGAAGTTTAGAGAACATAATTTTGCAGCTGATGTTAATTTTAAAATTTCTGTTTTAGAAGAAAATTTTGAAGAGGTTATGAATGTTATAGAGAAAAAATCTTTTAAATTTGAAAAAATTGGAGAAGATGAAGTTGCTGTTAATATTGGAGGAGAAAAATGAAAAGTTTGTATAGAAAATATAGACCTAATACTTTTGAAGATTTAATGGGACAAGATCATATAAAAAAATACTTTAAAAATGCTGTGAAAAAAAATAGTATTTCCCACGGATATATTTTTACAGGGCCTCGAGGTACTGGAAAAACAACTACTGCAAGACTACTTGCAAAAGTTGTGAATTGTTTAAATATAAAAGAGTTTAATCCTTGTAATGAATGTGAAAATTGCAGAGAAATTAATTCTAACAGTTTTATGGATGTTATTGAGCTTGATGCGGCTTCAAATAGGGGTATTGATGAAATAAGACAGATAAGAGAATCTGCAAATTATAAGCCTGTTAGCGGTAAATTTAAAGTTTATATAATTGATGAATTTCATATGCTTACTAGAGAGGCTTTTAACGCACTTTTAAAAACTTTAGAAGAACCTCCTTCTCATGTTATCTTTATTCTTGCAACAACTAATTTAGAGAAAGTTCCAGATACTATAATTTCAAGAACACAATTGATAAATTTTAGTAATATAGGGTTTGATGAAATTTTGAGTACTATAAAAGAAGTATGTGAAAAAGAGGGTTACAGATATGAAGAAAAAGCCCTTGAACAGATTGCTTTAAAAGCAAAAGGTGGAATGAGAGATGCTTTATCTCTTTTAGAACAGGTTATGAAATTTTCGGAAGAGAAGATTTATTTGAAAGATGTATTGAATGTTTTAGGTATTTTTGATAAATCATATATAAATGATTTTATTAATTACTTATATTCAGGCGATTTAGATAAAATTTTAGAGATTTCAGAAGAAATTTTTCATTCTGGTAAAGATTATGAGATTTTATTAGAAGAATCTCTTGAACAAATATTCGATATGGTAAAAAGTAATAGGTCAAAAAATTCAGATAAAATAATTTATATAATGAATAAAATAAATACTCTAAATAAAGAATTAAAATATGCTGATAACAAAAGATTGAATTTTGATGTTGGTATTGTTTCTCTCGCTTTTGAGTTAAAAATAACAAAAAATACTGGTCAGAAATTAGACAAAGAAGAAATTTTAAAACATCTTGAAACAGATCATGCGGAAGATGAAGCAGAAAAGTCTTCGGAAGATATAATTTCTAAACTTCTTGAATATTTTTCTCAAAATGAGAGTAAAAAACTCAATTTAGGTTTGTATTATGCTATAAAAATGGCTAAAAAATCTTTAGAAAATGATAAGCTTATTTTTTTATTCGATGAAAAAAGTATAATTGAAATGTATTTGATAGAAAAATATTTAAAAGAATTAAAAGTAATAACTGCAATTTTAAGTAAAGATTCAATAGAAATATTATTAAAAAAAACTTTTTCTATTCCAAATAGCAAAGAAGGTAATATAATCAAAGAAGATAATTCAAAGAAATTGTGGTAATTTTATTACTAGGGAGGATAAAAAATGTTGAAAACAAATTTTGAAAAATTGGTAATGCAAAGTGTTCAAGGGAAAATTCATCACCCTATCGGAGGAGCATATAGGATTAGTCATTTAGGAGAACCTATGATTTTACCTGCGACAGGAGGGATAACTTATAATTTTAGAGTTGGTGATAGCTCTTTTGATCTTGAAGGAGATCATGTGGAACCTGCTGTTTCTATTTTTAATGATAATAGAAATGAATCAGATGCTCTAATGAATCTCGCTTGTATAGGAAATGAAGCAAAAGTTGTTAGCGGGGAAGCAAAAGGTTGTAAAGGCTATGTAACTGGTAAACATGGTGGTATTGAACACGTTTTAATTGATTTTTCCAAAGAAGATATGGAGAAAATGGCTATTGGAGATCAAATACTAATAAAATCTTATGGTCAAGGTTTAAAATTAATTGATTATCCTGAAATTTTTGTTATGAATATTGAACCTAAAATGTTTCAAAAAATTCCTATAAAAGAAAAAAATAATAAAATACAAGTTCCTGTTGTATGCAAAGTTCCACCTTATCTTATGGGATCTGGTATAGGAGCTAAACATGCTTTTACTGGAGATTATGATATTATGACTGCTGATTCAAAAGAGGTTGAAAGATTAGGATTAGATAAATTAAAATTTGGAGATCTTGTAATGTTAGAAGATTGTGATACTACATATGGAAGAGGATATTTGAAAGGTGCTGTTACGATTGGGGTAATTGTTCATAGTAATTGTGTAAAAATGGGCCATGGTCCTGGTGTTACAACTATATTGACTTCTAAAAAATCATTGATTGAAGGAATTATAGATGAAAATTCAAATATAAAGAAATATAGATAATAATTAAAATTTATGATATAATTAATTAGGGTTAAGAAAAATCAGCAGTTATAGTTCGGCTGATTTTTCTGTATTAATATAATGGAGGAAAACTTTTGATGGAATTAGTAATGCTTAGGTTAAATGAAATATTTTTAAAAAGTAACAATAAAAATTTGTTTATTGCAAAACTTGTAAAAAATATAAGAATATTATTTGAAAGTGAAGTTGAAATAATAAAAAAGAATAATAGAATTTATCTTAAAACAGAAATTACTGATGATGATGAGTTATTTAATAAGATAAAAAAAATATTCGGAGTTTATTCTTTTTCAAGAGTACATTTAGTTGAAAATATTTATGACATTATTTTAAATAATTCTATTAAAGTTTTTAATGAATTATTAAAAAATAATAAGACTTTTAGAATTCAATCAAAAAGAACTGCAAAAAATTTTTCAATGTCAAGTATGGAATTGGCAAGAAATTTGGGTTCTGATATTTTAAAAAGATTTCCTAATTTAAAGGTGAATTTAGATAAACCTGAGGTTGTAATTAATATTGAAGTTAGAAATGAAGGAACGTATATTTTTGAAAATAAGATTAAAGTTTCATCAGGACTTCCAACGGGAACTTCAACAAAAGGATCAATCCTGCTTTCTGGGGGAATAGATAGTCCAGTGGCGGCTTTGATGATGATGAAAAGAGGTATGAATTTAAACGGTATAACTTTTGCGAGTCCTCCTTATACGAGTCCTAGTACTATTTCAAAAATAATAAAATTAGCCTCAAAAATTTCTGAATATAGTCCAATGCCTTTTTTTCTACATATAGTTAATTTCACACCTTTACAAGTTTATTTAAAAGAATATGTAGATGAAAAACTTATTCTTGTTCTTCAAAGAAGATCAATGATGAGAATTGCAAATGAAATAGCAAAAAAATCTAATTCAAACTGTCTTGTAACAGGTGAAAATTTAGCTCAAGTAGCCTCACAGACTTTTGAAAATATTAATTCAATAGATCAAAGTTCGGAAATGTTAGTATTAAGACCTTTGATAGGAATGGATAAAGATGATATAATAGAATTAGCAAATTATTTTGAAACTTATGAAACGTCTATAATTCCTTATGAAGATACTTGTTCAATTTTTGTTCCGGAAAGTCCTGCTACAAAGACTAAAGCACATGTTTTAGAAAAAATTGAAAACTCGCTTCAAAGATTAAAAGAAATTGAAGTTGAATTAGTTAATTCCTATGAGTTGCATAAGTTATTTAAAAAAGAACATACTTTATTTAGTAGGGGGAATCATCAATGAAAATTTTAAAATCTTTTATTTTCACAATTTGGTTTTATATTGTTGTTGTTTCATTAATTTTGTTTTATGGAGGAATTAATTTAATAATTGTAAAAATTATGTTCAAGAAAAATCCAGAAAAAGCGATAAGAAGAATGGAAAAAGTATTGAAAAGGTTTGGAAAAATAGTTTTTAAAGTAGCTTTTTCTAAAGTTCAAGTTGATGGAATAGAAAATATTCCAAAAGATAAACCTTATGTTATTGTAGGAAATCATCAAAGTTTTTTTGATATTCCTTTAATTTATGCTGAAATAGGTGTGCCTTCTTTTATTGCAAAAAAAGAACTTACAAAAGCTCCAATTGTTAAATCATATTTGGATTTATCTAAATCTGTTTTTATAGATAGAAAAGATGTAAAAAGTGGTGCGGCAGCCTTAAGAAGAATTTCAAAACTCATTAAAGATAAAGGAGTTGTTTGTATTTTCCCAGAAGGTACAAGAACTTCAGATGGAAATTTGCTAGAATTTAAATCGGGAACTTTAATGATTCCTTATAGATATAATGTTCCAATTGTTCCTATTGCTATTGATGGAAATTATAAGCTTAACAGAAAAAAAAGCTGTCTTTTTAATTCAGGAGATGTTAAACTTACTATTTTACCTTCTGTAATTCCTGAAAATTTTGCAAGCGAAGATGAATTGAGAAATGTTATAAGAAAGGATATTGATAAACATATTCTTATAAGGGAGAATAAAGATGAAAAAAATTGATTTGATTACTATGGGAATAGATAGAATTTCAGGATCTCCAGTTGTTTTTTTAAAAATTGAAAAAACTAAAATGGCTTTACCTATTGTAATAGGAACTTGTGAAGCAAGTGTTCTTGCTATGGCTATTCAGGGAGAAAAATTTGAAAGACCTTTGTCTTATGACATTATAAAAATATTGATCGAAGAACATAATTCAACAATTTCTCAAGTTATTATCGATGATTTTAAAAATAATATTTATTTTTCGAAATTAGTATTAAAAAAAGAAAATAATGAGAGTGTTTATATAGATTGCAGACCTTCTGATGCGCTCATTTTATCTGTTAAAAATCAACTTCCAATTTTTGTAAAAGAAGAAATAGCTTTTGAAAATTCTATTGAAGCTCAATTTTTAACTGAAAAAGGTGAAAAAGAAGAATCTTTTGATGATTTTAACATCGATGAATTAAAGAAAAAATTTTTTGAAGAGAATAAAAATAATAATGATGAAGAAAATAAAGATGAAAAATGATTTTATTAAATTAAGTGATTTTGTTCCTGTTTTTAATGATAAAATAAAAAAGTTTTTTTTAGAAGTAAACATAGAAAAACATATTTTTAAAAGTCTTTTTTATTCTATAGAAAATGGAGGAAAAAGATTAAGACCATATATTTTATATAATATTGGAATTAATTGCAAAATAAATCCAGAGGTTTTATTTCAATTAGGAATTGCACTTGAAATTCTTCACACTTCTTCATTGATTCATGACGATCTTCCTGTAATAGATGATTCAGACTTTAGAAGAGGTAATTTATCGAATCATAAAAAATTTGATGAATATTTGTCTCTTCTTACAGGAGATTACGGATTTCTTCTTCCAATTAAAATTATTTCTGATTTAGAGAATATTAATGTTATTACAATAAAAAAATTCACAGAGGCTTCTTTAAAGATGATTGAAGGAGAAACTGTTGATGTCTTGATGGAAAAAAAAGAAAATTATCAACACGGAAAAAATGAAATTATTGATATGTATGCTAAAAAAACAGGTGCTTTATTTGGTGCGGCATTTTCAATTCCATTTTATTTTATAGGGAAAACATCATTTGCTGATGAAATATATAATGTAGGAGAAAAATTCGGTGTTTCTTTTCAAATTTTTGATGATATGAAAGATATTTTTTCAACTAAAGAAGAACTGGGAAAAGAAGTTAATGCTGATATAAACAAAAAAACAATAATTCAAGATAAAGGAGTTAATTTCAGTAAATCTTTAGCTGATAAATATTTTTTTGAAGTTATCGAATTTTTATATAAAGAAAAATTCGATTTTATAGCAGCCGAATTGAAAGATTTAAAAAAATATATTGAAAAAAAATAGGTGATTTCTTATGAATGAGAAAAAAGTAAAAAAAGTAAAAAAAGATAAGACTAAAGATGTTGAGAAAAAAATTTTTTTAAAAAAAATTAATTTTGGTAAATTTATTGATTTTTTAAAAAATTTAAAAGTTAAATTTTTAAGAAGAAAAAAAATAGCAATAATTTTTATTACATTATTTTTTATTATAATTGTTTTTTCTGTTGTTGTCTATAATTTTTTTATTAAAAAAACATTTGATCCTTATATCTTAAGCACAAAAGATTTTGTAGTAGTAGTTCCAGAAAATGCTTTTAGCAAAGAAATGAATTTTAATATAAAAAAAATTCCAGAAAATTCTATTCAACATCAAAATCTTACTTCGGTTGCAAATTTTTATGGAACTATTTATGAGGTTTCAAGTATAGATCAAATGAATGAATCTTCTTTTATGCCTATTACTATAAGATATAAAATTCCAAACAATTTGTATTTTGGCGATAATTTTGTTAACTTTTCAATAGGGCATATATCGAGTTTGGAATCAAGAAGCGTTAGAGAGCTTACGGGTTGCAGAATAGTTCAAATTGATGGAGAATATTACGTTGAAGGAGAAACTTTCAATCTTTCTTATTTTGGATTGATAATAAAACCTCCAGCGGAATCAAATTATGGTTTGAAAATGATATCTAATAATCCTCTTTCAATTGAACCTGATATAATTTTAATTGCAGGTTCTGATAATAATTTTTGGGGTAATATATCTCCTTTACAAAGAACAACTCAAAGAATTGATAATATCTGGAGTATACTTTTTCCAGAAAGAAATATTTGGATTTATAATTATCCGCTTCTTGATACAAGAAGTAAAGTTTATTATGATTCGTTTATGGGATTTGTTATGAGAAGCGGAATTAATAGTTATATTGAATTTGAATCAAGACGACTTGCTCAAGAGTTAAAAAGATTGCCAAACATAGATTTTGATATTATTACTCATGGTGTAGGAGGTTTAATTGCAAGGCATGCTTTGGAATCTGATCATTCAATAAATAATATAGATAATTTAGTTTTGATATCCGTTCCAAATAATGGAACAAATTTAGCAAATCCTGTTATGCTAAATACTTTTTATGGAAAAAATGTAAACAGTTTATCATCATCTTTCGGAGTTACGGATAAAACGATTTTATCTATACAAAATTTTTCTCATTCTTTTATAAGTAGTATAAATAATTATTATAGAGATTTAGTTCCTAACTCAAATTTTCTTGTTGGACTAAATGATTTAGGACTTAGAGATGATATAAGATATCTTAGTATTGCAGGCAATATTTCAGGAATAGATGAAATATTTCAAAATTCACCTATTTTTAAATTTTATCCAGAAATGATGAAAGGTTACGGCGACGGTGTAGTTACCGTAGAAAGTGCTTTGTTAGAATTTGCAACAAAAAATTTGAAGTTTGAAAATACTTACTATAATATTTATTCAAATCCGGTTGTTTTAGAGTCTATAAAATCTTTTTTAAATGAATCAGTAGAAAGAGTAGAGGTAAAGCCTTTTAAAGATGATTTTTTTATTGAAACTGTTCGTGATTTAGAAAAAGTTGAGGGAGAAAGAAGAGATGATTATAATTATTTTACTTTCCCTTCTGAGTATAATAGTGAATCGATAATAGAAATAAATAATGTTTTAGGAGATATAAACCAAAGAAATGCTTCTTTAAAATATATTAATAATAATCTTTTTATTGAAACTTTTGATGGTGTATACAATTCTTCCTTTTCAAAAATCTTGAATATGAGAATATATGGCGGGGTTACTATTAACAATAGATATTTTGTTTCTACTGAACAAGGAGTATATGCTACTGATTCAGAAACCACGAGGTTTGTAAAAATTACGGATAATATTCCTTTTGGAGATGAGGTATTTTATTTTCCGGAAATAGGATTTTTATCTGTTAATCATTTAGGGGGTCGTTCAGAGGTTTATTTGAACAATCTCTTGGTTGAAAGCGAATCAAGATTTAGAAAGATAAAAATTATTTCTAATGAAATTTACTTAATATTTAATGATAAAATTAGTAAAATTTCAGATAATAATTTACTTTCAATTATTACTAAAGAAGATATCTTAAATCTTACGGATAGAAGTTTTGCGAATATAAATGATTATTCAATTTATGAAAATCTCCATTTTTTACTTACTTCTGATTATAAAGTTATAATGCTTGATATGTTTGCAAATAAAGTTCAAGTAATTGGAGATTCTGATGTAGGTAATTTAATGATGAGCAATTATAATAATAAAATTTATATTTTCGGGGATCAAACAATCACTTACATTAATCCTAGTAATAGAATTTTTGAAGGTAATTTTCAAAGATTACAGGAAAATTTAATGGATTTAATAATAAAAGCGGATGGTGAAATATTTGGTATTTTCAACACGGCTGGAGGTTCTAGAATATGGAAAGGAAAAATAAATTAAATATTGTTTTAATTATTGTTTTTCTAATTATTGGTATAATGACTTTTTCAAATAATTACAGAGAGGCTTTTGAAATATATAATTCTGGATTAAATTCATATAGAACTGGTAATTATGAAAATGCTTTTAATTTTTTCAAAAAAGCAATGTTGCTTTCATCAGAATTAGAAGATAATTATCCTGAAATAAAATTATATTTCGGACTTTCAGCGTTTTTTATACAAGACTTCAGTACAGCAGAAAATTATTTGATTCTTTTTCCAGAAAATCCTTCAGCTGTTCAGGCTTTAAAAAACATTTCAGAAAGCAACTTTGAAAATAGATTAAACTTTTCTGAAATAAAAATTGAGTCAGATTTAAAAGCAGAAGATGAAGAAAAAACTTTTGATTCATCTCTGTTTATTTTAATAACTCTTATAATTTTTATTATTTCTTTTATTTTAATAGTTCTTATTTTATTTGTGTTTAAAATTACAGGTTTTGGAAATATTTTTAAATCTTCTTCAATAAATAAAGTCAAATCTAAAGAAAAAATATTAGAAAATGATGAAGAAATTGATGTTCCAGATATTGTTTTAGAACAAGTAATTAATTTAAAATTAGATAATTTGGATGGAGTTTTGAGCAAATCAAAAGCTTTAAATAAATTATTAGGTGAAATTGAAGGTGAAGAAATAGAAACGTTTGAAGATTTTTCAAGTATTTCTTCAGAAGATGAAAAATCTGATGTTGAAAAAACAGAATCTTTAAAAAATATGATTGGAAATAGTTTAAAAGAAGCTAATATTGATGAAATAGAATCACTAATTCAAAATATTGAAGAAAATGGTGAGGTTTTAGAAGAAAATGATTTTTCTTCTAAAAAAGAAAGCGCCGAAGAAAAATTAAAAGACAAAACTAATGAAGAATTCGAAGCTTTGTTAAACATTCAAAATGATGACAACGATGAATTTGAAGAAGAAGAGAAAGTTGAAAAAGAAAAAAATGCATCAGTTGTTGAAAAATATGAAGTTGAAGAAGATTTAGAAAGAGCAAAAGAAAATATTGAACAAGTTGAGAACGCAATAAATCCTGAAAATAATTTAAAACTAAAATATAATTCTTTAATGAAAGAAAAAGAAAAGAAACTGTATAGAGAAGCAGAAGATAAAGAATTAACTTCTTTAATAGAAGAAATTAATGAAATTAATTTAGAAAAAGGTTCTAAAACATATTCGAATTATCAGTTAGAAAAAATCTTTTCAACAATATTTTTTGATGTAAATGAAAAAGTTAATTAGGATGGTGAAAAATGGATAATAAATATTTAAAAATTTCTGTTTTAACTTTAGTTCCGTTTCTTTTAATTGCGATATTTTCTATTGCTAAAGTTTTTTCTGATGAAATAAGGTTGAATCCTATATTATTAAACTTTGGAGTAGTTCAAATTACTTGGTATGCTTTTTTAATATGTATTGGTATGCTTCTTGCAACACTTATAGGGGAATCAAGAGCTAAAAAGGAAAAAGTAAATATTGATGAGTTCTATTCATTAGTTATTTTTGGAATAATATTTGGAGTTATAGGAGCAAGATTATATTATGTTTTATTTAATTTAGATTATTTTTTGGCGGATCCTATACATATATTTTTTATATTTGAAGGCGGATTGGCTATTCATGGAGGAATTTTAGGCGGAATTTTGAGTACGTTTGTTTTTTTAAAAGTTAAAAAAAATTCTACAATTAAATTTTTACAAGCAACGGATTTTTTTACTTTAGTAGTGCCTCTTGCTCAAGCTATAGGAAGATGGGGTAATTTTTTTAATTATGAAGCATATGGGAAACCTACTTCATTACCTTGGAAAATGTATATTCCTTTAGAAAATAGATTTTTTGATTTTAGAAATTTCGAATACTATCATCCTACTTTTTTATATGAGTCTTTTTTTAATCTGTTATTATTTATTTTTTTGTTATGGTATGTTGATAATAAAAGGAAATCTTTTGGAGAAATTACATTTTTGTATATGATATTCTATTTTTCTTTTAGAAGCATTTTAGAAATGCTTAGATTAGATAATTTAATGTTAGGTGATTACAGAATAAATGTTATTATGAGTATTCTTATTGCAATTTTTTCATTATTTATGTTTTTTAAAATGAAAAAATCTTTTAAGGGAGGAAAAAGTAATTAAAAAATTTTGGAGTTCATTGATTCTATTTTTTTTATTGTTCTGCTTATTTTTTTTGCCAATTACTTTTACATTTGAAAACTATGAAAATATTATTATAATTTCATCTGGATTTACTAATATTATTTATTTTTCTGAAAATTCAGAGCATTTTTCAAATTTTAAATTTATTTTTTATGGGAAAATAAAGAAAGAAGATTTTAATGTTATTAATTACAGAAATAGTTTTATTAGATTATATAATTCTAATTCTTTATTACAAAAACAAAATAATAAAAATTCAGCATCTTTTTTTTATAAATTTAAAGATGATTTATTTTTAGAAAACATGATTTATTTTAATGATGAAAAAATAAAAAATTATGTGTTATTAGCCTCTGATTTCTTTGAAGAAAACCTTTATCAATTCGATGAAAAAATTTTTGTTATAAAAAAAGATGTTTTTCGTTCTTTTCATGTTAATCCAAATGTTTTTATAATAAACAATGAAAAAGATTTAATACACGAATTATCTCATTATTTTTTTGGAAATAAAATAAAATCATATGAAAAAGATATTTGGCACGAAATTTTGAGCGAATCTGTTTCAATGTTATTTTTAGAAAAATTTTTTCCTTTATATTTCGAAAATGAAATTAACCTTAAGTTTTCAGGTTTTTATGAAGAACCTTATGGGAAAGAAGTGTTAAATTTTATGAGGAAATTTAATTACGATTTTTATAAATTGTTTGAGTTTAAAAGATATCTTGTGGGGAAATATAAAAAAATGAATGATAAATTATTTTTTGAAATATTAAATTCTTGGAGGGAGTAAATTGATAAATGTTTTATTTATAATTTTTGGTTTATTATTACTTATAAAAGGTTCGGATTTTATGACTGACGGAGCAATACAACTTTCTAAAAAATTTGGTGTTTCCGAATTATTTATTGGCCTTACTTTAGTTTCTTTTGGAACAAGTGCGCCTGAATTAGTTGTAGGTGTAGCAGCATCTTTAAAAGGTTCAGGGATTGTAATGGGAAATGTTGTTGGGTCTAATATTGCAAACTTGGGATTAATTTTAGGGTTGGTTTTGATTTTTAAAGGTTCTAAAGTAGATAAATCAACAATAAAATATGAAATGCCATTTTTAATTTTTTTAAGTACTTTATTAACTATTTTCATGATTACTAATTCTGGTAATTTGTCAAGATTACATAGTATTATTTTTTTAATTCTCTTAATAATATATATTTACTATCTTTTTAAGATGGCCGTTAAAGATGCAAGTTTAAAGGCACAATTAACAAGTGAAGTAAAAGAAGAAAAATTATATTCTTTAGGAAAAATTATTTTATTAACTATATTAGGTCTTGTTATGCTTACTATAGGTGGAGATATCACAGTAGATAATGCAATTGAAATTGCAAAAAGGCTGAATGTAAGTGAAACTCTTATAGGTATAACAATAGTTGCAATTGGAACATCGCTTCCAGAATTAGCTACAAGTATAAGTGCGGCAAGAAAAAATGCAAGTTCTTTAGTAATTGGTAATTTAATTGGTTCTAATATTTTTAATATTTTAATAATTTTAGGTATTTCAGGAATAATTTCTCCAATAATTCCTGATAAAAATATGCTTTTCGATACTTTTATAGCTCTTATAATACCTTTTTTTATTTTTTGTTTTATTAAAATAAAAAAAGAAAATGTATTAACAAGATTTTCTGGAATTATAATTATAATAATATATATATTATATATGGCTTTTAGAATCATTTGGAGATAAAAAGGGGGTTATCAAATGAAAAAAATAATCTTTTCAATGTTTTTTTTAATAATGGTTGTTGTTTCTTTTGGATATAAGTATATATTTTTATTTGTTGGTGATGGTATGGGAATGAACCATTTAACTATAGCTAATTCCTATAAATTGTACAATTATAACGAATCACTAAATATTTTTAATTTGGAAAATTTATCTTTTATGAATACAGTTTCTTTAAATGGGGTTACGGATTCTGCAGCTTCAATAACTGCAATGCTCAGTTTTGAAAAAACATATAATGATAGAATAAATATTGACAAAGAAGATAGAAAATTATCTCCAATAACTTTTTATTTAAAAGATCTTAGATATAAAATTGGATTGATTTCAACCGCAACAATAGTTGATCCTACTATTGCGGCAGCTTTCACGAGAATTAATCAAAGAAGAGAATATCAAAGTATATCTAAACAGCTTTCAGAAAGTAATGTTGACTTGGTAATAAGTGGAGGAAGAGCTTTTGTAGAAACAAATGATAACTTTTTATTTTCAAATAATTTTTTGAATGAAATTAGTAATTCAAATGAAATTATTACATTATATTATTCAAATTTTCCTTTTTTGTTGGATTCTCAAAATAGAGTAACTTTAAATGAAATGTTGAAATATACTTTGGAAAAATTTAAAAAACAAAATTTTTTTATTATTATTGAGGGAGCAAGAATAGATCATGCTTCTCATGCAAAGGATACTCATTCGATGATAAAAGAAATTTTAGATCTTGATGAAGCAGTGAAAACCGCTTTAGAATTTTATAATAAATATCCAGAAGATACATTAATAATAGTTACAGCAGATCATGAAACCGGTGGATTAAGTCTTGGAGATGGTTTTATAAGAATTAGTAGTATTTCAAATCAAAAATATTCATATGAATCTCTTGCATCTGTATTTTTAAATTCAGAAAATTATGAAGATTTTATTTCAAAAACTAATATAGATTTTGATTTAAGAAAGGAATATTATTTAACAGAAAAAAAATCACCTGTTTCTTATACTTCGTCTTTAATTAAAGCATATTTATCTTATTATAATGATCATTCAGGAATAGGTTGGACAACACATGGACACACTATGAATTATGTTCCTGTGTTTTCTGTTGGATATAAGTACCCTCCTTTGATTGATAATACAGAATTATTACTTCATTTGATAAAATGAAGTAAAAAACTATTGTAAAATTTAATTAAAAAGTATATAATTGATATTATAAATTTTTTTGATTCTATGTAATTTTTGTGTATTTATTACTTTAAAAAGTGGGGTAGTTGAAAGGAAAAACATTTTTTAATTCGTCGATTTTTGCTTTTTAATGTAGTGTATTACAGCACAGGCAAAAACAATGGTTAAACAATGGTTAAACAATAGTTAAACAATGGTTCAACTACCGTTCAACTATCGTTCAACTATCGCTTAACTACCGTTCAACTTTTTCTTACTATTTTTTTATAAAATAAGGTGATTAAAATAATAAAAATCAATCTTCTGCTCTTAAGTTTGTCAATCATACTTTTTATAACAGTATTTAGTGTTTACATAAAAATTAGTTCTAACGTTATTTTAGATGAGAGTGAAAATTTACTATCTTTTTATGTTTATCAAAATAATTCGTTAATAATAATTCCTTTGATAAAAGAAGGTTTTTTTGATTCGTTCTATATTAACGGTTATATTTATAAAATTCAAAACGGGAAAATAATCATTGTTAAGGAGGACTAAAAATGTCGAAAAGATTTATAATAGTAGATACAGGAATAGCACCGACTAAAGAATTTATAGAAAAATACGATTTAGAAGTAATGGGAATGCAAATTATTATGGATGACGAAGAATTTTTAGATTATCATGAGGTGGATAAAAGTGATTTTTTTAAAAAAATTCAAACTGCTAATGAATTTCATACTGCACATCCTTCAATAGGTGAAATAGCAAAAATTTATGAAACTCTCAAAGAAAAAGGTGCTTCGGAAATTTTAGAAATACATTTTTCATCAAAAATGACAGGTCTCGTAAATACTTGCAAATTAGCTAAAGATATGGTAAATGAAACATATAAAGATTTAAAAATAAATATCATAGATACTGAAAATATTTCAATAGGCGGATATTTTGTAGCTGAAAAATGTGTAGAATTATACTCTGCGGGAAAATCGTATGAAGAAATATTAGAAATTCTTCCTGAGATAAAATCTTCTTCATTCATTCAATTTACTGTTCCTAATTTAAAATACTTAATTAAAAATGGTAGAGTTGGCAAAGCAGAAGGCTTGGCAGGAACACTTTTGAATATAAAACCTATTTTAGGAGTTGATGATGCTTTAATTGCACCAATAAATAAAGTAAGGGGGATGAAAAAAGTTATTTTAATGATGCATGATAATGCGATAAAATTTTTAGAAAATAGAAGAAATAATATAAAAATATATGTTACTTATGGTTTAGATGAAAATATTGATGAAATGAACAGATTGAAAGAAATGCTTCTTGAAACAATGAATTATAAAGGAATGAATGATTATAAAATTATTGAAAATAGACTTGATCCTACTATTGCATGTCATAGTGGACCAGAAGTTGTAGGTCTTGCAGTTTATGGAGAAAAAGAACCTATATATTAATATGTCTGAAAATTTAGAAAACTTTATCGATTTACTTGAAAAAGTTGTTTTGCAAAAAATTAATAATTTGAAAAAGTGGGAAGATTTATTTCCTGCTTTTTTGTCTTTATCAAAAAAATATTACGATATAATAAAAAATGAAAATATGGTTGATGATATAAAAAAAATTTTAAGTTATTCAAAAAGTTTTTCAGATCTTCCGTACGAAAGACAAATAAAAAGATTGAATGGATTGATAGAATCTATAAATGTGTTAAAGGAAAAATATTTAATAGATAAAATTGACGAAATACCAGAAAAAGAAGTAAATTTTTTTACTGATGTTATTTATTTAAAACACGTTGGTCAAAAAAGAGGGAAAATATTAAGAAATTTAGATCTTAATAATTTATACGATTGCTTTTATTTTAAACCAAGGGAATATGAAGATAGACGAGTAATAAAAAAAATAATAAATTGTGAGCATGATGAAAAAGTATATGTTTATGCCCAAATAGTTGAAGTTGATAATGTAAAAATAAATCAAGCATTAAATATTATAAATATGTCAGTTGAAGATGAAAGTGGCACAATGATAATTACTTTTTTTAATCAAAATTATGTATTAAACTTTTTAAAAAAAGGAATTAAAGCTGCTTTTTTTGGCAAAGTAGAAAATAATTATGGCAGAAGACAAATGAAATCACCAGATTTTAAAGTTGTTTCAAATATTGAAGAAATAGAAACAGGAATCTTACCGGTATATCCTTTGAGTGCAGGAATATCTCAAAATATTATGAGAAATATATTTTTAAAATTACTTGAACAAACATTTTATCTTAAAGAATATATTCCTAATGAAATAAGAGAAAAATTTAAAATTCTTGAAATAAAAGAAAGAGTAAAAGGATTGCATTTTCCAAAATCAGATTATCATATGAAAAGAGCGACTGAATCTTTAAAATATGATGAATTAATTTTATTTGAAACAGCAGTTATTTCAAGTAAATATAATTATAAAATGAAAAATAAAGGAACAAAAAAAGAGTTCAACGGTAAATTAGTTGAAGAATTTTTAAAAACACTTTCATTTAAATTAACAAAAAGTCAAATTGATTGTTATGAGGAAATAAAAGAAGATATGAAAAGCGAAACTCCTATGAATAGACTTTTACAAGGAGATGTTGGATCTGGAAAAACGATAGTATCTGAATTATCTCTTTTAGATTGTTTTGAATCAGGATATCAAGGAGCTTATATGGCACCTACATCTGTTCTTGCAAAACAACAATACAAAAAAATAAAAGAACATTTTAGAAATTTTAATATTAAAATTGAAGTCATATTAGGTGAAACAAAAGAAAGTGAAAAAGTTGATATTAGACAAAAATTAAAAGATGGCGAAATTGATATTATTGTCGGAACTCATGCGATTATACAAGAAAAAATTGAGTTCAACAATTTAGGTCTTATAATTATTGATGAACAACATAGATTTGGTGTAAATCAAAGATTAGAATTAATTCAAAAAGCCGTTGTACCAGATGTTCTTCTTATGACCGCAACACCAATTCCACGAACATATGCACTAACTCTTTACGGTGATATGGATGTAAGTGTTATTGATGAAATGCCTATAGGAAGAAAAAAAGTAAAAACAGTATTTACTTATGATGAAAAAATAGAAAAAATTTATGATTTTATTGAAAAAGAACTGGAAAAGAAAAATCAAGCGTTTTTTATTTATCCGCTTATAGAAGAATCAGAAGTAATGGACTTAAAAAATGCTAAAAAAATGTATGAAAAAATAACGGAAAGATTTAAAAAATATAATACGGGATTGATGCACGGTAAACTAAACTCAAATGAAAAAAATGAAATTATGGAAAAATTTGTATCTGGTGAAATTAACATACTTGTTTCTACGACAGTTATCGAAGTTGGAGTTGATATTCCAAATGCAACGGTTATGGTAATAGAACACGCTGA